>LKMJ01003723.1_pt1 | contig 14251 bp, 21 predicted proteins | sample 643391 | NCBI WGS metagenome assembly LKMJ01 (sample SAMN04112250, study PRJNA286221) | soda lake metagenome | biome: soda lake; feature: Kulunda Steppe; material: water; isolation source: sample PL-Br10 brine of Picturesque Lake | place: Russia: Kulunda steppe | collected 2010-07
CACGCCGTCGTCGAGGGTCGCGATTTCGTCACGCCCGACGACGTCAAGCGGGTCGTCGAACCCGCGCTCGCACACAGGCTCGTTCTCAAGCCGGAGGCTGCCATCGAGGGTGTCGACAGGCGGAGCATCGTCCGGGAGGTGCTCGAGCAGGTTCCCGTTCCGACGGTCGAAATCGAGCGCTAGCTCACATGCTCTCGGCGTCCGAACGCGCCAACGAGAGCCCCGAGACGAGGAGCACCGCCGCGAGCAGCAACGCCAGGAGGACGGCCCCGGGCTGGTCAGCCGGGCCGACGAAGAACACGCCGGTTCCGACGCTCGCACTGACAACCGGAACGGCGATACTGAGTCCGAGATGGGGCAGTTCTGCACTGAGTGTCTCCGAACCTGCGCCCATCTGCGTGCCGAGTCTGACGGCGTACTGCCCTGCGTCGTAGGCGACGAACGTCGCAACCGCGGCGGTGACGACAGGAATCACCGGAGCGCCAGCCGCGCCGGCCACGACCACTGCGGCGAACAGTACGCCGCACCCTGCGGTAACCAATCGGTGGACACCGCGAACGATGCCAGCAACCAGTGCGACCGCGCCCAGCCCGGCTGCGACCGAGACGTACCCCGAACTGGGGGCGAGCGCTGCAATTACGAGCAGCGTCCCGCCGAAAGAGACCGCGCTCGTGGCGGCGGGGGGCTGGTACTCGAACTCGACCCAGTCCTCGGCATCGCTCACCTGGACCACCCCTGCATCGTCCGTGCAACGGCGATGTCGAGCGACTGGTCCAGACCCCAGTCGATGACTGGGACGCCGTAGCCGTGGATGCGGCTGATACGCTGTCGGCGTTCGAGCGCCGCCACGATACCGTTCCGGCTCCCCATCCGTGTCGGGTCGGGGGAGAGAACCGTCACCTCGTGGCCCGCGGTCTCGAGAATCTGAATCGGAACCTCGACCATGTCGTCGACCAGCGGCGTACAGATTACTACCTGCGTCGTCTCGGTCAGTCGCTGCAGGAGCTGTAGTGTCCGGAGCCGAATCGGGTACGCCGTCTCCGGCGGTCGAGACGAGAACACTCCCTCCGTCGAGAAGGCATCGAGCGCTCGCCGCCGGTGGTTCTGACTGCTGCTGGGCGGCAACCAGTAGTCCGGGCCGAGCGTCGCAACCCCGACCCGATGATCGGCGTCGAGCAACGTCACGAACAGTCGTGTCGCCGCCTCGACACCCCGGTCAGCAGCGTTCCTGTCGGCTCTGTCTGCGCGAGTGTATGCGTTCTGGCGAACGTCGACGACGAGAACCACCTCCGCCGAGCGCTCCGTTCGGAACTGGAGCGTCGCCAGCTCTCGGCTCGACGCGTACTGGTTCCAGTCGATGCGCTTGAGCGGGTCGCCGTTTCGATACTCCCGTACCGCGTAGAACTCCAGCCCTTCGCCGGACTGCTCTGTCGCCAGCCGTCCCGCATACGGCGTCGTCAAGTTCCTGAGAACCGGAACCTGTAGCGGTTTCGGCTCGTAGCGACAGACCAGTTCCTGTGTCGCGTCGAACTCGTACTCGTGCTCGAGTGTGGCCGTCCGGTCGCTGACAACGGCGTAGACGCCGTCGAACTGGTGATTTCCGGCTGGTGCGGTTATCTCGTACCGGAGCGTGCAGTCCTCTCCTGGACGGAGGTGGGTCGCCGACCGCGCTGACCGTTCGGTCACGCGAACGTTCTCCGGCACCAGGTCGACGAACCGACAGTCTGGGAGCGTGCGTGAGCCGACGTTCGTAATCGTCGTTTCGACCTCGACAGACTCGCCCGCCTCGGGCTGTTCGGGGGTGAGTGACCGCTCGACGGTCACGCTAGGGGTGGGTGGCGACGATAGCTGGCGGGTGGCCAGGGCCCCGACTGCGACCACGGTGACGAGCAGCAGGACCGGCTCTCTGAGCGTGATTCCGACGCCTGCTGCCACCAGTGCTGCGCCGCCGACTAGCTGCCAGCGTCTCGACTCGTGTGTCTCGAGAAGGCGGGCCATCACTGGCTCGCTCTCTGTCCGTGCTGCACCGTCTTCTACCTGTGCTGTCTCGTTCCCCTGACGCTCGGACCCGACCGCTTGCTCTTCGGACTCGTCCCCGTCATTCGTCGGTTCACGCAGCTCACTCATGCTGTCTCACCTGTCTCGTCGGTGGAGCCATTTGCTGCGTTGGACGGGGATTCGCTCTCGCGTCGGTCCGAGCGACCTGCCGGGTCGCCGTCCATGAGTGCGCTCTCGGAGAGCATTCGGTCACCGCGTTCGATTGCGCCGAGTTCGTCGATAACGTGTGCTGCCTGCTTTCCGACATCGGCCCTGCTGGAGAGGTGTTTCTGGCGCAGACTCACCCGCGAGGGCGTCCAGTCGGGGTAGCTGCCGGTAAAGAACGCAACGGCATGGGGGCTCTCCGACCAGTTTCCGGCGTCTATCAGTCGGTTTGCCTCCGTCTCGCTCAGGCTGTACCGCTCCGTGAGCGTATCGACCGTCAGTGAGTGAAGCCGGCTCTGTAAATCGGCTCGCGTTTCCTTCCAGTGTTTTTTCGCGTCCGGCCGAAGGGGTGTCCTGGATACGGTCTGTAGCTGACTCTCGATGTCTTTGCCGGGCTCGGGGAGGTCTGCAGGGGGCTCCGGAACTGGCGGTGAGACAGCAGACGATTCCCCACTCGGTTTGAGATACCGAACCCCGACAGCGACGATGACCAGGCCGAGAGCGAGCAGGAACTGTGGTGCCGTCGGAATCGAAGGGCTCGCGCCAGGTGTGACCATCAACACGACGGCCAGAGCGAACAACAACACGCCGACTGCGATGCGTTTCAGTACCATCTATCTTCCCTCGTCAGCAGCCGACTGCTGGCCGTTCTCGTCGGTGTGTGACCGCTCTATCCGCCGGAGCGCCTCACGTGCGCGCCCCTCTTGCTCGGGTGTTGCAGTTGCGGTCCCGTATCTGACTTCCTCGAACAGCTCGGTGAGCTCCGAGACGTTGTCGGCGTCCAGCCCTGCCGCCAGAGCCGCGTCGGCAAACTCGCCGGGACTGCTCGTGTCGGGATGCTCGACATCGAGTACCTCCGCCATCTGCGCCCACGCTCGATACACTCCGTTGTCAACGCCGGCGTCGGCTGCAAGCTCGTCCGCGGCGTCACCTGCGGCGGCTGCAATTTCGGAGTTCATCTCGCCCGACTGTGCTTCGATCACCTGCTCCCTGTCGCCCGTCCTCCTGTTTCTCCGGGTGATGTACAGACCCGCCAGGAACATCGAGAGAACTATCGCGAGGAACAACCCGCCGAGACGGAACCTGTCCGAGAGGGGGGCCGACTCCTCACCGTCGTCTCCTCCGCCGAGTGTCTCTTCGAGGTCCTCTGTGGAGACGTCCTGCTCAGCGCCAGCAGTTAGCATCTCCTCCCCTGGTACGGGACAGCCGAGATAGATGAACACGAACAGCAACAGAAACGTCGCCGGAACCATGATGACCGGGAACGTCACGACACCGAGCATCAGCTCACGGGTCCGAACGAAGACGAGTATTGAGATGGTGACTGCAAACGCCGTGACAATCCACGTGAGATCCGTCTGGTTGTATCCTGCGATACACTCGTCGTCTTCGTGGACGAGCTCTGTCTCTGGACTGGTGCCATGCCCATCTGGGTCCGGGTCTCCGATTTCCTCCCCACTCTCGTTGTCAGCTTCGGGCGGGTCACCGAACGACGGTAGCCCCGAATCGCCGCCCCCGAGGTCTGTCGAGAGCGTGGCGGCTCCCAGACCGAGCGCGACGATACAGAGGAGGGCGACTGCACCGGCAACCAGGGGGTCTCTCATCAATGTGGTTGGTTCACATTGACCAGCTCGATATAAAACGACGTTGCTTCACTGTTCGCAGCTGTACTGTTCTGTAGCCAAATCTCTTTAAGCGCGTCTGTCGACTCGACTGGTATGTGGGTCCGCTCTCGATACACGAGTGAACTGGCTGTGCTTGCCGCGTGGGTGTCGCTGCTCGTCCCCTGGAACATCGCTTACCACTCCAGTGCGACAGTCGAGGAGTTCCCTGCAGTCGAGGGAACCGTCTTCTTCCTGCGGTTCGCGTTCTTCGAACTCCAGCTTCGAGAGCAGAGCGTCGTCGCGGGAGACATTCGGGTCGACAACTTCGCGGAGTTTCTCGACGTCCAGTACGCCGGCGCCGAACTGTTCGGCGGGCTGTACGTGACCTCCCCACCCTCTTCGGCGGCGTTCTACGACGGCACGCTCTGGCAAGCAAGCGTCCTCTGGACGGTCGCAGCCGTCGCGTTCGGGCTCGCGTTCGCGCTGAGCCTCGCACTGTATTTCAGGACGGAACCGACGACCGAACGATTGCCTGTGAGCGAGGTCCGGCTGATGGGTGGGCTGCTTGGCATCGTCACGGTGACGCTGGCCGGCTCGTCGTACCTGTACTATCTCGAACGCGAGGTCGCAGGCACACCGATACCAGTCGGCCTGCTGGTCATCGGTGCGCTTTCGCTCACCCTCCTGTTGACGAAGGAAGCGCCCGAACAGGCATGAACTCCGCACGGAAGGCCCCACCCGGTGGCTTAAGTTCGTCCCTCGTGAAGACGTAAGTATGCCCACGATTGACCTCGACCAGGAGACGGTGGAACGTCTCGACAGCCTCCGTATCGAGGATGAGTCCTACGACGAACTCATCAACGAACTCATCAACATCTACGAGGCCGAGGAGCTGACGCTGTTTCGTGGCGGCGATTACTGACTCTCTGCAGCACTCTCACAGAGTGATTCCCACCGTCCTTGCTCTTCGAGAAACGCCTGTAGCTCTTTGGCGTACTCGTTCGTGAGAGTCGAGGCGGCCTCGAGTGTCTCGGTGTCTGTCTGGCTACTGCCACCGCTGTCTCCAGTCAGGAACCCCCGTATCCGACCGAGGAGACCTCCACCTCCGCTGTCCTGGCCTCCGCCTGCGGCCATCGGCGCACCGCCCATCCCCTGTGGGAGGTTATCCAGTTCAGGGATGATGTGTTTGACCTGGTCAGTGTTGGCGACCAACTCGGCCGTTTCCGGGTCTTCGGGGTTCTCGATGTCGAACTCTACAGCCGTCATGATGAGGCCCCACTGCTGGTTTGTGAACTGGGAGGCGACAATCCGGTCGCTGAACTGCTGGTCGACCTGCATTCGCGCGCCTGCGAGGCTGTCTCGCCACTGGTTGCTCATACCGCGTGCTACGATGGGGGTACCTATGAGCGTTTTCCAACGAAAAGATTGGTGGTTCTCGGGCGTTACAGCTGCGCGCCGTCGGTGACGCTGATGTCCGCGTGAAGCTCCTCACGGAGCGCGCTGTGGACGTGGCAGATATCTTCGGCGCGGGCGACGACATCGTCGACGGAGTCGCCGAGGTCTCCTTCGACGTGCAGGTCGAACGAGATGTTGGCAAGGTCGTCCGAGTCGTCGAGTTCGGCCGATGCGGCTATCTCGACAGCTCCGATGTCATCGAACCCTTCCTTGTTGGCTCCGACACGGAACGCAGGGATGAAACAGGAGGCGTAGTCTGCTACCAGTACTGCGTTTGGGTTCGGACCGTTCTCTTCTGCGGCGTCGATGACCAGGTCCCAGTCGCCGACGACGCTCTCGACTGTGTAGTCCGCTTCGCACGTGCTTGTGACGTTGATATCAGACATCGCTCACAGCTACGGTATCCAGAACCAAAACAGTGTGTCTCGTTTCAGTTTTTGCCAGCTAGCCGGAAACACCTCGAGAGACCCTACAGCTCGAACGTCTCGTCGCCATCGAGAACGACGGCCTCGACGCTGGGTGCGTTCCCCTTGATCTCGTTCTCGAACTCCTGGATGTCGATTTCGATTGGGGGGAACGAGTCGTAATGCATCGGGAGCGCGTAGTCGACATCGAGCCAGTCGGCGGCAATCGAGGCCTGCTGTGGTCCCATCGTGAAGTGGTCGCCGATAGGTAACGCTGCTGCGTCGGGTTCGAGGAACGGTCCGATGACATCACGCATCTCGGTCATCAGGCCGGTATCGCCTGCGTGATAAAACGTCGTCGAGTCCTCGTCGGCAATCTGTGTCGGCTTCGTATCCGAGATAACGAAGCCTGCAGGCATCCCGCCCGAGAACTCGTACTCTGTCATGATGCCGTTCGTGTGGTCCGACCGGTGCATCGTCACGAAGGCGTCTCCGAGTTCGATTGTCCCGCCGATGTTGAAGCCAACCGTGTTGTCCTCGTCGATTCCGAACTCCTCGGCGACGTACTCTGTGAGCTCGGGCGTGGCTGCGACCGTTGCGTCGTCGAACGCGCCAACGTCTGCGATGTGGTCGGCGTGTCCGTGTGTCAACAGGACGTAGTCCGGATCCAGCTCTTCCGGGCTCGTCTCCGTCTTGGGGTTATCGAAGAAGGGGTCGATGAGCAGTTCGGTCGAGTCAAGTTCGACGTACCACGTCGAGTGGCCGTGCCATGTGAGTTCCATACCAGTTCGACGTACTCTCGTGAGTCACTTAAACGGTGAGGGAACGACTGACAATGGTCTCGTAATACGGAACATAACCCTCTCACTGGACGGTTTGGAGAGATGGCAACGATTAATACTGACCCAGACACAGCAGCCAACTGATGGGACAGCTGAACTGTCCCCGCCCGAACACAGGAGGGTTAGTGTATGCCGACAATACTCGATGGCGAACTCGAACAGCAAGGCGAACTGACGGTGAACAGTACTGCGTTCGACGACGGCGAACAGATGCCCGATAGCGTGGGGTACGTCAACGAGAACGACAACCCCGAACTCGAAATTAGCGGCGTCCCCGAGGAGGCCGAGTCGCTCGTTCTCGTGGTCGACGACCCGGAAGCCCAGCCAGTCGCCGGACACACGTGGGACCACTGGCTCGTCTGGGACATCGACCCCGATATCGGGACGATTCCGAAGGGCTGGGACGCCCCGGATGCCGTCGAAGGGTACAACGACTACGTCGAACAGGGGTACGGTGGCCCGTCCCCACCGGAGGGCGGCCACGACTACCAGTTCAAACTCCTCGCACTCGACAGCGAACTCGAGATGCCCGAGCAGACGCGAAAACAGCGGCTCGGCTCGGCGATTGCGATGGAGGCCGAAGTGCTCGCAGCGACCCAGCTCACCGGCTACTACGAGGCGGAGCAGGGAACTGCGTTCTAGGCAACCATCACTGCTTCAGAGCGGCACCCTCTCAGTGCTGATTCTGTCGCTCGACTGCGAACCACTGCTCAATCTGTCGGTTGAGCGCCCAGAACAGCACCACCACCATGACGACGACCGCGAGGGTCACGACTGCCCCAAAGTAGATGGTGTTCTCCGCGGGTAAGCCAACGAGCAGGACGAGTCCGCCAGCGAGCACCATCTCGACGGCACAGCGAACTCCCGGAAGCAGGAAATCGGGCTTCTCGGCCTCGGGTATCCCGTCGTTGCCTGTCGACTGCTGGATTGCCATGAGCGATAGTTGGTGGTCCGCTGTCTAGTATCTTCTTGCTCTGTACGCTGTTCGGGAGGACGCCTCCCACAATTTATTGCTGTTGCGTCCTTGACCACGATATGGACAACGTCTCTCGCCGCCGCCTTCTCGCTGCAGCCGGGTCAGTACTGTCAGCCGGTGTCGCTGGCTGTGTGATGCAAGCACCCGCGGAGATATCGTCGTCTGAAGCCGCGACCGAAGACGGAGACATCGGCGACTTTCCCGAGGAGTTCGACACACCGAGCGGCGATATCGAGCAGCCCGACGGCGAGTCGGAGGGCTCAGCAGTGTACGACGCAGTCGTCGACTCCGTCGCAGCGGTCGAAGTCCAGACTGCCGACGGTCCAGCTGGTGGGACTGCGTGGGTGTACGACGACTCCTACCTCGTGACGAACGAGCACGTTATCGTGGGCAGTAACGAGCCCTACGTCAGATTTCTCGATATCGGCTGGCGTGAGGCGTCCGTCGTCGGAGAGGATGCACACAGCGACCTCGCAGTGCTGGAAGTGCAGGACAAACCCGACAGTGCGGCCCCGCTACCGGTCGTCGAGGAGCCGAGAGCAGTCGGCACGCCGGTCGCTGCGATCGGCAATCCGTTCGAACTCGCCGGCTCGTTTACGACCGGCGTCATCAGCGGGCTGAACCGGAACATTCAGGTTCCGGGCAGGGAGTTCAGCATCGCTGACGGCATCCAGACGGACGCGGCTGTCAACCCCGGAAACAGCGGGGGTCCGCTGGTCACCTACGACGGCGAGGTCGTCGGCGTCGTCAGCGCCGGGCAGGGACAGAACATCGGTTTCGCTATCTCCGCGGCGATGGTCGAGCGGGTCGTCCCGGAGCTCATCGAACACGGCGAGTACGACCACTCTCATCTGGGCATCCGACTGCTGGACGTCCGGCCGGTACTCATCGAGGCGAACGACCTGCCTGTCTCGTGGGGCGTCTACGTCCACGAAACGGTCGACGATGGGCCGTCCGACGGGGTTCTCCAGGGGACGACCGAGCAGGAGGTTGTCGATGGACAGGAAGTGCTTATCGGCGGCGACGTCATCGTTCGCATGGGCGACTGGCCGATTCCGAACCAGGAGCGACTCTCGGCGTTTCTCGCACTCGAAACGGAGCCGGGAGACACCATCGAAATCGAAATCGTGCGTGACGGTGAACGCGAAACCGTCTCGCTGACTCTCGGCTCCCGTCCGGACATCGACGACCCGATTCCCTGACTGGCTCGCCTGGAACCAACTCATTTTATTACGCGTCGCTCGACCGTTCGCATGTGCCCAGTGAATCCTCGTCGTCCGAATCCGCGAGCAACCCGGCGTCGAAAGAGGTGGAACCCGCTCGTCGAGGGACACGGCTCGTTCTCCTGTTGGGCATTCTTTCGGGGGTCATTGCGGTCGTTGCAACTCCGTTTATCGGCCCTGACCAGTTCATGCTCGCGTCCGACGTCTACTACTACGCTGCGGACGCGCTTCTCTCCGGAGGCGATATCTACGAGGTAACGCCACCAGACAGGCCCGGGTATTACTACATCTACCCACCCGTCGTCGTCTTCGCGTTCGTGCCGTACGCGCTCCTCGGCAGCCCGGAGCTCGCGTACACTGTTCAGACTGCACTGAACGGCGCCCTCGCGGTCGGGATAGCGGCTCTCCTCTGGCGGGCACTCTTGCGGCGAAACATCTCCCTCGAACTGGTCGACAAGCTCCTGCTGGTCGCGTTCGTGTTCGTCTCCGCACACAGCGCCATTACGGTTATCAACGGTCAGGTGAACATCTGGTTGGCGTTCGCTATCGCTGTCGGTCTGGATGCCCTGGACCGTGAGCGCGCTACACTTGCTGGATTCGCGTTCGCAACAGCCGCACTCGTGAAAGTGTTTCCGGCCGTCCTGGGCCTCTGGTTGCTCCGAACCCGGGCGTTGCGTGGGGTCGCCTCGGCGATTGGACTCGGTGTCGCTGGCTTGCTCGTTGGCCTCCTCGCTCTCGGCCCGGACGTGAGTCTCACGTACTTCACGGAGGTTCTCACTGGCCGGTACGACGGGTTCGACGGCGCGCCCGACCCGACTCAGACGAGAGACGGGGCACAGCGACAGGTCGCGGCCATCCTCGGCATCGGGCCGCCCTACGTGACGCCGATTGCAGCGGCCATTCTCGCTCCGATTCTCGGCTACCTCTATCTCGATATCGAGACCGATACTCAGCAGCAGGCGGCCGTTCTCGGAACGCTTCTAATCACGCTCCTGTTCTTCCCGCTCCAGCGTCTCTACATGGTGTTGTTCGTGTTCCCGCTACTCGTCTTGCTCTACACACTTCCAGCAGGTCGGCCGCGAACGGTACTGGTCGCTGGCACCCTCGTTTCGTTCCTCCGTATCGACTTCCCACTGGTCGAGATGGCTATCAGTTCTGTCCCGGTCCCTGAGACGATAGAAGCAGTGCTCCTCTCCGCGGCGGAATCGTTCTTCCAGATTGTCCTCCCGCCGACGCTCGGTCTGTGGCTGATGCTCGCTGGGTGTGTACTCGTCCACATGGGCGACGCTGCGCGTTAGACCTCGTCGAGGCCGACCGCCATCTGTTCTATCGTCTTCGGGTAGTTCGTCTCCTCGTCGACCCAGACGACTTCGACCCTGAAATCGTCGTTCTCGGGCTCGACATGGACCCTGTCCCCCGACCCGAACATCTCTCCAGCTGAGAGGTCGCTTCCCGGAAGGTCGATGAACGCAACCTCGTCGTGCTCGTCGCTGATACCTTCCCCCCTGATGAACAGGTTATCCACCGACACGGACCGCCCACCGGAGTGACGTACCTGTACGATTCCCTCCTCCTCTTCGTACGACAGCGAGAAGAGAACTGTCGGGACGCTTATCTGGTCCGGGTCGACATCATCGGAATCCTGATCGAAGTCGACATCTGCTGGTCCATCGTCGTCGTCACCGCCGAGACATCCAGCTATCGCCCCGGTTAGTGCTACTGAGACGGCCGATAGCATCTTCCGCCGTGTTACTACCATACTATCTCTATCGAACAATATGTAATAAGTATAACTACTATCATAGTACTGAACTCACATTTTTGCTGGCGGTCGTGAGATGGCAACCGCTCACCAATCCGGAAGTCACGGAGAATCGGCACGTCCAGTCGAAAACTCGAGACTCAGATATCGCTCTCGAAATCGTCGAGAGCGTAGGTAGGTTCGGCACCACGGCGGTCGAGCGTCTCGTTGGCGAGGAGCCAGTAGACGACCGACAGCGCCTTTCGACCCTTGTTGTTCGTCGGCACCACGAGGTCGACGTTGCTCGTGGTGTTGTTGGAGTCGCACATGGCGATGACCGGAATGCCGACGGTGATGGCCTCTTTGACAGCCTGTGCGTCACCGATGGGGTCGGTCACGACGACCACGTCGGGCTCGATGTAGCCATCGTATTTCGGGTTGGTCAGCGTTCCGGGGATGAACCGGCCGGTTCGGGCGCGTGCACCGACAGCCTCTGCGAACTTCTCGGCGGGGAAGCGACCGTACTGGCGTGAGGACGTGACCAGAACCTGCTCCGGGTCGTAGTTCGACAGGAAGTTCGCTGCCGTCCGAATCCGGCTGTCGGTCATCCCGACATCCAGCACGTACAGGCCGTCGGTCCGGACGCGGTGGATGAACCGCTCCATGTCCGCGGTCTTCTGCTGGGTTCCGATGTGGACACCGGAGCCGAGGTAGTCCTCGACGGGGATGAGGAGGTCGGCCTCCTCGTCGGCCATCACGTCTTCGTCGAGTGCACTCTCCTCTTCTTCGGGTTCGTCCTCGAAGGACGCCTCCTCGACATCCGCTGGTTCTGCCTCGGCCTCGTCGGCCTCGGTGGGCGTTTCCTCGTCCGTCTCGGTCTCGGCAGCCTGCTCCTCGGTCGCCCCGTCCTCGGTGGCGTCTGGGTCGACTTCGGCTTCCGACTCCTCGAGACCGTCGTTTTCGTTTTCACTCATGCGTTGTGTTCAATTCTGATGAGTTCGTTCAGTTTCGCCGTCCGCTCGCCGCCGACCGCGCCCGTCTTGATGAACGGTGCGTCCGTAGCGACGGCGAGGTGAGCGATTGTCGTGTCTTCTGTCTCTCCGCTCCGATGCGAGATGACCGGCTCGTAGCCGTTGTGTGTAGCGAGCTCGACCGCGTCGACCGTGTCCGAGAGCGTCCCAATCTGGTTGGGCTTGATGAGGATGCTGTTCGCCGCCCCCATCTCGATGCCACGCTCCAGACGCTCGACGTTCGTCACGAACAGGTCGTCGCCACAGACCAGCGTTTCTCGTCCAACCGTCTCTGTCAGCTCCACGTACCCCTCGAAGTCGTCCTCGTCGAGGGGGTCCTCGACGTAGGCCAGGTTGTACTCGTCGACCAACTCGGCGATGTACGCTATCTGCTCATCGGTGTCGCGGGTCGTTTCGCCATAGCGATACAGCTCCTCCTCGGCGTCGTAGAGCTCTGCGGCGGCGACGTCCAGCCCGAGCCGAATCTCGAAGCCGACGTCGTCTTCGACCGTCTCGATTGCCTCGGAGACGAGCTCGAAGGCATCGCTGTCGTCTATCGACGGGGCCCACGCGCCCTCGTCGCCTTTCCCGCAGGCGAGCCCTCGCGCTTCGAGTAGAGAGCCGACTTCGGCGTGGACCGCCGCGTTCGCGAACACTGCCTCTTCGACAGATGGCGCACCGACTGGCGCGGCGAGGAACTCCTGGATGTGGGTCGCGTCGGCCGCGTGTTCGCCGCCGCCGACGACGTTGCCAAGTGGCGTCGGGAACGTGTTGCCCCGGAACGTGCCGCCGAGGTGCTGGAACAGCGGTGCGCCGAGCACGTCAGCAGCCGCTTTCGCCGCGGCCATCGAGATGGCGACAGCGCTGTTCGCGCCGATTTCCGAGAAGTCGTCGGTTCCGTCTGCGGCACGCAACGCGTCGTCCACGTCGCGCTGGTTCCCGGCGTACACTTCCCCGACGAGGCGCGGAATTGCCTCCTCACGTGCGCTGGCGATTGCTTCGCCCACGGGGAGTTCGATAGCCTCGTACTCGCCGGTACTCGCTCCGGATGGTGCCTTCGCTCGCCCGAAGCCGCCACTCTCCGTCTGTACGTCTGCCTCGACCGTCGGGTTACCTCGGGAATCGAGAACCCGCCGCAGGCGGACGTCCGTAACGAGCGTCACGCACGCTCACCCCGCCGCACTGTGAACGGGAGCACGTCCGCGTCGTACTCTTCGGCGGCGATGAGAATCGGCTCCGTCTGCTCCGTTTCGACGAGCACTGGTGCGCCGTAGGCCACCTGCAGCGCTCGTGCGCCGATGATTCGCGCCTTCTCGTAGCGGTTGTCTGATTTCGCCATTATTGGTATGGTGCGACGATGTCGACGAGGTCCTTGTGCGAGACCAGCATCCGCCGACAGCAGTGTCGTTCGACACCGAGTTCGTCGAGCACCTTCTCTGGGTCTTCGGGCTCGCTGGTCTCCTGTGTACGATGCTTGAACTCCTCCCAGTGCTCACCGACGACCTTCCCGCACGTGAAACACCGGACTGGTACCATCATGGTTGTATCACCGGTAGGATTTCTGGTATCGAGCACGCGCCCCGGGGCCGCCCCACTTCTTGGACTCGCGCTGGCGGACATCGTTGACCAGTAGCGACCGGTCGAACTCCATGTACGCATCGCGCAGCTCCGCATCGTTGGTGTGCTGGACGAGGCCGCGGGCGATTGCTGTCCGTGCGGCGTCGGCCTGTCCCATTACGCCGCCACCTTCGACGGTGACGTCGATGTCGACCTCATCGCGTAGCGAGTCGTCGATAATCCGGAACGGCTCCAGCATCTTCAGCTGGGCCGACTCCGGGTCGTACAGTTCGACCGGTCGCGTGTTGATACGGACCTTGCCGGTCCCTTCGCGGACGGTCGCCCGTGCGATTGCCGTCTTCTTTTTCCCTGATGTGTTCGTTACCATGTGACGTTCGCTCCGAGTTCTTCACTAACGTCTCCCAGCGAGACGAACTTGATGTTCGAGAGTCTGTCCAGCGACGTCCCGTCGAGAATCTCCGTATCGACCTCCTCGTAGGGGTTGCCGACGTAGATGCGGACGTTCTCGAAGGCCTGCCGACCGCGCGGTCGCTTGTATGGCAGCATGCCACGAACCGCTCGCTTGAAGATGCGGTCCGGTCGCTTTGGGTAGTACGGACCACGGTCCGAGCCGAGTTCCTGGCGTTTCGTGTACGTCTCCAGGACGTCCTCACGGCGACCCGTGATGACTGCGCGCTCGGCGTTGACGACCGCGACACGCTGGCCGTCAAGCGTTTTCTCGGCGACCTGCGAGGCGACGCGGCCGAGGATACAGTCCCGGGCGTCGACGACGACATCGGCTTCGAACTCTGCGACGCTCATCGTATCACCCGCACGTTCGTGCCGTCTGGGTTCTGTTCGAGTATCTGTTCGAGTTTCATTGTCTCACCAACCTGGTCGATTTTGGTCTTCGCAGTGCCCGAAAAGTCGACTGCGGCGACGGTGACCTCTTTGCTGAGAGCACCGCTGCCGAGTACCTTCCCCGGCACGACGACTGTTTCGTCCTCCTGGGCGTACCGCTCGATGCGGCCCAGGTTGACCTCTGCGTGCGTCCGCCGCGGTTTCTCCAGACGGTCGGCGACATCTTCCCAGACATCGCTGCCGGAGTTCCGGGCAGCCGACTTCAGGTCGGCGATGAGACTGTTGAGTCTCGGGTTTGTTTTGCTCATAACCTACCTCCTGAAAAATGCAGGGAGCAGGATTTGAACCTGCGGACCCCTACGGGACAGCGCCCTGA
>LKMJ01003724.1_pt1 | contig 14250 bp, 10 predicted proteins | sample 643391 | NCBI WGS metagenome assembly LKMJ01 (sample SAMN04112250, study PRJNA286221) | soda lake metagenome | biome: soda lake; feature: Kulunda Steppe; material: water; isolation source: sample PL-Br10 brine of Picturesque Lake | place: Russia: Kulunda steppe | collected 2010-07
GAGCGTTTTGATCTCGGGCGGCTTCAAGCAATGAGAGGGTTGCCTCGGTGTTGATTTCGTGGCTCGTATCTGGTTTTTCGATCGAGCGGTCGACGCTAACGAGGGCAGCTTCGTGGAAGATCGAGTCCGTTCCGGCGACTGCGTCAGTGAGTCTGTTTTTTTGCCGGAGGTCAGCCTCGAGGAACGTGGCTTCTGGGGGCACATTCGACTTACTACCAGTCGTCAAAGCGTCGAACACTCGTATGTCATTGTCCTCAAGGAGCGATCGGGAGAGATGACTGCCGATGAATCCCGCACCGCCTGTGATCAGCACCTTTTGATCGCATGGCCGGCTATTGGTCATAATACACACAGTCTGTGGTATCTGTATGAGTCTGCTGGTCTTTCTCCCATTGTAGGTTCTCTCATACTTTATATTCTCTACATGAGTCTCACGTCGAGACCAACTGCTGTTCGGGGCCCGTCTTCCGATATGTGTCCATAGAGCGATCCACAATCAGGTCACGACCGACATTTTTTGATAGTTTGTTATCGAATCGGTGGCTCAAGGCTCAGAAAACTGTTCGCTTGTCGTTAATTCCCCGGTCAAACAGTATCCTTCGATATCGACAGATTGTAATTCTTGACAACAGAGACTAATGGTTGTGGATATAGTGTCGACGATTGGCAATCGTTTCAAAACTGAATTCATAGGTCGAGTTATTGCTACCACATCTGGTGCAATTCTGACCGTTGCGCTCGCCAGGGTCCTTGACCCAGATGGATACGGGTTGTTGTTTCTGGCTATTTCTGTGTTTGGAATTGTTGAATTAGTCAGCAAACTCGGGATTGCAAAATCCGCAGCACGGTACATCGCTAAATTCAAAGAAACCGATCCGACACAACTTCGACATATTCTCCGGTTTTCCTTTGTTCTAAATCTCGGTACAATCACAATTGTCTGTATTGCACTCTTTGCAAGCCAAGAATTACTAGTATCGCTGCTCGGTGAGCCTGATCTCACACCGTTTCTAATGCTTGGCGTGTTTTTTCTAGCGTTCGCTACATTAATGAAGTATGTACGAACTGTATTGCAGGGATTTGAGGATATCAAGGGAGCGGCAACGTTGCATGCACTTGACCGCGTAGCTCGTCTGGTTTTGGCCATTGGACTCGCTGTTATCGGATACGGTGCCGTTGGTGCTCTCGGCGGGTATATTATTGCCTATGCAGCAGCCTCCCTCACCGGCGTAGGATATATATATATCCGATATTACAGAAACAGTCCGATCGACCAGATCGATACTGGTCTTCAACGTCGAATCGTGGAGTATACTGTTCCACTGACCGTAACGAATACAGCAGGGGTTCTCGACAAACGTGTTGATACGCTTCTAGTTGGTTTTTTTGTTGGACCTGTCGCTGTTTCTTTCTATACGATCGGTAAACAGGTCGTGCAATTCATTGAGATGCCGATGTCCGCACTCGGCTTCACGCTCTCACCGATTTACGAAACTGAAAAAGCGAAAGGAAACACAGAGATGGCAGCTGAGATTTATGAGGAGGCGCTCTTCCACGGACTACTTCTGTACATACCTGCGGCTGCAGGACTGGTGCTCGTCGCGGATCCACTCGTTGAACTCGTGTTTGGGAACGACTATCTTGGTGCGGTTCCGGTGTTACAAGTGCTTGCAATCTATGCGGTACTGCAGTCAGTCACAAAGCTCACAAGTAATGGGCTTGATTACCTCGGTCGAGCCCGATCTAGAGCAATCGTCAAAGGAGCGACCGCGGTGCTAAACGTCGTCCTGAATCTCTACTTCATCCCGCTGTTTGGGGTTGTCGGAGCCGCGATTGCAACGGTGATTTCCTACTCAATATACACGTTTGCTAATATATATATTATGCACACTGAACTGAGCCTTCGACTTATATATCTTTTTTATCATATTTGCGTCGTTCTTATTATTACAGCCGTTATGTCCGCAGTCGTGTATTTAGTATCAGGATTTATCAACGGGTTCGTGACACTGTTCGCGGTGGTCGGTCTCGGTGTTGCTGTCTGGTTGGTCTTGGTCGTATCGACAGGTATCTTGGACATCCGACGTGTCTTTTCGGTACTCTCATAGGTAGACCGTCTGATTTTGAACCATCTTATGAATAGTCCAAGCGCGATACAATGTCCAGAGTGTACATCAGTTATTTCAGATGACTACTCAAGTTGTTCGAAGTGTTCCTATGAAATCCCTCGAGAACAGGGGGTGCTAACTTTCGGGCCCAAGGCTGAACCGCCCAGAACTAGCCAGTCTTTTGTTGACCAGATCGCAGGACGAACGACCAGCGAATCGATTCGCTCAGTGATGGGAGACATATTTAACGACTGTTCAGACGCTGAAGATTTACGGGAGAGGATTTTCAACACCAGAAACGATGCGTGGCGAGTGCTTGTATCAGAGCACCTTGATGGACGCTGTCTCGACCTGTATGCAGGATTTGGGCGACGTTCACTCACTCTCGCGGAAGTTGTAGATTCGGTCTACGCCGTGGATCCAAATTTGACAAAACTACAGGTGCTAGCCCATCGGGACGATTTCGATTCGTCATCGAAAGTTATCCCAGTACATGCTGACGGGATGTCTCTCTGTTTTCAGAACGGGGCCTTCGACACCATTGTTGCTGATTTCACTGGTTACACTGTTGGCTCGATCAATCAGCGCATCGATTCCTTGAATTCGCTCGTTGACGATGATGGATCCCTAATCGTGTTCGTTTCTGGCGCACCAGGCCAGCTCGGTCTCACCGATCTCCTTGGATTGGGAGACCAAAGTGGAATCAATAATCAACGACCCACGCCTCTCGCGACGGCACGCTATCGAAGATACATGGATACACTTGGCTACAAACAGACATCTACCTATACGTTGTGTCCCACGTCTCAGCAGCTTCGGTTGTTCTACGAACTTGGAAACAAAGAAGGCTCAGCAAAATTCCTCAATCAACTTTTCGGCTCGAGTGGAAATAAGTCTCTTATTGGTCGGTGTGCTCGAGTTGCCAATCAGCTGGGTGTCCTCGATTACCTTTATCCGACGTATTTATTGGTTGGATCTAAATCGAAAAAGACCCCGAACCAGGCGTTTTCCAAACCAGTTCTTTCTACTGGTCGCTCTCGTTCAGTAGTGTTGAATCATAATGATGAACAGCTAGCCTCTGTTTGGAAGTATCCTAACTGTCGTCGCCATTCGGCGTACAACGAGCGAGAGCATCATATACTCCAATGGCTTCAGTCTGAGGAGCCCCACGTTCAAAATGTGCTTCCAGAGGGTGAATTAATTCAAACCAAGTTTGGGACTGTGCGGAAAGAACAAGTGGTCTTTGGGACGAAACTTTCCACGCTCGCGAAGTCCTCGTTGGCGTCTATGGAAACCGCACTGTCACTCGGGCTGGAGTGGCTCGTGGAGTTCCAACAGCCTGCCACTCGCGAGTGGCTTCGGCTCACACCTGAGCAATTCGTCGACCGCTTCAGTCTTGAGGCAGCTTCGCTTGAGCCCCCCACGCCCGACCAAGCGTTTGAAATTTTCCTGACATCGATTCACGGAGATTTCCAGCCAGGAAATGTGTATATGACACAGAACAGGATTAACTCAGTAATCGACTGGGAATACGGCGACAAAGCTGGTAATCCAGTAATCGACTCGGGGCTCTTCGTTGCAAACGTATTGAAACATCACATCGACTCAGAGCGGCAACCAATGGTTGAATTGGTTAAGGGGACTTCTGAACCAGCGGAGATCTGCAGAAAACACATTCAGTCATACTGTGATGCGATCGGTGTCGATTTTCAGACATTCTCAGCCCTCCTTCCGACGTGTTATGTAAAACGGTTAGCCATCGATTATTCGATAGGGTCGTCTTCAACGTACACACGGAAAAGTGACAACCTAATAAAGATAATAGAGTCAGTGTGGACTCAGATTGGCCTGTGAGCTACTAATTTTACGTGGATTCTGTAGGGGAATGCAAATATTTTTATAAATTGAATCTCACTTGAAGAGATAGATGCCTGGTTTCAGCTTACTCCATACACATAATTCTATTTATATTGGTGATTTTCGCTCACAATTGGACGAACTCCTATTCTTTGACGAATATTCCAAAACTACGGTTCTGGACGAAACACCAACTCACCTCGGAGTTACGAGATACGATTCCTACCCTGTCAAGACATACGAAACAGACCAGTATGTGGTTCTCTTGGAAGGATATCTGTACGATGTTTCGGACACTCGGTCTGCTACGGTCTTAGTTACTGAGAAGCTTTTCAGAAATGATAGAGAATGGATTAAAGATTGGCTGTTAGATAGGGACGCGGAATTCGTCCTGGTGGCTGTCGAGAAGACGACTGGTGAAGCAGTGATTTTAAATGATGCTCTCGCTCGGCTGCCAATCTACACCTATTCTGACGGAGAGAGCGTACATATATCGAGAGAGCTCGGCTTCGTGCTTGAGTCAACCGATGTTGAACCAGACTCAATGGGAGTCGCTCAGTACCTCCTGTTTGGATATCCGTTAGGCGAGCGAACGCTGTACGAAAACGTATCTCAAGTTCCACCAGCGTCAGTCATCCGTCTCTCTGACGGCAATCTGCAATCAGAACAGCTTCATCAGTTCAATATAAATAAGAAGCAACATGCGGACAAATCCCTCGAAGAAAACGCAGCCAACCTTACGGATCTCATAGCGTCCTCGGTACAGCGACGTGCGAATCTAGGGACTAACATGGTATCGCTCAGTGGTGGACTTGACTCGCGTGCCCTTGCTGCCTGCATGACCACTAACCAGATTCCGTACATTGCCGCCACATATGGCAAAGGATCCAAAACCAAATCGGAGGTACAGGCCGCCAAAGAAGTTATGTCCGTTCTGAGTGAAGAGTGGCATGAATATCAAATTGACGGGCCTACCTCTGAACACAAACATAAAATGATAGAAATGAAACGTGGGGCGAATACCGTGGGGATGGCGTACATTCTTGAGTTCTTTGAGCGGTTGCAATCCGATTTCGGAGATAGAATTACCTATTTCACGGGAGATGGTGGTGCCAAGTTTTCCTCTTGGACACCGCCACGTAAATTCAATTCGAACACTGAAATCGTCGAATTTCTTCTTGCTGATCAAACCCGCTTTTCAATGAATCAAGTTGAGAGGCTCTCGTCTCACACACGGGACGAGATCAAGAGAAGTATTTATCAACGTCTTGATTCGTACCCAGAAGCGGACGCCGAACAGCGTTTCGTTCACTTCTTGATAAGAGAACGCAGTCACAAATGGGGGTATCACGGAGAAGATCGTAATAGATATTATTTTTGGAGCGCTGCACCCCTCTACGCCTATCCTGTGTTTGAGTACGCGATGGGTGTCCCAGACGTTCAGAAGACACAGAATAAGCTTTATTCGAAAATCATAGCATCATATTCAGATGACGTACTTGATGTCTCGTATGCTAACTACGATGCACCAGTCGATAGCATAGAGTACCGACTGAAAACATCATTGTATAGTATTATGGCTACACGTCCATCACTCCGTGAAAAATTCATTGAAAATTTCATCCGGTCTGAGACAAAAGTCGATAGGATGACCGCCCAACTAATTCAGGAGAATATGTCTATTACTGATGAACATCCAGATGTTTTTTCCCAAGACACGGTTGGAAAATATACCGAAGGCGAAGTTCCCTGTTCCCCAAAAGTAGTAAATTATTTACTGACAGTATTACTCTCGATACGAGAGTTGTGATTTATAATTTGATTTGATGAGTAAAATAAACTAATCAGCAGAATTCAGCGTGTTTGTACCCATAATAAGTCGTCATCACCATTATTGTATACTGTCGACCGATAAATTGGATTCAGTTGGTCAATAGGGACACCACCATGCACTGTTGCTCGACGATCTTCAAACCGAATAGTATACGCAGCTGGTTTCTCATTCATATACGCTCGGTAGGCAACTAATTTCGGGTTTTCGGAAGCGAGCGATTGTGGGTCTCCGTAATCAATTGTTGCCGTGCCTGATGTGTATATATATCGGTTATCACTCACAACACGGATTGAATCCGGCTTGAATGTATTGATATGGTTTCCCAGAGATTTCTCAGTATCAGTGATACTAAGCTGTGTAGCGCTAAATCCCTCATCAAGATACGGATTATCCGCTGACGCAGCTGCTGCACCGCCCATAAATACTACGAAAGGGATTAATAACACAAGTACCAGAGCAGGAAACGTGGCTTTTGTAGCTGGGACGAACAATCCAAGTTGCTTGGCAATGAAGATGATTCCCGGGGCAGCAAAAACGGCGAGTATAATATATGTGAACGCCCACCAACGGCTGGGAATAAGATTTCGCATCCCGATTATCGGGAAAACGAGTGTGAGAACTAGGAGCATTGCCACTCCCACACCGAGACAAAGGGCAGCGAATGTTGAGTCCTTTTGCTCGCTAGTATGAAGCCAGTACAGGGCCCCGAAAATGGCAAAAAATAGTAACAACGACGAACCAAGGAGTTGAACATCTGCCATGGCAGCTGCACCACCTGGGCTGATGGTTGGGTCGTCGGGGAATGCTACCTCTGCCCTCGAATCCGTCCCGGATGTCATAAGCGATGTGACGAACGTTCCAAGAACGCGCTGAAAGAAGCTTTCGCCTCCAGCGGGACCTCCGTATCCGGTCATCATAAAATCGACCAAGACAGTGAATCCAGCGACCAGCGAAATATGAGCGACCTTTGCCGGAAGCTGGAACGTGTAGAGGATGATCGCGAGTGAGAACCCGATCATCAATGTCGCGCCGATGAAGAGACTAATTTGATGAGTGAGCATAAGTGCCGCAATTGATCCGACAAATACGACGAACATCCGTTTGTCCCCGTTCAAATAGTACAGGAGGACAGAAAACAGCAAGATCGAAAAAAAGGCGATCCCAAGCGAGGTCGGAATGAGGTGGATCCCCCAGTTTATCGCTTCGTCGGATCCAGTGTATAGCAGACTTGCGAGTAACGCCGTTCGGCGATTCCAGAGTCGGTTTGTTATTACAAATATGATGATAGCTGGGACAATTACGACCGAGAGCATTGTAGTGAGAACTAGCGCTTCCTTCGTTCCAGCGTCTAACAGCAACTGTCCCTGTGCAGTCTGTATATGGTAGAATGGAGCATAGAAGTATTTGCTTGTAGCGAACGTCTCAAGCGTTCCCTCTGCCACGATTGATTGGATTTGGAGGCTGTGACCGTAGATATCAACACCGATGTACTCTCTGCTTGCATACAGTGCTGTAATTCTGGTCGTTAAGCCCGCAACGCAGACGAGAAGCAGAGCGATCGGTGTTCGTCCACCGGTGATAATATATAATCCGACCAAGGTATACAACGAGAAGGTGAGATAGAACACCACGTTCGTCCGCCAAAAGCCTGCCTCATAATACTGAACGACGAGCAGAGAAAATACGATGAAGAACCCGACGAGAACGTACTTGGTGGTATTCGAATCACACGTGAACTCGGAGACTGGCTCTCGATTTTTCAGGAGGAGGAAACAGACTGCACCTAATATCAACGCCGACGGATAGAGGACTGTATATGGGTTCCGGATAATCGTAGAGAAGTAGAGTCCACCGCTTCCAATCATAATGAGACACGCAGAGAGAAACGTCGCGTTCATCAGTCGCTGAGTAATCCTGTGTGGTTGAAAATAATTCATAATTCAATCATTTTGTTCGATGATTTAGTGCTTGGGTGTACACCTTAATGATATCAGTGGCCATCGCATCTAAATTGAGGCCCGCGGCGTGAGTTCGTCCGTTTGACCGCTGACCGCTTTGGAGAACGGTCGCTAACGCGTCGACAAGTTCTGCCTCCGACTCTCCTACGTAACTGTTTTCAACCGGTTCTATCCATTCGCGAACGCCACCAACGTCTGTCGAAACTACCGGAAGGTTACAAGCCATCGCTTCCTTAACCGAGTTGGGAAATCCCTCACGTTTCGACGTGAGAAGTAAGCAATCCACAGCATTCATATAAACCTGTATGTCGTCGTGATCTACCCCATATACTACTTGCAGTTTGACCGGGTGATTCACTTTTTCCTGTACCTGTTCGACAACTCGTTCTGCTAAAGAATAATTCTTGACGTTTCTTCTTGGGTCGTAAGGAAAGAGAATGTGTTTGGAGTCAGAGTCCCAGCCAACCTCGTTCTGCGCGCGCAACTGGTCCATGGGGCTGAACTGTTCCATATCAATACCGTGTGGAATCACGTGGGTGTCCAGATCTAGTTGCCGTTTCATCTCGTTACTCATCACGATAACCTCATCACAGTACTTCGCACAGCGTTTACTCACCGTCCCTAACTGCCCTGACAGATCTGATCCCCAGAGAGAAAGAACAATCGGTCGTTTCGGCTGAGCGAGTGCAAACGGTGCTGTGAGTCCGTAGTTAGCATGAATGAGATCGTATTCGCCTGTCGCTACCCGCAGCGTCTTGGCGTACAGCCTGGCGTAGTCAAGTTTCGACCGTTCTATCTCCTGCCGTTCTTTGTGATCGGAAGATTGTGTCGGAGGACAGACGTGGGTAATTTCAACACCCATCTTTTCTAACGCTTCTGTCTGCTTTTCGTAAAAGGTCGCGTACCGATTAGTAACGATTGAAAGAACTTTCATTTCACGAGGTAATATGGATCAGCTTTGATTTTAGGCTCGAGTACTTTCTTTACATCCTGTGTTCTGAAAAACATTAATTTTAGACCATTTAAATTGTATTTCGACAAAGACATCTGAGACGTTAAATATTTTTGGATTTTTTTGGAGTTGCGTTTAATAGGCCACTGATACGTATAATTACACTGCCTGATAGACTCCCACTCTGACTCATCACGATAGAGAACACCATCGTACAATACAGTCTCTATGTAGGGAACATCAAGCGTGTGCTCAATAAAGTGATGATGGGTGCTAATAAGCCACGGTGTCCCGATGTTCAAATAAAGAACATTCTCTTCATCAAGCTTTGACCAGCAACCGTTCTCCGAGAAACTTTCTCGGTGATCATAATCGCTGAAACGATACTTGCCACGAACCAGAATGGAGTGGATGGCATCGTTCGTCCGATAATCGGCATCTTCCAGAAAGAGTCTCGAGAACGTACCAACCTCCGGTCTCGAAAACTTCTTGTGGTAGATGCCAGTCGAACGGAACGATGGTGTAAACCCAGGTGCGAGTATACTTTCGAAGTGCTCGTCTAACTTGTCGAGAAGAAATTCGTATGGATTCGTTCCAAATGCACTCTTGACGTCACTGAGTCCGGCGTGAACGAATACGACGTCGTCATCATAACGTGAAAGAATGTTGTCAAACCGTGCTTCGTCGACCGATCCGACATCGTCGGAACTGACGAGCGGGATATTCAGATTCGACTGCTGATACTGTGAGTGGACGAAATATCTCGCCGTATTCGCGTACGTTTGTGCCTTTTTTATCATATCTCTGTCTGAGTGATATTGTATGCTTCCGCAACCGGCCCAACCCACGCCCCCATCTCGAGAGCGCTGGTGATCAGATACCGGTACAATTCCTTGTAGCCGGGGAAGTCCCTTTCATTGAATACACGTGGATGCCACAGTGCAGACGCGATTGCATCGTACTCTGAGGCGCGACGAAGCAATCGATCGATCTCGCGTTTCGCCGAGTCCACATCCGGATTTCCGCCGACAAGTGCAACTTCCATCAGTGTCAGTGGAAACACTGTGAACTCATCGCCGAACGGTCGAATTACATTATATCCGTTTTGGAAACCGTATTCACTACTTGAGCCGAGACTCGCATCATATTTTAATCCGATCTTTCGGTGGTACTCCCACGTCTTGGGACGGTCAAGATTCAGATAGTGTTGTCTCCCACCTATGATCTCGTGACCAAGAATAGTTTCAAGCGTCTCTTTCTCGTACTGTAGCCGCTCAAGATCATTGTACGATTCATACGACCCGTGTAATCCGACTTCCCATCCGCCTCGATCGAGCACTTGTATTACGTCAACGATCTCGTCGTCAGTGATATCGTATCGACCGGTGAAAAGTTTCCAGTTCTTCGGTTTCGTCCATGCGCGTGGTTCCTTATTTCGAAACAGGTTCTTCTCGTTTAGAAAATAAAACGACGACCGTACTCCCAGCTCCTCTTCGAGTTGCATGATTGCTTCGAACTGCCAGTACGGACGGTCGGAGCCCACGAGTGACTTCAAGTGAGACGGATCACGCTCTTTCAGAGCATAGTACGGTGCCTGAAATGTCTTGTATGGTCGATCGACGTCGTGTGTGAGACAGAGTGCGAACTCATAATCCTCAAGCATCTTCTACAGCCTCATGTGCTTCTCGTCGATGTAATCCGTAAGTACCGACACAATCTCCTCCGCAGCCGTTCCGCCACCGTACGGAGTTGGCTTCTCTTCGAGACACCGATTCACGCGAAGTTCCTTTTCAATCTGTTCCCGATCAGCACCAACAAGCACGTTCCACCCACTATTGACTGTCTCAATCCACTCTGTCTCGTCTCTCATCGTCACACAGGGTTTATCGAGATAGAACGCCTCTTTTTGGACACCACCCGAGTCCGTCGCAACCCGTTCAGAAGCGTCGAGTAGTCGGACGAAGTCCAGATAGCCAACCGGATCTAGAATCACGAGTTCCGTCGTTGCTCGCTCCCACAGTCCGTATTCCCGAAGGCGGTTCTCCGTTCGCGGATGAGCAGGGAGTACAACCGGAAGTGGGACGTTCGAGAGCCCGTCGATAATCGCTTCGAGTCGTCCCGGATCGTCAGTGTTCCCGGCCCGATGAACCGTCGAGAGGATGAACTCGTTCTCTTCGAGGCCGAATCGTTCGAGTATCGTCGATTCGTTTTCAGCGATATCTAGTGCCCAGAGTATCGAATCGTACATCACGTCACCGACAACGTGAACATCTTCAGTGATTCCTTCCTGTTCGAGCGCGTCTGCTGCTGAGTGGCTCGGCGGGAAGAGGATGTCCGATACATGGTCTGTCAGCACGCGATTCGTTTCCTCAGGCATTTCCCGATTGTAACTCCGTAGTCCGGCCTCAACGTGTGCGACAAGCGGCTCGATTTTCGAAGCCGCAATTGCACCGGCTAGCGTCGAGTTCGTATCACCGTAGAGTAATACGACATCGGGACTCTCAGCCTCAATAATATCTTCAATCCCTTCGAGCATCGCAGCCGTCTGTTCGCCGTGGCTACCTGATCCGACACCGAGGTTGTAATCTGGCTCCGGGATTCCGAGCTCTTCAAAGAACACGTTGGAGAGTTCCTCATCGTAATGTTGGCCAGTGTGTACCAGCACTTCTTCGTTGTCCTCGCGTAACTCTCTAGAAACAGCGAAGGCCTTGATGAACTGAGGTCGAGCCCCGACGATTGTGACCGCCTTCATGATTTACCAACCCTGTTCACTGTATCGACAATAACGTCGGTTACATCTGTTTTTTTAGAGACCATCCGTTTTCGACGTTTCTCCCACTCTGAACCGAGATCTGGATCCGTAACCAGTTTTTGAATTCGTTCTATCGCAACGTCCTTGTCCGGCGTTGAGTAGAGGAGTTCATACTCCTCTTCGAGCTCCACGAAATTGCTCATATCGTTATCTCCGGCAAACGAGTTACATCGAATCGCAGGAGTCCCCAACACGGCTGATTCCGTCGCCATCGTCTGTGAATCACCGACATACATGGTCGCATGCGAAATCAGGTCGTGCATAAGATGAGGCGGAACTGGGAGCCTGTATTCCTCGAATTCCTCCGGCAGTTTGTCTTCTGAGGTAATATAAACCGTTCCATGTTCGGAGAGTATCGACACCAGCTCTCGTTTCGCCTCAACTGACAGTCCCGATTCGCCCGCGTCGTGGTGTGCACCCCAGGCGATGAACCGAAGCACAAAGTATTGTTCTTTCGGGTCAACACCGTGGTCTCGAAGTGTATCTACGTCTGGCTCAAATCGATCTGGATGGAGATATGCCAGTTCGTGGTAGCCCGGATATCGGAACTGCTTGTCACCTAAGTCGTCGTCGAAGCCTTCTGGGGTGAGAATCACGTCAGCAAACGGCCGAAAGAGCCACTCACGGACGGGAGTCGGCTCTGAATCGTGGAAGACGAGACACGTTCCACCGAGTACAGTTGAGACGTGGGCTATCGCTGGATTACAGCCCAAATACACGTCAGGATTAAACATTTTCGCAAAGTTAAATAGTTCAATCTCCTTCTGGAGAAATTCGGTTGCAAGGCCGAACAACGAATCGCCAACTGATGATAGAACCGTGTATTCGATGCCGTATTCTTCCAGTAGCGTCGTCGTTATTTCTTTTTCACGTGCAGTAACCGCGATTTCATGACCATCTGCTTCCAGTTCCCAGAGAGCGTTCTTGAACAGATGTACGTGGGCCGGGTGGTTGACGTCGAATAGTACTCTCAATTTAGATACCCCAGTTCTTCGAGTCGTTCGCGAACTTCTTCGTCCTCCTGTGCCTCGCTGTTACCGTGGGGTGACGGGATCGGGGTACGTTCCTCGGGCGTACCATCAAATATTGGCTGTGGCTCGCCGTCCATATCGGTCGGAACAGCACAGTCCATCACCCCGAGGATCGTCGGCGCAATATCCGATATTTTCATCTTCCCCATCTCGCCAGTCTCCGTGATGTCCGGACCAGTAGCTGCGAAGATGCCTGGCGGAATGTTCTCCGCTTCCCAGCGACCGGTGTTGTGGTGGACGCCGTCGAAGCCCGTCGCCTCGCTCATGTGGACGCCGTCTGTCTGATAGGCGACCAGATCCGGTGCCTTGTCCAAGAGATCTCCTTCGTAAAGTTCTTCGTAGGTATGCATCCTCTCAACCACGGACGTTCCATCGGGCGTTTTGAGTCCTTCGAGCCCGTTTTTGATTTCCGAGCGAAGTTCATCGTATTCTGGATCGTTGCGATCGACGGTCAGATACACAAGCCCCTGTGTGTTGGCGACGGCAACGGTCTTGTCCCAGTTGATCTTCTCGAAGGTTCGCTGGCCACGGACCCCCTCTTCCCACGGGACAAGCGTCTGAATCCGGTCGGGAACAGTTTTGGCCAGAACGTCAGTAAGTCCGAAGGTCTTAGCGATCCGAAGTACGCGTTCTTTCGTGAGGCCCGCACTCTGCATTACATCATCGATCGACTTTTCCAGGGTTAGGTAGCCGTTCTCGATGAGCCAGTTATTGATATAGACCATGTAATCGATATCGATGCAGCCATGATCGCTCATGAGCACGATATTCGTGTCCTCTAAGTCGAGAAAACGACCGATGTGTTCGTCGAAAATCTGCCACGCTTCATAAACGGGGTCTTCCTGCCAGAAGAAGTGTTGAAGCGTATTCGAGTAGAAGCTAGTAACGTGGAGGAAATCGACTTCTTCCTCTTCGAGAAGGTCGTATGCCACCTGGAAACGAAGATCAATCAATCGATGAATTGCATCGACCTCCTCCCCGCGCTCATCTTTCGAGGAGATTAGCGGTTTGGGGTGAACATCGTAATCATACTCTTTTTCAAGCGTCTCCTGCAGCGATTCCGGGTGAGTGTATGTATCTTCGAGCATCCGATACTCGCTTTGGCGAGCGTCAGGCCCGCCACAGATCATGAACCCGTCGACCTTTCGTGGGGGATACGTTGTCGGCATGTTGACGATTCCGGTAGTATATCCCTCATCGTTGAGGTAGTCCCAGACTTCAGCCGAATCAAAGTCGTAGGAATGGTGGAATACGTACTCGTGCTCCTTGACATTGAGGTGATCGAACCGGTAGACACCAAGTTTACCGGGGTTTTTACCCGTTGAGTAACACTTCCAGTTCGGCACCGTTACCGGTGGAATGTAGCTATGGCTCTCACCGTGGACCCCGTTTTCCAGCAGTGTCTTGATGTTCGGCAAGTCGCCGCGTTCCAGCCATGGGTTGATAAGGTTCCAGTTCGCTCCGTCTAATCCAATTACGACTAGTCGTGTCATTTGTTATTAATAATTTTTGTGTTCATATCGCTTTGCGACGGTAGCACAATCCGTCAACCGGTCGTCTAAAAGACTATTCAATAACTTGCGCACGCGCCGCTCTGCAGTCTCTCCTTTGAACGCCCAGTACATCGGGCGGCGCTTCATGTTTCCGACTTTTGGGAAGGACGCCCGAGCGATATCGAGGGGGTGGAAATAAAACACA
>LKMJ01003725.1_pt1 | contig 14250 bp, 7 predicted proteins | sample 643391 | NCBI WGS metagenome assembly LKMJ01 (sample SAMN04112250, study PRJNA286221) | soda lake metagenome | biome: soda lake; feature: Kulunda Steppe; material: water; isolation source: sample PL-Br10 brine of Picturesque Lake | place: Russia: Kulunda steppe | collected 2010-07
CGGACGGTAGCCGTTGAAAAACGGCGTGTGCCGACCACCCTCGTCCTTGCTCAGGACGTAGACCTCGGCCTCAAAGTGCGTGTGCGGCGTGATCGACTTCGGCTTGCACAGCACCTGACCGCGCTCGACGTCGTCGCGCTTGATCCCGCGCAGCAGCGCACCGATGTTATCGCCCGCCTCGCCCTGATCGAGCAGCTTGCGGAACATCTCAACGCCGGTGCAGGTGGTCTTGCGCGTCTCGGTGATGCCGACGATCTCGACCTCCTCACCGACCTTGATCACGCCGCGCTCGACACGGCCGGTCACCACCGTGCCACGACCGGAGATCGAGAAGACGTCCTCGATCGGCATCAGGAAGTCACCGTCCACCGGACGATCCGGCTGCGGGATGTGCTCGTCCATCGCCTCAACCAGCTTGAGGATCGCCGGACGGCCCATCTCGGAGTCGTCGCCCTCGAGCGCCTTCAGCGCGGAGCCGGTGATCACCGGGATGTTGTCGCCGTCGAAGTCGTAGTCGCTGAGCAGCTCGCGGACCTCCATCTCGACGAGCTCGAGCAGCTCGGCGTCGTCGACCATGTCGGCCTTGTTCAGGAAGACGACGATCGCCGGCACGCCGACCTGACGGGCAAGCAGGATGTGCTCGCGGGTCTGCGGCATCGGGCCGTCCGCGGCGGAGACCACCAGGATGGAGCCGTCCATCTGCGCCGCGCCGGTGATCATGTTCTTGACGTAGTCGGCGTGGCCCGGGCAGTCGACGTGGGCGTAGTGACGGCCCTCGGACTCGTACTCGACGTGCGCCGTGGCGATCGTGATGCCGCGGGCACGCTCCTCGGGCGCGTTGTCGATCTGATCGAACGCACGGGCGTCACCGCCGTGGGCCTCGGCCAGGACCTTGGTCAGGGCCGCAGTCAGCGTCGTCTTGCCATGGTCCACGTGACCGATGGTGCCGACGTTGATGTGCGGCTTCTTACGCTCAAACTTTTCCTTGGACACGCCACACCTCGTCTATCTTATACGGTCTTTCGTCTGAAACTGAATGGCGACGTACGCTTACGACGCCTTCTTGATCACTTCATCGGCGATGCTCGCCGGCGCCTCGTGATACTCCTCGAACTCCATCACGTAGGAGGCACGCCCCTGGGTGTTGGAGCGCAGGTCCGTCGCGTAGCCGAACATCTCCTTCAGCGGCACCTGGGCACGGATCTGCTTGCCGTTGGGGATGTCTTCCATCTTCTGCACGGTGCCCCGCCGCCGGTTGAGGTCGCCAACCACGTCGCCCATGTACTCCTCGGGCGTGACCACCTCGACCTTCATGATCGGCTCGAGCAGGACCGGGTCGGCCTTCATAAAGCCCTCGCGGAAAGCCATGGAACCGGCGATCTTGAACGCCATCTCCGAGGAGTCGACATCGTGGTAGGAGCCGTCGTAAAGCTCCACGGCCACGTCGACCACCGGGTAGCCAGCGAGCACGCCCCCTTCCATGACCTCGCGGCAACCCTGGTCCACCGACGGCACGTACTCCTTGGGCACGACACCGCCGACGATCTTGCTCTCGAAGTTGTAGCCGTCGCCCCGCTCCTGCGGCTTCATGCGGATGTGCACGTGACCGTATTGGCCGCGACCACCGGACTGGCGCACGAACTTGCCTTCCTGCTCCACCGGCTTGCGGATGGTCTCGCGGTAAGCGACCTGCGGCGCGCCGACGTTGGCCTCGACCTTGAACTCGCGCTTGAGCCGGTCGACGATGATATCCAGGTGCAGCTCGCCCATCCCGGAGATGATGGTCTGCCCGGACTCTTCGTCGGTGCGCACGCGGAAGGACGGATCCTCCTGCGCCAGCCGGCCCAGGGCCTGGCCCATCTTCTCCTGGTCACTCCGGGTCTTCGGCTCCACGGCGACCGCGATCACCGGCTCCGGGAACTCCATGCGCTCGAGAGTGACCTTGTTGTTCGGGTCACAGAGGGTGTCACCGGTGGTGACATCCTTGAGGCCGACGGCCGCGGCGATATCGCCGGCGCGGACCTCTTTGATCTCCTCGCGCTGGTTGGAGTGCATCTGCAGCAGCCGGCCGATGCGCTCCTTCTTGCCCTTGACCGGGTTGAACACGGCGTCGCCGGAGCTGAGCACGCCGGAGTAGACCCGGAAGAAGGTCAGGTTGCCGACGTACGGGTCGTTGGCGATCTTGAACGCCAGCGCGGCGAAGGGCTGCTCGTCGCTGGACTCGCGGGTAACCACGGTCTCCTCGTCCTCGAGCACACCCTCGATGGCCGGAACCTCGTTGGGCGCCGGCAGGAACTCGATAACGGCGTCGAGCAGCGTCTGCACGCCCTTGTTCTTGAACGCCGAGCCGCACATGCACAGGACGATCTCGGTGTTCAGGGTACGCTGACGCAGGCCGCGCTTGATGTCTTCGTTGGACAGCTCCCCATCGTTGAGGTACTTGTCCATGAGCTCTTCGTCGGCCTCGGCGGCGGCCTCGACCATCTCCTCGCGAGCCGCCTCGGCGTCGTCCTTAAGCGCCTCCGGGATCTCGCGCTCGGAGTAGGTCATACCCTGCTCGTCACGGTCCCAGTAGATGGCCGTCATGCGCAGCAGGTCGATGATGCCCTCGAACTGGTCCTCGGCGCCGATGGGCAGCTGGATCGGCACCGCCTGGGAGCCGAGCCGCTCACGGATCTGGCTGACGACGCGGGAGAAGTCGGCGCCGGCGCGGTCCATCTTGTTGACGAACGCCATGCGCGGCACGCCGTACTTGTTGGCCTGACGCCAGACCGTCTCCGACTGCGGCTCAACACCGCCGACGGCGCAAAAGACGGCAACCGCGCCGTCGAGCACACGCAGCGAGCGCTCCACCTCGATGGTGAAGTCCACGTGACCCGGGGTGTCGATGATGTTGACCCGGGTCTCGGGGTACTGCTGGTCCATGCCGCGCCAGAAACACGTGGTCGCGGCGGACGTGATGGTGATGCCACGCTCCTGCTCCTGGGACATCCAGTCCATGGTCGCCGCACCATCATGGGTCTCACCCATCTTGTGCGAGACACCGGTGTAAAACAGGATGCGCTCGGTGGTGGTGGTCTTGCCGGCATCGATATGGGCAGCGATGCCGATGTTCCGATAGCGCTCGATGGGTGTCTTGCGTGCCACGGTGGAATACCCCGTCTTGAAGCGTGTTTCTGCGTTTACCAGCGGTAGTGCGAGAAGGCCTTGTTGGCCTCGGCCATGCGGTGCGTGTCCTCACGCTTCTTCACGGCCGTCCCGCGGCTCTCCGCCGCCTCCAGCATCTCGTTGGCCATGCGCGCCGCCATGGTCTTCTCGCCGCGCTTGCGCGCCGCCTCTAGCAGCCAGCGCATGGCGAGGGTCTGACGCCGCTCGGGGCGGACCTCAACCGGCACCTGGTAGGTGGCGCCGCCGACGCGCCGGGACTTGACCTCGACCCGGGGCTTGACGTTTTCCAGCGCGGTCTCCATGACCTCGACCGGGTCATCGTGCTTGGCGCCGATGCGCTCCAGCGCGCCGTAGAGGATCCGCTCGGCCACCGAGCGCTTGCCGTCGCTCATGACCATGTTGACGAACTTGGTCAGGACCTCACTCCCGTACTTGGGATCGGGCAGGACCTTGCGCTTGGGTACTTCTCGTCTCCTAGGCATGACTGAGTCCCGTTACTTCTTCTTCGGGCGCTTGGCGCCGTACTTGGAACGACCCTGCCGGCGCTTGTCGACACCCGCCGTATCCGCGGCACCGCGGACGACGTGGTAGCGCACACCGGGCAGGTCCTTGACACGCCCGCCACGAATGAGGACGACCGAGTGCTCCTGGAGGTTGTGACCCTCACCACCGATGTAGGAGGCCACCTCGTAACTGTTGGTCAGACGCACACGCGCCACCTTCCGCAGCGCGGAGTTCGGCTTCTTCGGCGTGGTGGTGTAGACGCGAGTGCATACGCCGCGCTTCTGAGGGCACGCCTCCAGCGCCGGCACACTGCTCTTCGCGGTGCGCTTGGTGCGACCTTTGCGCACCAACTGGTTCACTGTCGCCATAGGGTTTTGCGCTCCGTACCGACCCAAAAACGACAGGCCGGATGGCCGGCCTGTCGAAGACGCGGCATTCTAGGGTGATCCCGCGCCCTTGTCAATGACACGCCCCGGGACCACCCCGGGGCGCACGGTTTGCTGAACTGCCGCCCGCGGCTATTCCGCCTCGGGCCCGACCTCCTCGCTCGAGGGGCCTTCCTCCGGGGTATCGCCCTGACCGAGGGAGGCGAACACCTCTTCGGCCTGCTGCTCGGGCGTCGCCACCGCCGGGGCCTCCTGGCGCCGGGCGGCGTGGTAGGCGAACCCGGTGCCGGCCGGGATGAGCCGGCCGACGATGACGTTCTCCTTCAAGCCACGCAGGTCGTCGCGGGTCCCGCGGGTCGCCGCCTCGGTCAGCACCCGGGTGGTCTCCTGGAAGGAGGCCGCCGAGATGAAGGACTCGGTGGACAGCGACGCCTTGGTGATGCCCAGCAGCGACGGCTCCCACTGGGCCGGCTGCTTGTCCTGCGCCTCGAGCTGCTCGTTGTCCTCGAGCAGCTTGGCCCGGTCCACCTGCTCGCCCTTGAGATAAAGCGAGTCGCCCGGGTCGCTGACGATGGCCTTGCGCAGCATCTGGCGGACGATCACCTCAATGTGCTTGTCGTTGATGCCCACACCCTGGAGACGGAAGACGTCCTGGATCTCCTGGACGATGTACTCGGCGAGCTTGGTCACGCCGAGCAGGCGCAGGATGTCGTGGGGGTTGGGCTCGCCATCGGCGATGGTCTCGCCCTTCTCCACGTGCTCGCCCTCGAAGACGGTGACGTTCCGCCACTTGGGGATGAGCTCCTCGTGGGTCTCGCCGTCGGCCTTGGTGATGATCAGCCGCTGCTTGCCCTTGGTCTCCTTGCCGAAGCCCACGGTGCCCGAGGCCTCGGCGAGGATCGCCGGCTCCTTGGGCTTGCGCGCCTCGAACAGGTCGGCCACCCGCGGCAGACCGCCGGTGATATCACGGGTCTTGGACGCCTCCTGCGGGATACGCGCCAAGGCGTCGCCCACGCGGACTTCGGCGTTGTCCTCGAGCGAGACGATGGCCCCGGCCGGCAGGTAGTAGTGGGCCGGGATCTGCGTGCCGGCGATGTTCAGGTCGTTGCCGTTGCCATCGACGAGCTTGATCATCGGGCGCAGGTCCTTGTAGGCGACCCGCTCCTCGGTGACCTTGCCGTTGGCGTCGGTGACCTGGCGCCGGTGCTCGCCGGTGCCACGGCTCTTCGGATCGGTGACCACCAGGCTGGTCAGGCCGGTGACCTCGTCGACCTCGCGCTGGACGGTGACACCCTCGACGAAGTCGTGGAAACGGACGTAGCCGTCCACCTCGGTGACGATCGGGTGGGTGTGCGGATCCCAGTTGGCCACCACCTGGCCGGCCTCCACCGGGTCCTCGTCGCCGACGCTGAGCACCGCACCGTAGGGGATCTTGTAGCGCTCGCGCTCGCGACCGTACTCGTCCATGACGGTGAGCTCACCGGAGCGGGAGACGGCCACGTAGCTGCCGGAGTGGTGCTGCACGGTCTTGATGTTGTGCAGTCGCGCCTTACCCGTGTTGCGCACCTCCACCTGGGAGACGGCGGCGGCCCGCGAGGCGGCACCACCGATGTGGAAGGTACGCATGGTCAGCTGCGTGCCCGGCTCACCGATCGACTGCGCGGCGATGACGCCGACGGCCTCGCCGATGTTCACGCCGTGGCCGCGGGCCAGGTCACGCCCGTAGCACTTGGCGCAGACGCCGTGACGAGTCGCGCAGGTGACCGCGGAGCGGACCTTGATCTCGTCCACGCCCATGCGCTCGAGGCGCTCGACCCAGTCCTCGTCGAGCAGGGTGCCGGCCTCGACGGCGATCTCGGTGCTGCCGGGCACCGCCACGTCCTCGGCCACCACGCGGCCCAGGACCCGCTCGGCGAGGGTCTCGACGACGTCGCCACCCTCGATGATCGGGGTCTGCACCAGGCCGTCCGTGGTGCCGCAATCCTCCTCGGTGACCACCAGGTCCTGGGAGACGTCCACCAGGCGCCGGGTCAGGTAGCCGGAGTTGGCCGTCTTAAGCGCCGTGTCCGCCAGGCCCTTACGCGCACCGTGGGTGGAGATGAAGTACTGCAGGACGTTGAGGCCCTCGCGGAAGTTCGCGGTGATCGGCGTCTCGATGATCGAGCCATCCGGCTTGGCCATCAGTCCGCGCATACCGGCGAGCTGACGGATCTGCGCCGCCGAGCCACGGGCGCCGGAGTCGGCCATGATGAAGATCGAGTTCAGCGACTTCTGCTCGGTCTCGTTGCCCTCGGCATCGACCACCGTCTCCTTGCCCATCTTCTCCATCATGGCGCCGGCGACCTGGTCGTTGGTGTGCGCCCAGATGTCGACGACCTTGTTGTAGCGCTCGCCACTGGTGACCAGGCCGGAGGCGTACTGGTCCTCGATCTCGCGGACCTCCTCCTCGGCCGAGCGCAGGGCCTCCTCCTTCGCCGGCGGCACCTCCATATCGTCGACACCGATGGAGACGCCGGCCTTGGTGGAGTAGAAGAAGCCGGTGTACATGAGCTGGTCGGCGAAGATCACCGTGCCCTTGAGCCCGACGCGGCGGTAGCAGGCGTTGACCAGCCCGGAGATGCCCTTCTTGTCGAGCTCACGGTCCACGGCCTCAAAGGGCAGGCCGTCGGGGACGATGTCAAAGAGCAGCGCCCGGCCGACGGTGGTCTCGCGGCGCTGGATGCGCTCGACGAGCTCGCCGCTGTCGTCGAAGACGCGCTCACGGACGCGCACCTCGATCCGCGCACCGAGCTCGGCGGCGCCGGTCTGATAGGCCCGATGGACCTCTTCGACGCCGGACAGCCGCATCCCCTCGCCGCGGGCGTTCACCCGCTCGCGGGTCATGTAGTAGATGCCGAGCACCACGTCCTGGGAGGGGACGATGATCGGCTCGCCCGAGGCCGGCGAGAGGATGTTGTTGGTGGACATCATCATCGCCCGCGACTCGAGCTGCGCCTCGAGCGAAAGCGGCACGTGGACCGCCATCTGGTCGCCGTCGAAGTCGGCGTTGTAGGCGGTGCACACCAGCGGGTGGAGCTGGATGGCCTTGCCCTCGATGAGCACCGGCTCGAAGGCCTGGATGCCCAGACGGTGGAGCGTCGGCGCGCGGTTGAGCAGCACCGGGTGCTCGCGGATCACCTCATCGAGGATGTCCCAGACCTCGCCGGTCTCGCGCTCGACCATCTTCTTGGCCGCCTTGATGGTGGTGGCCAGGCCGCGGCGCTGGAGCTTGGAGAAGATGAACGGCTTGAACAGCTCCAGGGCCATGCGCTTGGGCAGCCCGCATTGGTGCAGGCGCAGCGTCGGGCCGACGACGATCACCGAGCGCCCGGAGTAGTCGACGCGCTTGCCCAACAGGTTCTGCCGGAAGCGCCCCTGCTTGCCCTTGATCATGTCGGCCAGGGACTTGAGCGGGCGCTTATTGGTGCCGGTGATCGCCCGGCCGCGGCGGCCGTTGTCGAGCAGGGCGTCGACGGACTCCTGGAGCATGCGCTTTTCGTTGCGCACGATGATATCCGGCGCCGCCAGCTCGAGCAGGCGCTTGAGACGGTTGTTGCGGTTGATCACCCGCCGGTACAGATCGTTGAGATCCGAGGTGGCGAAGCGACCGCCGTCGAGCGGCACCAGCGGGCGCAGGTCCGGCGGCAGGACCGGCAGGACGGTCATGATCAGCCACTCGGGCTTGTTGCCGGACTCGAGGAACGCCTCGAGCAGCTTGAGCCGCTTGGACAGGCGCTTGATCTTGGACTCCGAGCCGGTGGCCTCGATGTCATCGCGCAGCCGGCGCGCCTCGGCCTCCAGGTCCATGCCCTTGAGGATCTCGAGCACCGCCTCGGCGCCCATGCGGGCGTCGAACTCGTCGCCGTGCTCCTCGACGGCCTCCAGGTACTGCTCGTCGGTGAGCAGCTGCCCCTGCTCGAGCGGGGTCATGCCCGGCTCGATGACGATGTACGCCTCGAAGTAGAGCACCCGCTCGACGTCACGCAGGGTCATGTCCAGCAGCAGGCCGATGCGCGACGGCAGGCTCTTGAGGAACCAGATGTGCGCCACCGGGCTGGCCAGGTCGATATGACCCATGCGCTCGCGGCGCACCTTGGCGACGGTCACCTCGACGCCGCACTTCTCACAGACCACGCCGCGGTGCTTGAGCCGCTTGTACTTGCCGCACAGGCACTCGTAGTCCTTCACCGGGCCGAAGATCTTGGCGCAGAAGAGCCCGTCGCGCTCCGGCTTGAAGGTGCGGTAGTTGATGGTCTCCGGCTTCTTGACCTCACCGAAGGACCAGGAACGGATCATCTCGGGCGATGCCAGCCCGATACGGATCGCGTCGAAGTCCTCCAGCTGAGCACCCGGCTGCTTGAAAAGGTTGAGAAGATCTCTCATGTCTGCTGCCCGCTCGCGCGTTGATCTCAAGTCGCCGCCGTTCGACCGGCGGCTCGGACCCCGGGGCCAGCGCCCCGGGCATCGGAACCCGTGCGCCGGCGCTCGGGCGACGCCCGGCCACGGTCCCCGGCAGGGTCACCGTGGCCGCCGCGCCCCCCGGCGCCGCGCTCCTGTCAGTCGTCCCTCTCCAGTTCGATGTTGATGCCCAGGGAACGGATCTCCTTGACCAGGACGTTGAACGACTCCGGCATACCAGCCTCCATGCGGTGGTCCCCGTCGACGATGTTCTTGTACATCTTGGTCCGGCCGCTGACGTCGTCGGACTTGACGGTGAGCATCTCCTGCAGTGTATATGCCGCACCGTACGCCTCGAGCGCCCAGACCTCCATCTCACCGAAGCGCTGACCACCGAACTGCGCCTTGCCGCCCAGCGGCTGCTGGGTGACCAGCGAGTACGGACCGGTGGCCCGGGCGTGGACCTTGTCATCGACCAGGTGGTTGAGCTTGAGCATGTACATGTAGCCCACCGTCACCGGGCGGTCGAAGGCGTCGCCGGTGCGCCCGTCGTAGAGGGTGGTCTGCCCGGACTCGGGCAGCCCGGCGAGCTTGAGCCAGCGCTTGATCTCGCCCTCGTTGGCGCCGTCGAACACCGGCGAGGCCACCGGCACGCCACCGCGCAGGTTGCGGCAGAGCTCCTGTAGCTCTTCTTCGCTGAGGGTCTCGAGTTCCTCCTTGCGCCCGGAGGCGTTGTAGATCTCCGAGAGGTACCCGCGCAGCTCCTCGGCCTGGGCCTGTTGCTCGAGCATATGCCCGATCTGGTGGCCCAGCCCGCGGGCTGCCCAGCCGAGGTGGGTCTCGAGGACCTGGCCGACGTTCATCCGCGACGGGACGCCGAGCGGTGAGAGGACCACCTCCACCGGCGTGCCGTCGTCCATGAACGGCATGTCCTCCTCGGGGACGATCATCGAGATCACGCCCTTGTTGCCGTGACGGCCGGCGAACTTGTCGCCCGGCTGCAGGCGGCGCTTGACGGCCAGGTGGACCTTGACGGTCTTGAGCACGCCGGGCGAGAGGTCGTCACCGGCGGTGATCTTCTCCTTCTTCTCCTGGAAGCGACGCTCGAAGCGGTCATTCTGGGTCTCCAGCTGATGGCGCACCGCCTCCAGCTGCTGATTGACCTCTTCATCGCGCATGCGGATCTCGAACCAGCGCTCGCGCGGCAGATCCTGCAGGTACGCCTCGGTGACCTCGGCGCCGCTGCCCAGGCCCTTGGGGCCCCCCTCGGCGACCTTGCCGACGAGCAGCTTCTCGAGACGGGCGTAGGCGTCGTCCTCGAAGATGCGCTTCTCATCGTCGAGGTCCTTGCGCACCCGGGCGATCTCCTCACGCTCGATGGCGCGGGCGCGATCGTCCTTCTCGACGCCGTCGCGGGTGAAGACCTGCACATCGATGACGGTGCCGTCCATGCCCGTGGGCACGCGCAGCGAGGTGTCCTTCACGTCGGAGGCCTTCTCGCCGAAGATCGCGCGCAGGAGCTTCTCCTCGGGCGTGAGCTGGGTCTCGCCCTTGGGCGTGACCTTGCCGACGAGGATGTCACCGGCCTTGACCTCGGCACCGATGTAGACGATGCCCGACTCGTCCAGACGCGAGAGCGCCGACTCGGAGACGTTGGGGATGTCGGCGGTGATCTCCTCGCTGCCGAGCTTGGTATCCCGGGCGACGCAGGTCAGCTCCTCGATGTGGACGGAGGTGTAGCGATCCTCCTTGACCAGCTTCTCGGAGATGAGGATCGAGTCCTCGAAGTTGTAGCCGTTCCACGGCATGAAGGCGACCAGCATGTTCTGGCCCAGGGCCAGCTCGCCCATGTCGGTGGACGGCCCGTCGGCCAGGGCGTCGCCGCGCGCGACGTGATCGCCCACGTGCACCAGCGGCTTCTGGCTGAAGCAGGTGTTCTGGTTCGAGCGGGTGTACTTGGTCAGGTTGTAGATGTCGACGCCCGGCTCGCCCGGGGTGGTCTCCTCGTCATCGACCCGGACGACGATCCGACCCGAGTCCACCTGCTCGACCACACCGCCACGCTCGGCGGTGACGATCACGCCGGAGTCGCGGGCGACGGTGCGCTCCATGCCGGTGCCGACCAGCGGCTTGTCGGCGCGCAGGGTGGGCACCGCCTGGCGCTGCATGTTCGCGCCCATCAGCGCGCGGTTGGCGTCGTCGTGCTCGAGGAAGGGCACCAGCGAGGCGGCCACCGAGACGATCTGCCGGGGCGAGACGTCCATGTACTGGACGCGATCGGCGGTCGCCATGGTGAACTCGTTCTGGTGCCGGCACGAGATCAGGTCATCGGCCAGATGGCCGTTCTCGTCGACCCGGGCGTTCGCCTGGGCGATGACGTAGCGCGCCTCCTCGATGGCCGAGAGGTACTCCACCTGATCGGTCACCTGGCCATCGACCACCTTGCGGTAGGCGGTCTCCAGGAACCCGTAGCGGTTGGCGCGGGCGTAGACGGCCAGGGAGTTGATCAGGCCGATGTTCGGCCCCTCCGGCGTCTCGATCGGGCAGACCCGGCCGTAGTGCGTCGGGTGCACGTCGCGGACCTCAAAGCCGGCCCGCTCGCGGGTCAGGCCACCCGGGCCCAGCGCGGAGATGCGCCGCTTGTGGGTCACCTCGGAGAGCGGGTTGTTCTGGTCCATGAACTGCGACAGCTGCGAGGAGCCGAAGAACTCCTTGATCGCCGCGGCCACCGGCTTGGCGTTGATCAGCTCCTGGGGCATCAGCCCCTCGCTCTCGGCCAGCGACAGGCGCTCCTTGACGGCGCGCTCGACGCGCACCAAGCCGACGCGGAAGACGTTCTCGGCCATCTCGCCCACCGAGCGCACGCGCCGGTTGCCCAGGTGGTCGATGTCGTCCACCTGGCCGTTGCCGTTGCGGATGTCGATCAGCTCGCGCAGGACGTCGAGGATGTCCGAGCCCTCGCCGAAGCGCTCGCGCAGCTCCTCGGCCTCCTTGTCGCCGGCACCGAGACCGGAGAAGTACTTGCCGTCGTAGAGGATCCCGGGGCCGCGGACCTCGTCCCGGCCGACGCGCAGGTTGAACTTCATGCGCCCCACCGGCGACAGGTCGTAGCGGTCGCTGGTGAAGAACAGGGTGTGGAAGAGGCTCTCGGCGGCGTCCTTGGTCGGCGGCTCGCCGGGGCGCATCATGCGGTAGATCTCGACCAGCGCCTCCATCTGGCTGCGGGTGGCATCCGCGGCCAGGGTGGTGGACATGTACGGGCCACGGTCGAGGTCGTTGACGAACAGGGTCTCGATCTGGCTGATGCCGGCGTCGAACAGCGACTGGGTGATCTCCGGCGTCAGCGTGGTGTTGGCCTCGGCCAGCAGCTCGCCGGTGGCCGGGTCGACCACGTCATGGGCGATGATCTTGCCGGTGAGGTAGTCCTCGGGCACCTCAAGCTGCTCGACCCCGGACTTCTGCAGCTGCTTGACGTGGCGCGCGGTCACCCGGCGGCCGGACTCGACGATGGTCTCGCCACCGACGACGATGTCGAAGCTGGCGGTCTCGCCGCGCAGGCGCTCGGGGACCAGGTCGAGGATGACCTTGTTGCCGCTGCCCAGGTGGAAGCGGTCGGTGTCGAAGAAGGCGTAGAGGATCTCCTCGGGGCTGTAGCCGAGGGCGCGCAGCAGGATCGTCGCCGGCAGCTTGCGCCGACGGTCGATGCGCACGTAGATGGTGTCCTTGGGATCGAACTCGAAGTCGAGCCAGGAGCCACGGTACGGGATGACCCGGGCCGAGAAGAGCAGCTTGCCGGAGGAGTGGCTCTTGCCCTTGTCGTGGTCGAAGAAGACACCCGGCGAGCGGTGCAGCTGGTTGACGATCACGCGCTCGGTGCCGTTGACCACGAAGGTGCCGGTGGAGGTCATCAGGGGCATCTCGCCCATGTAGACCTCTTGCTCCTTGATGTCCTTAACGCCGCCGCCTTCCTTGTCATAGAGCGCCAGGCGCACGAGCATGCGCAGCGGCGCCGCGTAGGTCAGCCCCCGGCTCTGGCACTCCTTGACGTCGAAGGGCGGATCGCCGATGCGGTACGAGACGTACTGCAGCTCGGCGTTCCCGGAGTGGCTCTGGATCGGGAAGACCGACCGGAACGCGCCCTCGAGGCCTACCTCGGTGTCGCGCTCGTCTTCGCTGACCTCGTCCTGCAGGAACTGCCGGTACGAGTCGACCTGGGTCGCCAGCAGGTAGGGGACATCGAGGATATTCGGGAGCTTCCCGAAGTCCTTGCGGATGCGCTTCTTCTCGGTGAACGAATAGGCCATCGGGCTTCCTCAGCGCTTGAGCAGCTTCTCGAACCAGACCGCGGATTCCCGCGGACAGCGTTGCCAAAGGGACCGCTCCGGGCGTAACGTTGCCTGAGCCGGCGCAGCGGAGCGGTCTGCGTTATTCGGTGATGCAGTATCAACAGGCGAAGGCCGGCGGCCTCCCGGCCGCCAGCCCGCGCTTACATCCGCTTGGACGGTTGCTCGGTCCAGCTCACTTGAGCTCGACGCTCGCCCCCGCCTCTTCCAGCTTGGCCTTGATGTCGTCGGCCTCTTCCTTGGAGGCGCCTTCCTTGATCGGCGCGGGGCAGCCCTCGACGACCTCCTTCGCCTCCTTCAGGCCCAGGCCGGTCACGCCGCGCACGGCCTTGATGACGCCGACCTTGTTGTCGCCGTGGGAGCTGAGGATCACGTCGAACTCGGTCTGCTCCTCGGCGGCGGCGCCCTCGTCGCCGCCACCACCGCCGGCAGCGGGCGCAGCGGCCACGGCCGCGGCCGCGGTGACGCCGAACTTCTCTTCCATCGCCTCGATGAGCTCCACGACCTCCATGACGCTCATGTTGGCAATGGACTCAAGGATCTCGTCTTTCGAAGCGGCCATCTGTGTCTCTCCTATTCAGTAATCAGCGAGTGGACCCTGCGGGTCCGGGTGGCGTATGGCCAGGTCAGGCAGCCTGCTTGGCGTCGCGCACGGCGGCCAGGGTCCGCACCAGCTTGCCCGGCACCTCGTTGGTGGTGGTGGCGAGCTTCTGGACCGGGGCACGCATGGTCGCCATGAGCTTCGACAGGGCCTCATCGCGGGTCGGCAGGCTGGCCAGCCGCTCGAGGTGCTCGGCACCGTACAGCGTGCCGCCGAACGCCACGTTGCGCACGACCAGCGCCTCGTTCTTCTTGCGGTAGTCGCGCACCAGACGCGCCGCCGCACCCGGGTCGTCCTGCGAGAACGCCAGCAGGAGCGGCCCGTAGAAGCCCTCGGTCATGCATTCGAAGTCGGTGCCGGCCACTGCCCGCCGGGCCAGGGTGTTCTTGACCACGCGGAGGTAGACGCCCTGCTCACGCGCCTGGGCGCGCAGCTCGTCCATCTCCCCGGCAGTCAGGCCCCGGTACTCGGCGGAGACCGCGGTCAGGGCCTCTTGGGCCACCGCAGCCACCTCCTGCACCATCGCCTTTTTCTGTTCCAGACTCATTCCCATCGTCTGTCTCCTGGGAAGGTTGATCTCCTCGGAAGTCGCCTCCCGGGAGCCGATGGTGCGCACCCCGGATAGCGGGGTACACGAATCGACTCTCTCGAGTCGGCTTCACGGTGGCGACGTGCAGGTTCCTCGCTTGCGCCACCGTCTACGCAGGCGGGTCTCCCCTTTAAGCCCCGCAGGGCACCGGCGGTCTCGGACGGCTGTCGCTGTCTGACAGCCGGGCCGGCCTCCGTGCCGGCCAGGTCCGGCGAGCCGCCA
>LKMJ01003728.1_pt1 | contig 14247 bp, 23 predicted proteins | sample 643391 | NCBI WGS metagenome assembly LKMJ01 (sample SAMN04112250, study PRJNA286221) | soda lake metagenome | biome: soda lake; feature: Kulunda Steppe; material: water; isolation source: sample PL-Br10 brine of Picturesque Lake | place: Russia: Kulunda steppe | collected 2010-07
CAGCGGGATGGGGGCCAGGCACTTGTGGGCGGAGAGTGGCAGGAGCTGGGGTGGCGGTTTGGGCTGGGCGGGCAAGAGAGCGGGGGGCAGGCAGGGCTGTGGGAGGTGCAGGAGGGCAAGGGAGCGGGCGGTGAGGGCCAGCTTGCAAGTGGGGCGAGCTGGGCAAGCGTGCAGGAGGAGGTCAGTCAGGTCACAGACCTGGGCAAAGGCCATGTGAAGAGGCCCGGTGCAAGCGAGGCTGCTGGAAGGGGGGCGGGGGCGCCGGAGGTGCGCATCGTGCCCTACCAGCGACGCCCACCTGTGAAGCGCCCCGTGTTCCAGGTGCGCAGCTGGCTGCTGCTGCTGCTGCTGCTGCTGCTGCTGCTGCTGCTGCTGCAGTGTGGGTGTGCTTCTTGCTGCGTGTGTGAGGGCATGTTTGCTTCCATCTGTGCCTGCTTCAGCCGAGCAGGCGCTTTCCCAGTGTGCAGGTGTGCTCGTTCCAATAGACGTGCGTACGACATGAGTGCAGGTGCACACACACGCACACACACATCACACACATCACACACTCGGGAGCGCACTTAAATACGCACACACTCCTGTGAATGCTCGCACATGCAACAGACACAGGAGCTGATGCGCGCATGCACATAGGCTGTGTGGAATCCTCAGAGATTCACTTGAGCCGCTGCTGCCCGCAACCCATGTGCTTGCTGTGGCTCTAGTCTTGCAGCCCAGCATGTGTCGCACTTGGACACACAGAGGAGAGCATGCCGGCATCACCAGGCATGGCATACCCTCAGGGCCGCCGTGCACCAGCTGAAGTGTGTGCAGTCCAGTCGTGCGGCCGGAAGCATGCTGCCCCCCCTCCTGGTCCTCCCCTCCCCTCCCTGCACTGTGCGGGCCAAGCGCCGCACATCCCTTTCTGTGCTTTGCCCGCGCCATACTTAATCGTGCCTCGCCCGCCTCGTCCCTCTCCGCACCACCTCTCGCCTCGCCCTGCTGTCCCTTGCATTCCTCACCGGGGCCTTGCCCCTTTGCCCGCACGGCACGCGCACGCGCAGGCCACTGCACATCAGCTCAATGTGTTTCTAGGCGGCCACCTGGGCGGCCCCCGAAAAAACGTACCCCTGCAGAGACCCTCCTCCTCTCCACCCCCCCCCGCCCCAGCTGCAGCCGAGGCGCCGCCAGCGACGGATCCTGGAGCAGTGGGTGCCTACAAAGGGAGCGATTTGCCAGCAGGCAACAAAGGGGTGGGGCCTGGAGAGGGTGCCACTGCAGGGGCAGTGGCTGCAGGGCCGGGCGCACCAGCAGCGGCCGCGGCGGCATTGCAGCAGCTGGAGGAGGAAAAGGAGGAGGAGCTGATGGAGCGGTGGAGCCCTTTGCATGGCGGCAGCCGCGCGGCGTTTGAGGCTGTGTTTGACTCCACACGGGTGGTGCGCAGGTGGGTGGTTGCCCTGGTGCCTTTTGTTGCCCCGGCGGGAGTGATGCACGCGTGGGTGTACCATGTGGACTCAGTGGGGATGGTGGGCAGTGGGCACATCTGCCTGTGCCTGCACTTGGACTCATGCCTGCACTTGGACTCATGCCTGTGGCTGCACTTGGACTCATGCCTGGTGTACCTGGGACTCAGCGGAGATGGTGCGCAGTTGGTGCACAAGTTCCTGCCTGGCTGTGCTGTCACATCTCTTTGGCGTGGCCAAGGCCTACCTGACTCCCACGCAGCTTTCCTGCCCATCCTACGGCAGCCCGCACCGCACCTCCTGCCCTCTGCCCCCACACTGCCCTGCAGCCTGCCAGTGCCACCCACCCACCCTGCTCACCCTGCTGCTTAGCAGCCTGCACTGCGCTACCCTTGGCGCCTCCACCCTTCCTGCTCCCTGCCTTAACACCCACTCACGCAGCAACAGTCGCACGGTGTCACGCGCCAAGCACAGCCCCTCTGTGCATCAGGCCACCCCCGCCAGTGCCTGCGCACACCTGTGCTGCACGCACAGGCGCACATGCGCACGCGTACACCCCAGAGGTGCATGGCCCCCCCAAAGCCGCGCTTTGGTCCAGAATTTTGTGCAGCCCCTGTGCAAGACCTGCGCTCGCGCTTTGTTCCGGTGCTCCGTGTGCGCAGCGACTCCGACCGCCGAGCGCACCTTCTGGACGGCTATGACTTGCGGCAGGAGCTACAGGAGCTGCTGCAGGAGGGGCAGCCTCCGTCGTACGTGCGCGCAGGTGACGGCGACTACGCTGCCCTGGCGCTTGCAGGCGCGGAGGCAGTGCTGTTCGGGGACAAGCTGTCCGCAGAGGAGGAGCAGGCCGTGCGCGCAGGTGGGTCCGTGCATGTGCACACACACACGCACAATCACACACACACACACGCACAAACACCCACACATGCATGCATCCTTACACAGCCCGATGTGCACGCTTGCATGTGCGCTACGCAGAGCTTGAGAGGCTTGAGCGGGAGCTTCCCAGGGTCCCACGCCAATACCCCAACCGCCCCGTGGGTGTCAGCAAGAGCGATCTGAGCTGGCCGGGCGGGTACCCTCCGTCCCCTAGGCGCTCCAAGTCACAAGCCAGCAGCCCTGTGAGTGTCAGGCCAGGCGCATGCACGCGGTCGCAAAAGCACACAGCGGCATGTGGCTGTGCACACTGAGGGGCATGCACGCAGTTGCATGCGCACAAAGGCATGTGCATGAGCAGACTGTGCTGCATGCTGCGGTCACGATTCTGCAGGCCACAATGCAGTCTGGGATCGCTAAGTGTCCTGGGATCACTATGCGTCCTGGGATCACTATGCGTCCTGGGATCACCATGCGTCCTGGGATCACTATGCGTCCTGGGATCACCATGCGTCCTGGGATCACTATGCGTCCTGGGATCACCATGTGTCCTAGGATCACCATGCGTCCTGGGATCACCATGCGTCCTGGGATCGCTATGCGTCCTGGGATCACCATGTGTCCTGGGATCACCATGTGTCCTGGGATCACCATGCGTCCTGGGATCGCTATGCGTCCTGGGATCACCATGCGTCCTGTGATCACCATGCGTCCTGGGATCGCTATGCGTCCTGGGATCACTATGCGTCCTGTGATCACCATGCGTCCTGGGATCAGCACGCACCTCGTATGCACCTGCATCCCCTTGCTCACGCGCGTGCATGTGCATGCATGCGTACGCAAGAACATGCTGCTCTGGTCATGGACTTAGCTGATCTGATCATGGACTTGGCTGATCTGATCATGGACTTGGCTGCCCTTCTGACAGAGGCGGCGGTCTAAGATAAGCAGCCCCGTCAAGGAGGGCAGCCTGCTGTTCAGTCAGCAGCCGGCAGCGGCGGCGCCCCAAGTCCTGCCGGAAGTGTCGAGCGCCGACCCGGAGCCGCAGCAGGCCCTGCAGCAGGGGGGACAGGAGGACGCGTGGTTTGAGGGCAGGAGCAGCTTTGACAAGATGATGGCCCACCTGAAGCAGCAAGCGGCCAAGGTGCGCTTGTGTGTGTGTGCGTGTATGTGCGTGTGCGTGTTTGCGCGTGCCCGTGTGTGTGCATGTGTGTTGTGGGCTGTGGAGGTGGGTGTCTAGCTGTGCCTCTGTGGCTCAATGCGTGGTACTCAGGGCTGTGCAGCAACAATGAGCTACTTGTTTGAGCTGAGCGGGTGCGACGAGCGATGCTGGGCATTTAAAAGCGCGCCGGTGGGAGGTGCTCTAGGCTAGGAGGCAGCTGCGCTTAGGTGCTTGGGTCCTCTCCTTTTTGTTGCCAAATCAAAGCAGAGCTGCCACAGGCCTGTGCTGTGTTTGTTTTGGGTTTGGGCTGTCAGGGCACGGCTGAGGTGGCTCGCTCACTACCCTTCAACAGTTTGGCGCGCGCGTGCACACTTGCAAAATACAGGGGCAGCCCCCACATGTCGGGCACATACACACATGTGGAGTGCCTCCCTTTCTCCCTGGAGCAGGGCCATCTCTACTCAATGAAGCAGGGCCCTCTGCTCCCTGGAGCTGGGCCCTTTCTTCTCGTTGGCGCAGGGCCCCTTTCTCACTGCAATTTTCTGCGCATGCCTGGCATGGCGTCCAGCACAGATGCTGCTGTGTTTGGCCCACTGCCATGCCCCGCAAAGCCGGCCATGGCCTGTTAGCGCGGCTGGCTGTCTGACCACTGCCCTTTGCCTGTCCAGGAGACCGTGGCTGGCCATGTTTAACCACTGCTGTTTGACCACCATTGCTGGCCGTGTTTGAACATTGCCCTTTGCCTGTCAGGAGACTGTCAGGAGATGCCCCACAAAGCCGGCCATGGCCTGTTAGCGCGGCTGGCTGTCTGACCACTGCCCTTTGCCTGTCCAGGAGACCATGGCTGGCCGTGTTTGACCACTGCTGTTTGACCACCGTGGCTGGCCGTGTTTGACCATTGCCCTTTGCCTCTGTCCAGGAGACTGTGGCTGGCCAGCCGCCGAGGTCCGCGGAAGTTGTGAGCTCCCCAGCACCTCGGCTGGCGCATGTGGGCACCCCCATCCAGCTGCCGCCCCAGATCCTGCCCAGCTCCCCGGGCCAGGTGAGGCACTGCCCACCCTCCCCCCCTCACACCATGCCTCCATGCATGATCTGGTCAGGCCAAGCTGTCATTCCGGCGGTCTGGCCTGGCGCAAAGCAGGCGCTGCTGCAGCAGCTGCTCCTCCTTTGCCAGGTGGGGCGGCGGCGGCCCTTTTGCCATTGGGCCTCGTCCCGCCAGCCGCTGGCCCCACACCCTTTTGCACAGGCACACACTGAGACTGCAGCCAGCAGCCTACAAGCCCGCACTGAGACTGCAGCCACTCCATTTGTGGCCACACTTTTTGTGGCCACTCCTTTTATGGCCAGGAGTGAGGGTCGCCCCCCTTTGCGGATGTCTTGCCGCAGCATTGCTGTGCCTCTTGGTGCTGACCTTCTTGAACGCCCCCCGCCCCGGGTCCTGCTGCCAGGCAGCCCCTGCTGAACCTTTTGCGCACGACTGGGCGGGGTTGATTCCAGGATTGGCACTGGGGTTTCTGTATGAATTGTTTGAAACCATCCTTTGTTGGCGCTCTAACTATCGCGGAAACGCCCACAGCCTGGTCCCCTCGCCTGTGCCACATGTTGCCTCATTTCCAATGGCCTTTTGCTTTGGCTAGGCCTGCCATTGTCGAAGGGATCTATTTGCTTGTGCCTGGCATTCCTCTGCGCTCAAGAAGCGAGCTCCGCGCCTGCAGCCAAGAGCTATGTGCACGATATGCGCGTGCACCCTCGGAATCACATTGCCATCCCCAATGAGCCTTGATGAGGGCTGTGTGCATGCACATGTAAGAACCTTTGCCGCGCGTGCACACATCACACATGCGCGCTCACGCACACACACACACACACACACACACACACAAACACACACACACGCCGACGCAGGAGCAGCTGCAGCAGGCGCTACCCCACAAGGCGGCACGCAGCACAGCCATCGAGGATGCCTCTGTTATTTTTCCTGAACGGCCCAGCACCATTGACAGCACAACCCAGAGCGTGTACCCAGGTGCAGGGGGGCTCCCAGTCTGCCTGCCCATCATGCTGACATTGCATGTTGCACGTCATCCTGGCAATGTTGCACGTCATCCTGTCATGTTGCACGTCATCCTGTCATGTTGCACGTCATCCTGTTGCACGTCATCCTGCGTGTTGCTTGCCATCCTGACATTGCCATGTTGATGACATTTGCCCGTCATCCTGACATATTGAAGTGTTGAGCAGATTTGGGTGCTGCCAAGCCATGCTGGATGTTTGATCGCCCCTCCTCTTTCCCCTTGTGTCTCCATGCTTGGTGCCTGCACGCCTGCACGCAAACAGTATGGGAACCTCCATGCAATTCACCCCACCCGCCCCTAGGTCACTACCCCTGCCTGCCAAGGAGCAGGCCAACTGTCTAGCTAGGCGTCAACATTGCTGCCCATGCAACTTAAGCTCCTCCAATTCACTCTCTACCCCTGCTGGAAAGCAGGCTGGTCGACTGGCCAACTGCAAATGCAATTGCACCCAGCAAGAGAGCATGCAGCTGATTGTGTGCGGTTGCATGCAATCCAACAGATTCCATGGCAAGCAGCGGGCTTGCTGCAGCGGGCTTGGAGGACCAGTACAACAAACAAGGGGAGGTGAGGTCAGATACCTTGCGGGCAGGGATGAAGAAGTAGAGTGCGCGCTGTCAAGAGGAACAATGTGGATTGTGGTGTGCTAGCCAAACAAGTCTTCTGCTTGTGCCACAGCCATGGCCGATTTTTCATAGGCCCCTCACGTGCTGTGCAGCTAGGAGTGAGGTGCGCACTTACACACACCATCATCTCAACCTGCCCACATGTGCTCGCATACGTGCCCGTGCATGTGTGCACACACAAACCGCACGTGCACGCACGTATTACACCCCCCCCTCCTACAAACCCACTTACATGGAGCAGAAGGTTACATGCACACGCAAAGGCGCCGTCCACAGCAACACGCACCTGCACGCCCATCCACGAGGGCATGTGCAGGCGTTCAAGATCTCTGCCTGGTCCTCAAAAGGGCTTGACTGGGAGGGCAGCGTGGAGGGCATAGCAGGTGGCCCCCCGGGGGACCCAACCCTGTCCGAGCCGCCCGTGGAAGAACAACACAGTGCTATGGGTGCGTGGGCTTGTGGCTTCTGTGGGGCGCGCCTCGGGCAGGCTGGGGTACTGGTAGTGCAAATGTGAAGGCTGTGTGTCTGACGCGCACAAATCACGCATTCCCTGTGTGTCATTCCCCTGCCTGCGCCCATTGCGCGGGCATGCTGTGTGCATGCACACGCATCCTCCATCCTTGGTCAAGCCCTCGTCAATTGCGCAGACATGCACGCACTGCCTCATCCAACTCCCCTGCCAACCTTTCGACCATGGCTCACCTCTGTGTGCGCACAATGCACTGGAGCCGCAGTGTCTCTGAAACCTGCGGCTCACCTGTGCGTGCAGTACAAATGCAGCCGCACCTACGCGACCATGGCCCATGCTGTGAATTGGGACAGACCTCTGTGCGTTTCATTGTCATCTGTCATGCACTCCTGGGCTTTCCCCTCTGCTGATTTGTTGCATGCCTTGCCACAATTGCGCTCCCCCCCCCCATGCCTTTTATTCCTCAGCCTGCGCTCCATGCTTTGCCGGCCACTTGCCACCATTGGAGCCACAGGCAATTGCAATGCAGCCCCATTGATTCAACCCCAGTTTCCGTCCAAAGCAAGCGCGCGCGCTGTGCACCCCTGCTCGTGCCGCAGGCGCCATGTTCGCGCGGAGGTCCAGCCACCTGCGGCCCTATCGACGCGGCAACCTGCGCTCGCTGGCAAACCAGCCCTTCCTGCCTGCGCTGCCCCCCATCCCGTCAAGCAGCGGGGCGGGGGATGGGCCAGCTGCTGCGGCTGCTGCTGCTGCAGGTACTGCCACATCGACTACTCCAGCCCTACCTGGCATCCAGGGGGCTGCTGCTTGTGCCGATGCTCCTCCCCCTGGAAGGTGAGGATGTCCCTCTGGGAACCACGCTGCATATGGGTAAGGGTGCTTGCACCTGCACCCGCAAGAGAAGGGTCCTGCTGCGCCTTCCTGAAGAGGCACGCGCCTTACTGATGGCCGTGTGTCCTGGGAGGCCAGGTGTCCTTTGCCCTCGTTGTGTTCGTCGCGCCCTTTTCTGGAAGGCGAGGTGTCCCGGGAGGCCAGGTGTCCTTTGCCCTCGTTGTGTTAGCCGCGCCCTTTTCTGGAAGGCGAGGTGTCTTGGAAGGTGCCCTGGAAGGCATGGTGCCCTGGTGTTGGCCAAAACAGGGGTGATCACGCAGCGCCCCCTGTGGCTGAGGCGCCTCCCACCTGGGGCCTCTGGGGTGTGGTAACGTCGGCCGCAGGAACAGTGCCTCACTCGCAGGCACCATGCTATCCGCACACCCCACCTCGGCCCATGCCGCATCCACACACGCACACACACATACGCACACATACCTATGCACACACACACACACGCACACACACACACGCACACACACACACACACGCACACACACACACACGCACGCACGCACACACAAAAAAAACTCAGTCCACCCAGGCTATGCAGAGGTGGGATTCGTCCCTGCATGCACAGCACGGCTCCCATGCATATGTATGGCTCACATGCGTACCCCTCACTGGCTTTGAAGCGCATCCCATACAGTGCATATCCCATACAGCGCACCCTGCAGCCCACACACCCTGCCTTGGCCCACACCGCTCTCTCACACGCAGCCCACCCAGCCTGACTCATCACCCCAACAACAGCGCCCTGCTCACCCTCTCCACCTATAGCTCCACACAGCACACACCCTGGCCCTGCACGGCATGCCCTGCCAGCGCAGCACATGCTCACTCTCTCTGTTTGGGCCCCCTTGCGCACAGGGCTGGCCCCAGGCCCGGGTCTGCACCCGAGCGAGTAGAGGCCTGCACCCACCACCAGCCATCGGAGCTCACGCAGCTGGGCGGGCACGAAGCAGCGGCAGGGGCAGGGGCAGGAATGGAGGAGGGCGAGCAGGGGCTGCCCGCAGATATGCAGGCCCACGGGCCCCTGGACCTGCAGGTGCGTTGTGCACGGACTGTGGGTGGGGGAAAGGGGGGGAAAGGGGGTTAGGTGTGTGATGGTGAGTGCAGGCCGAGAGCGCTCCTTAGAGTGCATTGCCTTGCATGCACCAGCTGCCTGCTTGCTGCCACAGAGCCTGCACACACTTTGTTCACACACACACAGATATGCACATGTGTGAGCACACGTGCATGCACATGCACGCGCGCCCTGTGCAGGGCGTGCTCCCTAGGGATGAGGACGGCGGGGACGCCGCGGCGGCGGAGCAGGCGGCGCTGCGGGCCATGTGGTGTGCAGCGCCCTACAGCCAGCAGCCTAGCAGCCTACCGAGGGCAGTGGAGGCTGCGGCCACAGTGGCGTCCATCATCGACCATGCTGCGCAGGTGCGTGATGGAAATTGAGGGGGCAGGTGGGGGGGAGGAAAGGGAAGGAGGGGGTGGAATGGTGGAAAGGCAAGGGAGGGGGAGGGGAGGTGTTCCTCGTGACGTGGGGAAGGCCTGGTTGCAGCATTGGATAAAGCGGCGCTAAGCAAAGCCAAGCGCATGTGCAGGCACCCTGTACATATGTGTATGCAGCAGGTGCGCAACTGCACTGGCTCGCCGCTGCGCGCCTGCCTCCGCTGCGCAATCAAGTACCCGCTTGCCGGCGACAGCTTGGTGCCGCTATGCCGCTGCGTGTTCTCATCACACACACACACTTGCGCGCGCAAGCACTGCCGCTGTGCCTGCGGCCCTGCAGGATGAGTGGCACCAGTATGAGGAGGGCGCCCTGCAGCTCATCGAGCAGCTAACAGCAGCCCTGGCCAAGCAGCATAGCAAGGGGGAGGCCTCTGAGGCGTCAGCAGCCGCGCTGGCAGCGGCAAAGGCCCCCGCGGCGTGGGGCAGCCCGCACAACACTGACGCACCGGTGTGTGCATGTGCGCGTGTGTGTATGCGTATGCATGGGGGGAACATGTGCGTGTGTCAGTCCATATGCGTGTGTGTGCACGTGTGCATGTGCATGTGTGTGGGCACACACAGAATTTGGCCCTCTTTCCATGCTGCGATGCATGAATGAGTGCTCCCCAGCTGTGGAGTGCATAACTCTGCGTGTATTTGTGTGCTGGGAGTGTGTGGGCCTTCAGGATCTTTACCCAAGTACAGGCGCACACCCCATGCGCAGGGGCTGCAAGCACGCGCGTGGACTGCTGTGTCCATCACCTGCGCACACGCGTGCTTGGTGTGCCTGCCGTCCTTTGCGCTAAGGCCATGGAGGGGCGTTTGCCACTGCATGCATGTGCACAGGCATTGCATGCATGTGCACAGACATTGCATGGGTGTGCACAGACACTGCATGCGTGTGCACAGACATTGCATGCATGTGCACAGACATTGCATGCGTGTGCACAGACATTGCATGCGTGTGCACAGACATTGTACGCCCACCTGCATACATAGCCGCTCACGCAATGCACAATGCATGCAGAGCACGCATACCTTTGCACGCATGTGCACGCACACACGCGTGCTCACACATGTACACACACGCACACACGCACGCACACGCTGCCCCTCGTACGCCACCGTGTGCGCAAATGCACAGCCGGAGCCCACGATGGCCGGCAGCCGGCAGCTGAGCAGCGCGGGCACCGGCACGCTGGCGCACACGCTGCCCCGGGGCGCGGCCACGCCCAGCGGCCCTCACATGCTGCAGCACGGACTGGACGTGCTGGAACAGAACGTCGCCGCCGCCATTGAGCCCAACGCGCTAACAGGTGGGGTGGGCCGCCACATGCCAATGGGGCTGCCACTGTGGGGTGTGGCGTGTGCTGCGTAGGCCGCGTGGGCGGCTTTGCTATTTGCATGCGATGGGTGGGCCTGCTGCTGAAGTGGTGTGCTGTGTGTGTGCAGGATGTGCCTTGCGTGGGCGTGGCTGGTGGACAGATTCACGCACGTGCTGTCAAAGGCGTACGTGTGCAGCCGACATGTGTGCGCGTGTTTGCAAGCTTTTGCGCGGGAGCTGGTGCGTGAGCACATGCGTTCTTGTGTGTGCAAGTTGTATGTGTTGGGGGGGCATGTGGGTGTGCGCGCGCGTGTGTGTGCATTTGTGTGTGTGCATGCATGTGTGTTTGTGTGTGACTGCAGTTTGAGGCTGAGTAGGCCTGCTTGACCACTGGCACGTCACCCAAGCTTTTGGCAGCCAACAGCATGAATGTGGAGGTGGCCCCTGCCTGCCCCGCCATGCCCACTGTGCTTTCTGTGGTGTGCTGCCTGTCTGCTTCCCCCCCCCTGCATGCTGCCGGTCTGCTTCCAGTAGCGTGCTGCCGTTCACCTCCTGGTGGTGAGCTACCCGTCTGCTCCTCGGCCCCTCGGCCAAATTCAGTAATAGGATGGATTGCTAGGGAAGGATTGCACAGCAGAATGGGGCGCTGCAAATGCAAAATGTCGTCACATGCTGACGCCTGCTCGCTCGGCCCTGCCCGTCAGATGCCTGCTGCCTGCTTGCCTGCCTGCCTACCTCTTTGCCTGCCCTCCTTGCTTGCCTGCCTGTCTGCTTGTCCGCCAGATGCCTGCTGCCTGCCTGCCTGCCTGCCTACCTCTGTGTCTGCCCGCCCGCCTGCCTCCTTGCCTGTCCGCCCTGCTGCCTGTGTGTCATACGTGGTGCCTCTGTGTATATACGCATGGTGCCGCTGTGTGTGTCATGCATGGCGCCTGTGTGTGTCAAGCATGGTGCCTGTTTGTGTCATGCATGGCGCCTGTGTGTGTCATACATGGTGCCTGTATGTGTCATGCATGGTGCCTCTGTGTGTGTGTCATGCATGGTGCCTCTGTGTGTGTGTCATGCATGGTGCCTGTGTGTGCCATGCGTGGTGCCACACTGGCTTGAGCGCCTGTGCTTGGGCAGGCATGGCTAGGGCCTGGTGAGCCTGCCAGACAGACTCCACACCTCCCTGTCCCCCTTGCCTGCCGACCCGCTGTGCCTGTGACCTGATGGTGCCCTGATGGTGCCCTGATGGTGCCTGATGGTGACCTGTCCCCCTTGCCTGCTGACCCGCTGTGCCTGTGACCTGATGGTGCCCTACAGGCCTGAGCCTGGGCAGGTACGATGAGGAGCTGATGGACCTGATGGCCAGGCTGGTCGTCGCACCCATGGCCACCAAATACCTGTTCTGGAAGAAGCTGCAGAGCGTGGCACAGCTGAAGCAGAGGTGGGGGCGCGGCTCTTTCTTTTTCAAGTTTTGGGGAGGCGGGAGGGTGGCGGCGCCTTTGAATGACGCAGCTTGAGCAGAGGGCGGGAGGGCAGCGCAAGCAGGAACCATGGCCCGGAGGGGCGTGGAGTTGAGCAGAGCTGTGGCACGAGTTGAGGTGGACCACCCTGCTGCTTATGGGTATGGAGGGCTGCGCACAAGCACACACACACACGCGCAAGCACATTTGCGGCGCAAGCACATTTGCGGCGCATGCACGTCACTCTGTGCACGCATCCCCTGTGCTGGGTCGCGCCTGTGAGCCGCAGGGTCATGGAGGACCGTGCGCTGGAGCAGCAGCTGCAGGACATTGCGTGGGCTGCCGGCTTTGCGCCTGGCTTTGCACCGCTCCCGTCCGGCGCGCTGACCCCCAACCAGGCCGCCATGCAAGCCTCCCAGCAGCCGCGGCGGAGCGTGGGCGGACCGCAGCTGCATGCGCAGCCCACCCAGGTAGGGAGGGCCCCTTGAGCTGTATGGGTGAGGGTGTGGGTGTGGGTGTGGGTGAGGGTGTGGGTGCGGGTGTGGGTGCGGGTGCAGTTGCAGATGATTGCCTGGGTGCATGGGTAGGTGGGAGCATGTGCATGGATGGGTGCACACGCCTGCGTCCCCACGCTTGTGGCCTGCCTAGCTTGCTCCTTTGCCTGCAAAGCAGGGCATATGCAGCAGGCTGAGTTAAAGGCCCATGAGCAGCTCCGGTGCAGTGCGAATGTGCTGCCACGCGGCCCCGGGGCGCTGAAGTGCACTATGCTTCTGGCCCTCACTGGCGCGCGCCAGCCAAGTGTTGTGGGTCTTGCGCCAGCCAAGTGATGTGCGCCAGCCAAGTGATGTGGGTCTAGCGCCAGCCAAGTGATGTGCGTCAGCCAAGTGATGTGCGCCAGCCAAGTGATATGGGTCTTGCGCCAGCCAAGTGGTGTGGGTCTAGCGCCAGCCAAGTGGTGTGCGTCAGCCAAGTGGTGTGCGTCAGCCAAGTGATGTGCGTCTTGCGGGCCTGCCTGTGGATGCGGCATCCATCATAGAGCGGGGCCTGAGCAGTAGCCACGCACGGAAGGGGCGTGGAGCACGCGGGCGGGGCCTGTGCCGGCAGGCTCGTGGCTTGCTTACGCATGTGGCCGCAGGCGCACAAACGCAAGGCATGCTTGCATTGCTGCGGGGCACATGGCCTTCACAGCCTGAGCCGGAGCCGGAGCCTTGCACCCAGGGTGGCCTCATGCCATGCAAGGGGCCTGAGCCCCTCGGGGTCTCATTCTCGTGCATGCTCAAGCACGGGAGCTCAGGTTGGACCGTACGCGCGTGCAACAACCGACCTCCGTCATTGGTGCAAGTGACGCTGCCTGCAAGCGTGTGTGCGCGGCACCTGCTGCGCACAGGGCTGGTCCATGGGGGCGCTGTCCGTGCTGTCGGCCCCCAAGGCTGCTTGGATGGATGAGGTGGCAGCGGCGCGTCTGGCCCGCCCCGACTTGCAGCAGGTGCGAGAAGGGGGAGCTTGAGCGTATGTGCAGTGACTGTGCGGCGGTGTGAGGCCGTGCAGGCGATTGGGTGTGGGTGCGGGTACGGGTGTGGGTGTGGGCGTGCCTGCGTGTGTATGCACAAGTGGGTACTTCTGTCTATTGGGCACAGACCCAATCACTGGAGGACCCCAAAGGAGACCTGGGCAGGGGCGCCTGTCATTGCAGGCGTCTGCAACCTGTTCCGCGCGCCTAGAACAGGGCACTCACCGTTGAAATCCTGCTTGCTTTCTGCACAGACAGCACGTTGCCCGTTGCCCATCCAGGCCTCCCCAGGCACGACTTTCCCCTACCGCCGCGCCCCTGATGTCACCTTGCCCGCCCTGCCTCACCCATGCATGGGACACGGCACTGCCCCTGCGCAGGGGGGCGAGATCCGGGACATGTGCTCGCCCATACGGCTGCGCCCCAGGGACGACACGCCCAAGCCCGTGGCGGCGAAGGCGCAGCGGCAGCGCAGCAAGAGCGCACGCGCGCGCGCCGCCATGGAGTTCTGTGAGCAAGCAGGGCCTGGGCTGGATGGTTTGGAGCAGCAGTGGCGGCTGCAACTGCAACAGCAGCAGCACCAGCACCAGCAGCAGGCGCACGAGCAGGGGCAGCCGCAGCAGGGGCCTGTGGGGACGACCTTGCCCTTGTCACAGCGCCCACCCGCGTTGCCGATGACCATCACTGCCATCGGCGGAGGCAAAGGCGAGGAGGCCGGCCCGCCGCCCATTGGACTGCAACAGCAGCTGAGGGAGCAGCTGTTCCCAGTGCGCGGCCAGGAGGCGCTGGCGGAGCGGCTGCTGGCGCTGCTGGAGGCGCGCAGGCACACGCGCAAAGCTAAGGTGCGCCATGCAGCGGCTGTTCCTTCTGCTGCTGCTGCTGCTGCTGCTGCTGCTGCTGCTGCTGCTGCTGCTGTGGAGGAGGGTGGCAGCAGCCAATGCATTGACGGCTGCGCGAATGCGCGGG
>LKMJ01003729.1_pt1 | contig 14245 bp, 26 predicted proteins | sample 643391 | NCBI WGS metagenome assembly LKMJ01 (sample SAMN04112250, study PRJNA286221) | soda lake metagenome | biome: soda lake; feature: Kulunda Steppe; material: water; isolation source: sample PL-Br10 brine of Picturesque Lake | place: Russia: Kulunda steppe | collected 2010-07
GAAACAAACTAATGATTCCTATCGTTTTATTTCAGAGCTTATGGATGTTTATCTGATGGCTGGTGTTCACCAGCAACCTGATCAGTCAAACTACCTGGCTGAAGGTCAAACTTAAACTTGTAAACTTCTACAAGCTTCAACAATGTGTCTGCTTTCCTGGGCCAGGACAACATTAATAAGCTTTATTTCTTCCTTCATGCACTGATAGTTTCCAAACGCAGGCTAGCAGTTGTACTTCTTAACTGAAGGCCTTTTTCTTGTAACCCTTGTTCAATATTGTTCTCGCTTGGGCGTTTGCTGGAGAAAGGCCCACATTACTGTGGATATCTGGACATGTGATCGGTAACAGCATGACTGAGGATGTAAGCAGTAGATTATGAAGATGATGATTTATTGAAAGCCCAGATTTAACCACTGGCAGTATTTCAGTAAAACTGCTTCTCATCAGCCTGGAGGAAACAAGGACAACACTAGGTGCTATGTCCAAATCGATTCGGTGTTCCAACAATCCCAATGCCAGCAACGCTTGCACGTTCAGGTGGCGCTCCGCTCAGCGCTCTTGCAGCTGCAGCTGGAGCTGCTGCACTGACTCTGGGGCCTTGGACAGCTGCTTGGCAGCAAACGCAGCCACGACAGCCCAGGTCATGGCCTTAATTGCAGCTTCCAGCTGTGGGTTTGTATGGGTGGCAGGCAAGGCCAGCGGCAGGACCCACAGGCGCCAAACTGCTGCAAAGGCAGACCCCAGGCCAAATCCGACGGCCACCTGTGGCACTGTGTGATAGCCGGAGTGGACCCTCAGCCATGTCTGCACACAAGGGCATTGGCACGGCAAGGCTTGAGGTAGAAAAGAGCCAGGCAGAATGCATTTCACGGATGTGTCTACACGCTGACGCAGCTTGGAGGGCCTAGCCTAAAACCCATCTGTAAGGTGTGGCTTGAACTTGAGACCCCAAGCCTCTCCCTTGTAAGGTAAGGGACCACAGCGCCTACGTGCAGGAATAAGCGCCCAAACACAGGCAATCTGGTGTGGGATGGGGTCGGGGATGGGCCGTGCATTCAGGGTTGTGAATCCACGCGGTCTTTAAGATTTCTGACCGTCTAAACGGTACGGTGACGGTACGGCTCGGTGAAAATCGTAAGAACACGGTCAGGATGGAGAGACGGTGACAAATCGACCAGTACGGAGGCACCGTCTGCCAGCGTGCTTGCTAGGGCTTGCAGCTTCGATTCATTGCTTCAAACATATATTACAAAAAGGAATTCTAGATGCAAAATAGTGGAAAGTGAGCACGGCAGGCTTTGGTGGGGTCGAGCCTGCACTCCCCAGGTAGCCTGCAGGTCAGCTGACAGGCCCTTCCCCATTGGCCAAGCCTGGGGACTTTCCCCACATCAGGCCTCGGCATAGGCCTACCCACACATGCACGAGCAAGAACCTGGAGACAACACCGGGGTGAAGCAAGGGTGATCATGAGGGAGCACGGCGTGTATGCTTATGCGCATGCAAGTGAGGCCACTCCTGCCATCCAGGGGCATCCTTTGGCTCCTGCAGCTTGGCATGGCACCATGCAGAGGCCACTGGTGCTTGTGCTGTGCATGGTGCAGCAGTGGGGGGGGCAAAAGGGGTGCATAGGCTGCTTCTGGTACAGGCTCCAAATCCCAGGAACGAACTGTACACCGAACCGTCTTTAACTGTCTAGACGGTCCAAAATTTCAAAAATACAGTAAAAATCGAAGGACGGTGCTGTCCCGTCCTAATTGTACAGCGAGCCGTCTACCGTACTTTCACATCCCTGCGTGCATTACTGAAGTGTGCCCTGAATCCCTTGGGTGCCGTACGGGATGGCTGCACATCCAGCTTCGGTTGCCTACTAAGGATCTTCGGACACGAGCCATGGTGGCATGGGAGCTTGTAGAGCACAACCATAAAATCTCACCCAAAAAACCTATTTAGATTTCTGGATAGTCCCTGGCATGCTTAGCGATAGAGCCTAGACACCTTGAGGCTGCAAGTCTTGACTATGAGCAGCAGGCATGCCCTCTATTGTGGCGTGCTTCAGCAATGGAGAGCTAGTTCCACAGAAAATCAAGCACATGCCGCAGCATTTTGTTCCTCTCTGACGCTTTGCATGTCAGGAAGCTGTTGCAAGCATGTCCCCCACAGCCATACACACAAACCTCAAGCTGCATTGCCACTGTCAGCGCAGAGTTTGAGGATTGTCCATCCATGCACTGGTGTGTGACCTTGCCCCATACGATGAATGCACAGACTCTGTATGACCTTAAGCAGCCCCACTTCAATGTGTGACCTCCAAAGAATGAGAAACAGGTGTAAGGAGGGATCCCTTGCACGATGCCATGGCCATCTCAAGTAGACCTTGGGTGGGGGGACCTATTACTGCGCTGGTGGACCGTGATTGTGCTATGTATGCATTCTTCCAAGTTTGTGTGAGCGACATTGCGCAGACCAGGCTGGCTGCCAGGCAGCCAGTCTAGCCCGCAGCCTTGTTCACCTTCATGATCACATTTTGATGGCAGGCGAGCGCAGAGTGCGTGCCCAGAGGAGAACGACAAAGTGCCCCCAAGTGAAACATTCTCAAAGACAGTGTGCGCACCATGAACACCGCCAGAGCGAGCGCAGCCAAACCGGCAGCGACTTGGTAGGGGTAGGTCACAAGCGACACAAACAGGTTGCCTGCCCCTTGAGCTGCCTGCACCACGTCCCCTCCAAGCATGCACATGGCGAAGTACACGCCCAGGAAGCCAAGGCCTGCAGGAGGCGTGCCGCACATAGGGACAGGATGTGGTTGAAGTGCGTGCATGTGAGCTCCCCGCTATGGGTGGAACCCTCCGAGCCAACAGCAGAACATACTTCAGCAGTTCTAGGCAGAAGAGGAATCCGTGCTCCCTGAAGACTGAACCCTTAACCCTTGGGCAGTATCCGAATGGCTGAGCAGGACATGCTAGGTAGCGGTGCTAGGTCTGCAAGGAGGTGCAATGTCCGTGAACGAGGGCGCGATAGGGCTACAGGAACACGTGATTCTTGGACGAAGAGTGGGCTGTGCACAACACGAGGCTGCTGGATGGAACTTCTGGGTCCGTACCCTAGGGCAAGCTCCGTGTGAAGGCCTCAGTCTGATGCGCTTCATTCAACATTTCGGGAGGAATGCTGCTCGCTGCAAGCATGGCGCTGCGCTGAGCACCTGCACCCATTTCTGAGCATGAAGTACAGGCGTGCCAGGGTCAGCCCTCTTTGCACCCACTTTAAGCATGAGATTGGACCCATCTTAAGAAAAACATTGCTATCACATCAGGAATAGATTTGCACCCTTCTTGGGCATGGGACCGCACCTACTTTGAGCATGGGATGAAGGCATGCCAGGGTCAGTTTTCCTTGCCTCCTGTGGCCGCTGCTCATTGATCACCACCTTCAAAACCTGCACGCGCACACAGCACGGGGGGGGCATCTACATGAATGACCCTGTGTTGACACCAATAACACAGCAACTTTATGAGGAAACCCTGTGGTCAGTGTGGTATGGGCACCAATAGCTAAAGGAGCACTGCAATGGTCAGCTTTGAGGCCTCAAAGCTCACCATTGTAGCGCTCTTCCACAGGTATTGAACTCAACAAACGCTGGACCCAACACCAGGCGCAATTTGACCAACTGTCAGTCAAGGTCACCCATGCATCGTTTAGGTTACTCATGCATTTTGCTCACCCATGCAACAAGGGGCTCGCAGGAGGCGCTGGGCAGGGTGCTCTATGCACGCGCAGGTTGGGCTGCAACAAGTCAGGGTACGTTGCAAACAACTGTATCTGGCATTTTAGCTTGAAGAGGATGTGATGCGGTGAGCAAGGCAGCCTTTGTGCAACCTACACTCGCTAAAGCCCCACCTGAACACTTGAGAGCAACAGGCATATGCAGAGGCATGATACAGCTAGAAAATGAAGACGGACACATCGCAACTTGAACATTGTTCATGTGCAATTGGCTGTGCCAGGCGGTTGAATTTTGGCAAACAGACAGAGTTGAGGTTACATCAGGCGCATCAAGGACAATATTATGAGGTTAAAGCCTGTGAGACTACTGCTGCATCGACAGTCCCGGCGCATTGGATCCAAGCATCACCCATCCACAAGCAAAGAGCTTTCTTACCCTGTTGGTGTAGACGCTCACCTTGCACACTACCACGTTGCAAATGGACCCCAGTATTGCGAGCGGCACCTGGATTGTGTGTCTGTTTATGATGAGGATGTACAAGGCTGCACTGGAGACAAGCCACTTGGTCTGCGCGCAAGCAAGCAACGGGTGAAGACATCAGAGCTTCAACTCAGCATGTGAGATGTCTGCACCGCAGGCGCAGGGGGGTGCACCTCACTCACCAGCTCATTCAGCACAACCAGCCATTTATGTTGTTGCTTTATCTTTCCGACAGGGAAAGGGGGGCTGCCTTGCCCTTGGAGGTCAGATGTGTACTGCTGCGCTCCAATCCCCATCTGCTCACTCCCACTTTCTTCACTCCCTCCACCCCTGACACCTGGTCCTTGTGTGCTACCGCTGCCGTCCTCTGGCCCCAGGCCTGCTGCTGTGCTGTTTCCCTGTAAAGGTACCTTGCGTCTGCGCGCAGTGTGCAGGCAGGATTGTTTGATCGAACACCATCATGTCAAGTGTTGCACATAATTTTTCAGATCCCTCACCTTGCCATTCGTGCAGTATGGAGTTGCCTTGCTTGGGTCATAGGAGAGTAGTGCGACTGCCCATGCAAGCCGTGCCCTCCTGCTGTGGAAACTGAGGGCAGCCTTAGTGGAAAGTAACAGCTCATATTTCTCTCTGAAGATTGTTAATCAAAAGCACTTGATATTCAGTGCAGCTGTCACAGTTCTCGCCGAGAGGGCCTGCGTTGGTCAAGATGAAGCTCTGTGATTTATATCATTAAATCTGCTCTTCTTTGTGTTGGACAGAAGAGATGCCCTAATTTGGACACACCTGCCGAGAGAGAGACAAAGAGCTAGCGCTCGCCCCTCCACGGCATGCGGGTATCCCGAATCCCGATTCAGCAGCGTGGAGGGCAGGCCCTGCATGGCGTCGCGAGTGCGTGCGTGCCTGGCAGGGTGCGCCAAAATCGTCCTGCAGCGCTCAACTTGACTCCGGCCCTCACCCTCCGGCTCAGCAAGGGAGCCGACCCCCGTGCCCCTTCCAATTGTGAGCAATGTATTGCAAGTAATGAGTATCATGGGCATCAGTATGTCTTCGGCTGTGACCGGATCCCCGCGCTCGTTCTCGGCCTGCTTCCCTGAGAGTTCACGCCTGTCGCTTTTTTGTCCAGGGGGTTCCGGTCAACAGCAGCAGCATCAACCAAAGGTTCAGTGCAGTGCAGCTCTGAGTAGTGCAGCAAGCAATCCCGATGATGTTCCGGGCAACAACAGCGGTCTCCGACAAATTCAGAAGATAGTTTCCCTTGGGATGCTGTTCTTCTGCACCACCTTCAACTACACCATCTTGGTAAGGGGCAGCCTGCTCAGTTCCTCATGCTGTGCTGCCAGCAACATTGCTGCTTGCGGAGATTGGCATGTGCTTGTGAAAGCATGCGTGCTGGTTCGTTGGGTCCCCACCTGTGTCCGTCTGTCTGGCCACCCCCCCGCAGCAAAGCCTGAAGGACTCCATTGTGGTGACCAGCGTGGGAGCTGAGGCTCTGCCCTTTTTGGAGGCATACGGTGTCCTCCCAGCCAGTCTGCTGTTCTTTACGTTCTTCAAAGTCATGGTGCGCGCCGCGCCGGCACAGCCATGCTGCCGGCCCCTGCCTGCCTGCCTCCCCTTGCACTTCATCCACCACCTCTATGATATGATAATCAATCCTGTTTTTCTAGATTTGCATGCTCGCAAGTCCTGCTGGTCCCTGCACTTGTTGAACAGCCAGCTTGCGCTTGTGATCGAGCCGCTGCCTGCTGCTTGATTGGGGCCGAGGGTCCCCCTCTGATTGTTAATCCGTGTGCTGCTTCTTTTTGTGTCATCTGCTCATCGCAGAATCGGGTACTGCCTGAGCAGCTCGTGTACGCAGCATCCCTGGCGCCCTTCCTCTCCTACTACGCCCTGTTCGCGCTGGTGCTGTACCCGCTGTCAGGGCAGATCCACCCCACTCATCTGCTGGACTCCCTGCGGACTGCCCTGCCTCAAGGTGTGCCCCTGGAACGGATTGGCGCTCGCGTTAGTGTCTGCGCGCGCTGAAGCCTGCTGAAGCTGACGGCAGCTGCTGAGCTGCGTTCAACTGGACCACCGAGGCTGAGTGCCTTTAGTGCGCGCTGGCCGCAGGGACTTAATGTTTATGCACGTGTCCGTATGCTTGTGTGTGTGCATATACGTGTGCGCACATGCGCACCTGGTGAATGAGATGTCTGGGTGCTTGGTGTGCTCGAGGGTGTGTGGATGCCTGTGTGTACGCTCACTGGTCGCCTGCTGCCTGCCCTTGGTCTGATGCTGCGCAAAAGCCGCACGTGGGCAGTATAGACGGATGAAGTAGCGGCGCCTCACCCTTGCACGCACACCGGCATGCTGCTGCGCAGGTCTAGTGGGGCTAGCGGGCATGGTGGTGCACTGGTCCTATTCCCTGTTTTTCGTCATGGGCGAGCTGTGGGGCGGCGTGGCCATCTCACTCCTGTTCTGGTGAGATGCTCCTTCTCTGCGCCAGCGTCCTGGGCCCATGTGTCTGCCGCACTGCATGCACATGTGTGTATGCTCGTGGCAAGCCTTGCTGCTGCACTGCAGTCACAAGCACGTATGCTCTCATGGCGAGCATGCCTGCCGCATGTTATGCACATGCATGAGCACTCTTGTTCATCCAAGCATGCCTGCTGCACCACAAGCATGCACATGTGTGTGTGCTCATGGCAAGCACGCCTGCTGCACATCATGTGCTCACATATTTGTTATCACTGCAAAGGTGCCTGCTGTGCTACTTGCACATGCGCGTCCGCTCATGGTAAGCGCGTCTTCAGACAGCGCAGCCCATTTACAGGGAATGGCTGTGGCTTGCGCCGCATCTTCCCCCTTCTTAGCAGGTAGCGCCTTGTGCTCTGGCTCCATGCCCCTGGGTCCTCGACCATTTGAATGTGCTTTCCCTGCCGGCTGTGCGGCTGCCATCTGTAGGGGGCTGGCTGCAGAGGTGTGCTCTTTGAAGGATGCGTCTGAAGTGTACCCTCTGCTGGGCATCATTGCGAATGTCGGCCTTATCCTGGGCGGGGCCTGGATCAAGACCGTGAACGCCACGCTGTCAGGTGTGTGTGTGCGTGCCTGCGTGCGTGCGTGTGCATATGCATGTGCATGAATGTGGGGCAGCATCAAAATTATCCTATGGTTGCGCAGGCATGTGTGCGTGCATGTGCATGCGTGGCCTTGAACCTGCGGACAGCTCATTCACACGTGATGCGTGCGTGTGCGTGTGCATGTGCTCTGTTTGGGTGTTTGTTGGGGGGCTCAGGGAGCTGGGTGTGTGGGACGCCGGTAGGCACAGCTGGCGGCTACAAAGGCCCAAGAGGTCTCTGCCGCTCAGTCTCTGCTGCTTCAGTCTCTGCTGCTCAGTCTCTGCCGCCCAGCCTCCGCCGCTCAGTTCGCTCAGTCTCTACCGCTCTGTCTCTGCTGCTGAGTCTCTGCCGCTCAGTCTCTTCTACTTAGTCTATGCTGCTGCTCAGTCCATGCCGCTCAGCTTCGGCCGCCCAGTCATGGCTGACTCTGTTTGGAGACAGGGCCGCTGCCGGGTAGCTCGCCATCAGCAGCGGCACAGTGGCCCTGCATCGACAACCCTCCAGCACCTCCTGCGGAGCCGCAGCGGTGCCCCTCGTCTGTGCAGACAAGGCTGCAGACAGCAGGGTGGCAGCATAGGGCTGCTGCAGGCTTGCTCGCGCTTTACCTCTGGTGGCATTCTCTCCGTTCGGCCACAGGCAGCGGCGGTGCAGCTGACGGTGCAGCCACTGCTGCGTGCCTGGCCCTGCAACCAACACGCCTGGTTTTTTGTGCAGAAAAGGGGGGCGGGCGGGGCTTGAACTGCGCAGATGTGCTGCAGCAGGCTCCAGGCACACAGCTTTTGGTGTCTGCTGCTCGCACCGCAGGAGGGAGCGACACCCTGGCTGTGCAGCTGCTGCTGGGTACGGTGCTGGCCATGTCCGCTGCGCTGCTCTCCATCAAGGCGTACGTGCACAACAGCTTCTTGCAGGGGGCAGGTGTGTGGCGCGCGCGCTGGGATAGCGCAGCCCAGGCTGACCTAAGACCAGGTTGCCTTGGGGTGCCAGCCATATGCTTTGTGTTGGGGCTTTGGGAGTTCCTGAAGACTCCTTGTGGGGGGCAGGAAGGGTGTGTAGTTTGCGCAATGCAGGAGAGGCACTGGTACAAAGCCTGGTGGCCAAATGACTCAGGTGGAAGGGCGACTGACCTCCTGTGCCCTAAGGGCTGGGTAAGCAATGTGTCCCAAACCTCTGAGATTTGGAGCATGCCTGCCTGGGATATGGCGTGTACCTGCCTACCTGCCTGCATGCCAAGGAGTGGGATTGCATGGGCGCGCGGCCATTGCATGCTCCGCCTGCCCTCCCAAGGTGTGCACAAGGGTGCTAGGGAGGACAGCCATTGCGTGCTCTGCCTGCCCTCCAAGGTGTGCACAAGGGAGCACAGCCATTGCGTGCCCAAACCCAGAGTGGGAGCTCCCAGGTATGGGGGCCAAAGGCCAGGCTGCCAGGCATGCTGCCAACTGGACAAACGGAGACAGATGTGGCCCACCTGCGCGCGCAATGCACGGATCCAACAGCCATCGCGCCCCTTGCTGCATTGCTGCGGCGCATCACGTGCTCGGGTGTGGCGGCTGCGCATGCTGCACACCCCCGCGCATGCGGTGGGAATCGCCTCCGCAAACACGGGGGTCGGCACTGCCTGCCAATGCTGGGCTTGCCAAATGCATTTGTGATGAGACAACAATGAGGCCCAGCCTTCGGGGCGAGGAGCACTGCTGCACAGACACTCCCCACTTGTGCGCGTGTGCCAGGTACACGCGCCCCAAATTTTTCATGAGTGCACAGCTGCACCTGTGTTCTTCCACGCATGCCCGCTCGCATCGCACGCTTACCAGGCATGTGTGCCCTGACGTGCATCCCGCAGACGCGCAAGCCAACAAGGAGGCAGCAGCCGCCGCAAAGCGCGCAAAGCAGGAGGCAAAGGAAAAGAGTAAAAAGGGAGCATCGTTCTGGGACTCTTTGGCAGTGCTGCGCAGGTCGCCCAAAGGTGCGCACGCACGCACACGTGCAGACGTGCACACACACACACACACACACACATGTACACACACACACTTTTTCACAAACGCAAACACTTATTTACAAATGCACACACGCACACTTGCACGCAGACACATGCACGCACGCATGCGCATGTGCACACACACTCGCACGCATGCACACACTTTGTGGCCTGTGGCTGGGTGCAGTGCTGTGCAGCACATGGATGAGTGGGATTTGCTGTGCATGTCGCTGCATCAGGCGACTGGAGGCAGCTACCACGTACTGGGTCTGCTTGACTGCTGCTGAAAACCCTCAGAGATGAACAACACAGCTTCCTCGCAATGTCCCTCGCTGGGAGAGCTGCAGCCAAAGCGACACTGCACCAAACCTCCCTGGACCTACACTGAGACACCCTGCTGGGCTGCAACAGCCATTGGTTATAGGCCCTTTTGTATTTCCAGTGGGAGGGGCAATTGCCGGTGCGCCAAGCCTGCCTGCTTACGCCTGCTTCCCTCCACAGGCACTAACACGCAGAACACAGCCTTCCTTTGGCTGTTTTGGCTGCTCAGCGCTGTCCCTCTGCCTTCATGCCTTTTGCAGTGTGCAGCCTGGCCGTCATCGTTGTGTCCTACTTCGTCTCCTCCAAGCTTTTCGACTTTGCATGGTGAGAGCCCAAAGGTTCATCGTGCAGCTTCAATGCAGACTGCAGGCCCTGTGCACCATGCACCCGGCATGCCCATTAGCCCATTGGCCCTGTGCACCATGCACCATGCACCATGCACCATGCACCATGCACCATGCACCCGGCATGCCCATTGGCCCTGTGCACTATGCACCATGCACCATGCACCATGCACCATGCACCATGCACCCGGCATGCCCATTGGCCCATTGGCCCAGTGCACCATGCACCATGCACCATGCACCCGGCATGCCCATGGGCGCCTTGCTGTCGTGTGTCCCTGCACCGTGCCACCCTGCGGCCTATGTTCCTGCCACCCAGTGCCGCTCTCCAGTTGGTTCACAGTCCTGCCCAGGCATATGTAACAGGCTGCAAGCAAAAGCCGCTGCGCTCACGAAATCACCTCCAAATTCCCGCGCGTCCATGTTGCGATGGAGCTCACATGCGCCTTGACTCCTGCCCTCTTCCCTGGGTGCGTCAGGAGAGGCATGACACTCGCTTGTACCATTGTGCACCTTTGCAGGAAGGCCCAGATGCGCGTGCTGTACCCATCCACTGCCCAATACCAGGTGTGCTTTTGTGCGATTACGTGTGAAGTAGCTCCACCAGTGGCACGTTTATCCTGGTACGCAGGCGTCACTTGCTGGGAGTGCGTTGAGGAGATGCCTCATAAATTTACAGGTTACAGGCACATGCAGCATGCCCTGCCTCTTGAAATACCGGTTGTATCAAGGCTCATGCTTGGTTCCTGTCACTGGGGGAAGGAAGTCCACAGCAATCCATCGCAACCATGGTTTGGAGCTGGCAGGCCGCATTGGGAGCGAAGGGAGGTTCGCCTTTAAAGGGACGTGCACATAGTGACGAGTGAGCACACAAGGGTCAGTTTTCAGGCTGGGTGAGGCGGCCTATAGTGCTCTGCAGTGCTGAGTCAGTGCGTGCCCCAAGTGAAGCAAACATATTGAACTTACAGGTACACACGTGCGCATGCACACATGCTCTCTCACGCACGCGTGCTTTTGCCCTGCAGGCTACGCTGGCCACAGTCGCGCAGCTGACAGGCATCACCACGATGACGCTTATGGCCACCAGCAAATTCATCTTCCAGCGCGGCGGCTGGGCAGTGGCGGCCATGGTCACCCCCCTGGCGATGCTGCTGAGCGGCGGCGTGTTCTTTGCCAGCGCCATTGCCACCACCGGCGGCGCGTCGATGCTCAGGCCTGAGGTGAGGAAAAGGAGTGGGACGGGGGGTTAAGAGCAGCTGGGTGCTGAGTGCGAACGCTGGGGTGGGTTGGGCTTGGGGTGGGTGGAGCGCATGCGCTTATATTGGAGTGGTGAAGCTGGGCTATGGACATTTGCTTGGGGCTTGGTGCGAGGTGCGATCTGCAAGTGAGTGGGCATGAGGTGCCGAGTCAACGCGCGCAGTCTGGCGCGAGGGTCGGCGAGGGCATGCGCGGCCCCCGCTCCGCCTGCCCATCACAGGCCTGTGGCGCCCGCTCCGCCTGTCCTTCGCAGACCTTTGGTTCCCAGGGCAACAGCACATCCACAGCCGTGAACAAATGCGTGCCTTGGGTTCCCAGGGCAACAGCACATCCACAGCCGTGAACAAATGCGTGCCTTGGGTTCCCAGGGCAACAGCACATCCATAGCCGTGAACAAATGCGTGCCTTGGGTCTGTGGCACCCTTGGCTGAGAGCCTGCCTCCAAACCCTGCCTCATGCTGTTCCATCGATGGCCCCTTGCCTTCTCCCGTTGTCTCATCCATGGCCCCCCTGCCTCCTTGCTGTTCCATCCATGGCCCCCTGCATCCTCGCACCTTCATCTATGGCCCCCCGCCTCCTCGCTGCTTCATCCATGGCTCGCAGATCGTGGGCGTGCTGGTGGGCATGGCAAGTATGGCTGGGCTGTTGGGCCGCGTCGTCAGCCGAGCGCCCAAGTACTCCCTGTTCGACCCTGCCAAGGAGATGGTGAGCGCGTGTGCGCGCTGCCCCCCCTCACTCGCCCTTCTATGTGTCATGGATGCCGGTGGGGGAGGAAGTCAGCTGTGTGCGCCTGGTGAAGCTGGTTGCAAGGGCCTAGCATTTTTAACGCGTGCGCGTGCGTGTGTATGTGTACGTGTGCGCGTGTGTGAACGCAAGTGTGAGGGCCTCAGTTCCTGTACGTGTGTTGATGTGGGTGCAGGTGTGTTCCTGAGCGAGTGCGCCTTAATGGGCATGTCTGCGTGTTCTCTTGTGCTTGCATGCGAGCAGGTACGCGCCTGTGCATGTGGCTGCGGCCATCATGAATATTTATACATGAGTGCAGGTCACCTTGGGCGATGCCTCCGAATGGTCCACACCTCAGCCTTGCCTGTGAGTGCGTGCCACCTCAATGCGGAGCGATGTCTTGGACGCTCTGGGTTTTTGTAAGTGAAGGGCACCAGTGGCTGCGTCGCGCAGGTCTACATCACCATGAGCAAGGCGGAGAAGACGGAGAGCAAAGCGGCCGTGGATCTGATTGGGGCTTACTTTGGCAAGAGTGGCGCCAGCTGGATCATGCAGGTGTGCATGCGTGTGTGTGTGTTGCGTGTGCATGCATGCGTGTGTGCGCATGCGTGGTGCGTGTGCACATGTGTGTTTGTGCGTGTGCGTGCGCATGTGTGGTGCTTGTGCGTGGAATTTTGCGCGCGTGGGTGTGTGTGCGCGTACACTAGTGAACGCGTGCTTGTGTGCACATGCGCAAGCGTGGTCTCCCCTCTGCTTTCTCATACCTGTGTTGGCAACCACGTCTCCCATGGCACTGTGTGCGCCCCTCTGTTGTGCGGCGCGCAGGCGCTTGTGCTGTTCACGGGCAGCCTGGTGACGGCGATGCCCGTCATGGCTATGGTGCACGTCGCGGTCGGCCTCGCGTGGATCAACGCCACCATGACGCTGGCGGGCATCATGAAGGTGAGCGGGCACAACCACAGGGTGGGCAGGCGCGTATGTGTGCAAGCATACGTGCGTGTGTGTTGGGGGGGGGGCTGCTTTTTGCATCAGCACCCTGATGAATGAGAGCAGGGCGCAACCACAGGGTGGGCAGGCGCGTGCTTGCGTGTGCATGTGTGAGCATGCGCGTGTGAGTATCCGCGCGTTTGTTTGTGAGGGGTTGCTAGCTGCACCGGCCCAAATGCCCTGTCCGGTGTGCTTGGCGCTGCTGCCCCAGCTTCTGTCTCGCTGCCTGCCATGCCCGCCGCTGCTGCCCTGCCTGCGGGCCCTGCTCACCATGCCCACTCAGCTGGTGCTGCTGCTGCTGCTGCTGCTGCTGCTGCTGCTACTGCAGAAGGAGACAGGGGGCGAGCTGGGCCCTGACGCTGACAAGAGCAAGAAGGCGGAGAGCAGCAGCCAGGGCGGCAGCAGAGGGAGCGGCAGCAGCGGCAGCAGCAGCGACTCTGAAGATGGTGCCATGGTGAGCATACACGCATGCAGCCCATGCGCATCTGAGTGTGTGCGTGCGCGTGTGTGTGAGATTGTGCGTGTCCTCATGTGCGCGTGTGTGAGGCGCCATGGCTGAGCAGGCGTGGGTTGGGCCCTAGGCAGACAAGAGCACGCATGCGCACGTGTGCCTGTACGATCGGGGATTGATGTGTTTGTGTATGTGTGTGTTTGTGTGGATGTGTGCGTGCGTGTGCGTGCATGGCCTGTGTGATGGGTGTGTGGCAATAGCTAGGAGCACATTCTGTGACAGCAGGAGTGTGTGTGTGTGGATGTGTGTGTGTGCTGCCTTGCATGAATGGGCGGCTCAAGTGGGGCCAGTGCCAGGGCCTTGATGGCCTGCTGGGCCCTGCAGTCCTACACAGGGAGAGCGGGCAGCATGTGTGACGCACACCGTCTCACCCCTGAGCCCTGCATTTGCTGCCTGCCACCATCAACCATCCGCCATTCCATGTGCCGGCACAAAAGCAGGGACCACAACAACATGGCCCGTGTCGCTAGCAGGCGCTCGCCGCTGCCTTGTATCCCCCACCGCGTGGCTTGGGGGGTTGCAGCCATCAAAGCAGGTAGCTGACCACGCCCGGCGGCAATGCTGCATGCAGGGCTCCATGTACGGAGGGGACTGGCCTGAGTACAGCCAAGCTCTGGGCACCGCTGCGTCTGTGGGCATCGCCGACCCCAGGTGCTGTCCGTGGAGAGACCCTGCCTGCACCCTGTGGTGCGGGGTGGGGGCTGTGTGTTGTGTTGCAGAAGCGGGCATGGGAGGGAGGGGGGTTGAAAGGGGGAAAGGGTGTCTTTGGGTGCGGCAACTGGCTGTGGCGGCGGCTGTGTTTGGTAGTTGCTGACATAGAAAAA
>LKMJ01003730.1_pt1 | contig 14244 bp, 11 predicted proteins | sample 643391 | NCBI WGS metagenome assembly LKMJ01 (sample SAMN04112250, study PRJNA286221) | soda lake metagenome | biome: soda lake; feature: Kulunda Steppe; material: water; isolation source: sample PL-Br10 brine of Picturesque Lake | place: Russia: Kulunda steppe | collected 2010-07
CGCGTAGCGGTGTTAAGGTGTTGCAGCACGTGGTGGAATCGTCAGGGCGGCGGTCGTGCACGCAGCGAGGCACAGCAGACAACGACAACGCATGCCGGGCTGCAGCGCCTGAACTGGCACACAGGCATGTGCACGTGCATAGAAACATGCACAATCAGACCCACACCCACAGGACACACCCACATCCACGCACACTCATGCACGCATGTACACATGCACGCACATTCACAAACAGTCAAACAAAGGCTGGCATGCACAAAGGCATGCACGCGCGCCGGGCAGTGCTGTGCGCCCCCCCACCTGCTCCGCCTTGAAGTGCTTCTCAATGCGCAGGATCATGTCCTCCAGCTCCTCCCGCGCGCGCGTCTCCAGCTTCAGCTGTTCCTCATGCCGCTCCCGCTCCTCCGCAAGCATACGGTCTATGGCTGCCTGGTCGTGCTGTGGGGGCGGGGGGGCGGCTGCGGCGGCGGGGGCGCCTGACGTCATGTTGTCCTGCGTGGCGCAGATCACCAAGTGCGGCACGCCCTATGCTGCAGCACAAACCACTGAATGCAGCACTCCTCATCACTTTATTGGTTGAGCATGTCGTTCCAGACGGGCGGCCTCCCTGAGGAAGCGAGCGAGACGCAAGCACGCCCCCAGCCTGATGCTCTGTCCTTGCCACCAACCTGTTGGTTTATTGTGTAGTGCACTTCCTTGCACACACAACAGGCAGCGTGGCGTACCACGCATGAAGCTCATGCAGCAAGGCCATGCATCTGTCACCATCCTCCTGAAGGCTGCGCAACAGAGGTGGGCCAACAAGGCTTGCAAGCAGGCAGGCTCACTTGCACGCGTGCTCCTGTCCTCTAGCGGCGCATAAGCAGGCTAGGCGCACCCTGGGACTGCTGTATGCGCTGCTTTTTGCGTGCCCGGGCCAGATGCAACACACCCTGGTGCCAGACGCAAGAGCATGCGCTTGCGCAATGTGCAGGGGTCTGTCTTGGGCTCTGCGGGCGGATGGGTCACAGCCTAAGAGCACACTACCCACCTGCGCCCTGTCTCAAGTTCAGTTTTGCAAGCGCGGCAGGCTGTGGCTGAACTGCCCTTCTTCAGCAGGGACGCTTCCCGTGCAAGCCGTGCCTTGCATAACATAGTGCGAGCCCATTGCCTTGCACAACGGAGGAGAGCCTGAGCGGCCGCCACCATGTGCCCCGCCCACGCGTATAGCCACACAGCACCGCAACGCGGGCCAGCACAGCGCATGGGCCGGCACAGGGGTAAGCCAGCACCGCGATGCGGGCCAGCACGGGCATGGGCCAGCACAAAGGTAAGCCAGCACCGTGACGCGGGCCAGCACAGGGCATGGGCCAGCACTACAACGCGGGCCGGCACAGGAGGGGGCAGCACACAGTGCCCAGCCCGGCCAAAGCCGCACAGGGCCATGGCCTTGCCAGCCACACACAGCACCGCAACGCTCATGCCGCCGGAATCAGGCACCACCCACGCAGAGGCCGAGAGGCCTGTGAGCCAGAGCCCGATTGATGCTCACCAGGTGTGTGCCAGCAGGGTACATCCCGTGGTCCATCATGAAGCCAGCGGCGGCGGGGTCAGAGGGCTGCACACAGGCAGAGGCGGCACAGGCAGAAGCCTGGTCAGGGCCGGTGCGCGCATGCCTTCCTTTGGAGCAGCAGCAGCAACCGTTGGGCCGTGGCTGGAGGACCACAGCAGCAGGCGGTGGCAGGTGAAGGCTCACACATCGCAGAAGGCGTGGCAGGCATGGCCCATGCACGCGCTTGTGCACCCACACATGCACAATCGCACATGCTCACATGCAAGTCAGCATGCGGACGCAGCCATGTAGATTGAGCACACTCGTGCGCACAGCGCGCCTGCATGCATGCAAATGCGCACATCCCCACACTTTCCAAGCACGCAGGCGTCAACCCTCCGGGCAACACCACTGCCAGCGCCACCGCCACCCCCCTGCCACCTGCTGCCACGCACCGGCATCCCGTAGGCGTCAGGGTATGCTGCTGGGGGGCTGTCGTAGCTGTTCACGGGCGCATAGCCGGCTGCAGGGTAGGCCTCGTACCCGGGGGCGCCCCCCGGCATGCCAGCGTCCATCGCACCAGCCGCGGAACCAGCAACTTGGAGGCCGGCCAGGTTGGGGTCAGCACCCTGGGGCGGGGGGTTGAAGCTTGGGTCAATGGGGGCCCCTGCCAACTGCTGGAAGGGGTCCACTGCCTCGGGTTGCTGGGCAAACGCCCCAGCGCCTGCTTGCTGCTGCTCCCACTGCTGCTGCTGCTGCCACTGCTGCTGCTCCATCTGCTGCTGCTGCTGCTGCCGTTCCAGCTCTTGTTGCTGCTGCTGCTCCAGCTCCTGCTGCTGCTGCTGCTGCTGCTGGCGCTCCAGCTCCTGTTGCTGCGCCAGCTGCTGGCGCTCCAGCTCCTGCTGCTGTGCCAGCTGCTGCTGCTCCAGCTCCCTCTCTGCGCGCAGCTTGCCCACCTCCTTTTGGGCGATGCGCCTGCGCATCACTGCCTGCACCTTCACGACCTTGGCCTCGTCGTATGCGGGTGCTGGCTGCTCCCCAGAGGCTACCTCCCCCGGTGCCTCCTGAGCTGCCCCGCCTGCGCGTGATGGTGCCCTGCTCTTTGAGGCGGCCTTGCTGCTGGGGGAGGGAGGTGGAGGATCCTGCGCCGCCTCAGGGAGGAGGGCTGGCGCATCAGCTGGTGGCTCCTCTGCTGGTGCGCCTGCGCGTGAAGCAGCCCTACTTTTTGCGGCAGCCTTCGCTCCAGCTGAGGGAGCACCAGGTTGCTCCTGGGGGGCTGGCGCGTCTGCTGGCGCCTCAGTGGCAGCTGCTGGGGGCACATCCTCTGCCGGTGCGCCTGCACGTGAAGCAGCCCTGCTTTTTGCGGCAGCCTTTGCTCCGGCCGAAGGAGCACCAGGTTGCTCCTGGGGGGCTGGCGCGTCTGCTGGCGCCTCAGTGGCAGCTGCTGCGGGCACATCCTCTGCCGGTGCGCCTGCACGCGAAGAAGCCCTGCTTTTTGCGGCAGCCTTCGCAACAGCCGAGGGAGCACTGGGTTGCTCCTGGGGGGCTGGCGCGTCTGCTGGCGCTTCAGTGGCAGCTGCTGGGGGCACATCCTCTGCCGGTGCGCCTGCACGTGAAGCAGCCCTGCTTTTGGTAGCTGCCTTGCTGCTTGGCGAGGCAGGAGGGGGCCCCTCTTGATCCTCCTTAGGGGGAGGTGCATCCGCTGCTGCCTCGCTGGCTGCTGGTGCCTTGGCTTTGCTGGCTGTCTTGCTGGAGCCGCTTGACACCGGTGCTTCCTCTGCATTTCCGCCCTGCTGCTCGGGGGCCGGGGGCTCATCCACACCGGCTTTGCTGGCAGGTGGTTTCTTGGATTTGCTGGATGATTTGCTGGGGCTGCTAGATGCTGGTGCTTCCTCACCAGCCGCGTCTGCACCTGGTGCCGCCTTGCTACCAGGTGAGGGAGGAGGGGGATCCTGCGCCTGCTCCTGCTGTGGCGGGCTGGTTTCTTTAGCTGGGGCCGCTGGAGCCTCTTGCACTTGGGGTTGCTCAGGCTCCTTTTTCTTCACCCCTGGCTTTGCCCCAAGCCTAGGCTTGCCCGCTGGCTTAGGCTTATCTGCAGCTGGTGCAGCCTCAGGCTTTTCAACTGGCACACCATCTGCAAAAGCAGGCAGTGCAAAGTGTAGGTCGATACCCTTAGAATGCAGGGAGTCGCCAAGAAGGTCTGCAAAAGCGCTCCGGGCAGCCTGCAAAGCGCCCATGTACCTTGGCTAGCTCGCTTAGTGGCGGACCCCTTCCTTTCCGCCACTCGGGCCTGCAAGTCACGCGGGCACACGACACGCGGGGGTTGTTCACTGGGTGGTGCCGCGTCAACCTGATTTTGGAATCAGGGCTTTGTCCACTCCAGGAAAGCTGATTGCAGCGTGATGCATCACAAAGCCCGCTTCCTCCGTGGACTCACCGCCATGGAAGCCCGCAAGCTGCTGGGCTTCTTAGGCGGCATGCCTGCTCTTCAAATTGTTTAGTCCAAAAGAATTGCCAGTATTTTGCATTAATAGTTTTAGGCGTGGTGTCCAACAATTCCATCAGATGCCCTTATTTTCTGAACCCTGCTGCACTGCGATGCACTAGAATGCATGGAGAGGGCATCTCTCAGGCCCTCCCTCCTCTGGAGAAGGGCTGCCTGTCCATTGCCTTTGTTCAGTAAGGGATTTTGCTCCTCAGCTCAGCTCCAAGGCCCCAGCCGCCCACCCTGGGGACTGCAGGCCGGCACGGCACGCAGCCTTGATCCTTCGAGCTGCCCACCCACTACGAAGATGGACACGCAGTGCATGTTCGTGGATCCTGGAGCGCTGCCCTGGGCTGCATGGCCCACCTGGAGCCCAGGCGTGTATCACAGCCTGCCGCCTACCTCACCTGCCGCCACTAGCTCCGCGGATGCCTCCGCAGCTACAGTCGCAGCACCGGCGGATAGGGGTCCCCTCGGCCCCAGAATCCCTGATGGACATAGGGCCCCATGCCAGCGCAGCCTGGTGCACATTCTCAGCGATCAGCCCCTGCTGCAGTCGGCCAGTGCCCTTCCCAGCACCGATCCTGGCATTGGCAGCCTTCGCACTGCCGCCGACCTGCTTCGAGCAGGCCACACGGTGGCCATACCCACAGTAAGCATGTGATGCCCTTCAGCCACTTGCTGCTTGACCTGCAAAGCATGCGTGAATCAAGCATGGGGTGGTAACGCAGCAGATAGGCAGGCGCATGCAGTCTGTGTGAGGTTGAAGGCGCCCTTTGCTTGCAGTCGCTAGAGTGCTTGTGCAAGCAATGTCTTACTGGCAGAACACAGGGAAGAGTCAGATGACAGCTGTGCAAAGGTGCCTCGAATCCTCCTGGGGCCCTCCGTCTGCTGGACTGCGCTGCCCATCCCAACATGCCACTCTCACTCCTCCCCTGCTCATGCCCACTGGTTCCTCTGTGAAGGGAACTTCAGGGACGGGGGGGTTGACTGCACTTGCTTGCGGCCATGCCTGCTCGCAGGAGACCGTGTATGGACTTGCAGGCAACGCTCTGAGCGCTGCTGCAGTAACATCAATCTACTCTGCTAAAGGCCGCCCTGCAGACAACCCGCTCATCGTCCACATTTCCTCGCTGGTAGGGCGTGACCCTGTATTTTCACGCTTTGGCTGCTGCACCACCCACCCATCATGCCTTCTGCACGTGGAATCTGCGTGCAACCCTACCTGTGGTGACCACAGCATGTGTGCATGCATGCATGACCTGACAGCCAACTCGGATGCCCTGCAGGCATGCTTGCTTGTGACGCAAGACGCTGACACAGCACCCTCACACGTCAAGTGTGGCAAATCCAATAGTGGCATCATCCAATCATGGCATCATCAAATAGTGGCACCATCCGAAAATGGCATCATCAAATGACTTTCCTTTACCAAACCCTCAAACCCCTCAGAGCCACTGAGCTTGGGCAGCTGGACTGCATTGCTCAGTCAGTGTTGCGCTAAAGCCCCCGCAAACGCCCAACCATTAAAATCCCATTCCAGCCTCGTGCTTTTTAGGCCAGTCCCATTCTCTATGTGTTGCTAGAACTTCCGTCATGGAGGCATGACCATGCCCCCTTTTCAGCAAAATAAGTGTTGCTCCGTGTGTTTTCGAGGTTCCTGCGGGCCCAATTGACATTAGCTCATTTGGCAGAATGTTCCCCTCGGTGCCCGTTAATTTGTACGTGGCATGCAGCGCAGCGCCCTGCCACTGAGTGCGCATGGGCGCGTGTGCCTGCATGGTGTCTGCTCAATTCAATGAGATGGCACTGCCTTTCTCAGTTACTACCCCCCTTTGTGTAACCATCAGCCACATCCCATCCGACTAGCCATGCCCTCTGTCCTTGCGACAAGCCTAGCCTCTTGTTGCAATATGTAGATTGCAAGTGTAACAAGTGCTTGCCGCACCTGCTGAGCTGGTCACGCCACACATGCGCTCACGTTTGGTGGATGTGTGGCGGATTGATGCAGGAAATGCTCGAGGGCCTGTTTGAGCCTGGCTGGAAGCTGCCAGAGGTTTACCAAGCCGTGGTGGCAGATGCGTGGCCTGGGCCACTGACCATCTTGTTGCCTGCCAGCCCCAAGGTTGGTGCATCCAGAGGTTTAAAGCGTGCTAAATTTCCTTGACGGTGGAAGGTCTGTGCTGCTGCAATTTACCGCTTGCACTAGACTCCAGTGACTGAAGATCTTTTAGGTGTCTCGTGATCTAGTTTGGGTCAGCTTGTGAGAAAGAGAGGACAAGTACAGGAGAGGGAGGGTTGAGGAGAATGAGGTGACTAGGGGCTGGTTGTGTCCTGGAGGCCGCAGTAGAAACCAAAGCCAATGTTTTGCACATGCCACCTGTTTGTGCATGCGCCTAATAAGATGCGCATGCCTGGCAAGCCCAGGAATTGAAGATGAGGGGCGAGAAGAAAGGCCGATGTGCCTCGCCCTGGCTCAGACCCTCTTGTGGCAAGCCCTCTAGTTGCTTACCTGGCCGGGCAGAAGGTAGACTGGCAGGGTTGGATGGCTTAACCTGTGGAGGCAAAGGTCACTTGCCTGCAGCAGCACAGGGCGGCAAAAGTGTTGCGGACCAGACCTTCCAGAGCTGGTTGTGGAGAGGCGAATGTTGCCTTCACAAAGATGAGAACAACCTGTTCTGGGACAAATTGAAACAAGCTGTTGGACTTGTGCAAAGCTGTGAGGCAGCTTTGGCTCGCCAAAAGGGGCTACCTGCAATACAGAGGCTGCAAGCTGCACATAAGGCCACACAGGGCATGCAGTGCTCTCATGCAGTGGCGAGCCCACAGGTGCTGGCCCAGCCCATATGCGCCCGGCAGCCATATCAGCCCAGAATCAGTCCTATCCCCAAACTAGCGTTGCCTGCTGCTCTGTGCAGGTGGCGCACGCGGCCACGTGCGGGCTCAGCACCATGGCTGTGCGCATGCCCGCGCACCCCGTGGCGCGCGCCGTCATCGCACTGGCAGGCGTCCCGCTCGCCGCGCCCAGCGCCAACAGCAGCGGGCGGCCCTCGCCGACGCGTGCCCATCACGTGGTGGAGGACTTGGGAGGCCGTGTGGCGCTGGTGCTGGATGGGGGGCCGTGCCAGTGGGGTGTCGAATCCACGGTGAGTAAAGGAGTAGTGGGATGCACCAATGCTCCTCCACAATGGGAGCACAATGAGTGCACGAACCCTGGAATACGCTTCTCCTTCTCCACATAGAGTCCACAGAGAGTAGAAGAACTCTGAAATTTGCCCATGAGATGCGTGGAGTCCAGCTCAGTGGTGCAGGTATGCCTGGTGGCTAGGGTCCCTCCCTGATGGGGCATGTATCTGGACTGTGTGGTGCACCATGCCACATTGCACAGCCGCGATTGGGTCAGCTGCAGAGCCATTCCGGTTGCCTTTTCGGGGTGGCGCTAGTCAAGCCAGCTGCACATGGGGCTTGCAAGCTCTGCTTCACCCTGCTGATACCCTCCACGCCCTCCTCCCTGACAGCTACCCTCCTGTGCTGCTTGGTCTGCATGTCGTTGCTTGATGCTTCCTGTGCTTATCCTGTACTTATTCTGTACGTCTTGGTCTGTGTATGGGCGCTTAATGGTTCATGTGCTTCTCCTGTGCTTCTTGGAGGTGCTTGATGGTTCTCGTGCTGCTTGGCCTGCGCGTAGGTGCTTGATGGTCTACGGACACCCCCTTTGATTCTCAGGCCCGGCAGTTTGACCTACGAGCAGCTGCGGGAATACCCTGGGATGCAGCACTTGCAGGTATGCTGTGGGCTGCCTGTCAGGTCAGGCTGCACTTGGGTCCTTGGGAGGGCGCTTGTTTGCTACAACCAGAGGTGCCATCGCATGCCATGCGCAGTGCATTTTGTCACGAGGCAGGGCCTGCTTCAGCTGCACTTGCAAGTAGACAGGCCCAGGAGTGCCAACCTTCGTAAAACATGGATGCCTCGTTGCTCTTAGTCATCGAGTGTCTGTGTTTTACATGCCTTGCCTAGTCAGACTGTCTTTGATTTTCATTCTCAACAGCACAACAAACTCTGCCATTTTATCTTGGACATTATGGACTATTTTTTGGCTGGCAAAGACCAGCAACAAACCAATCAGCCAAACGACCTGGCTGGCGGTCAACCCTAACTTGTAACCTAGCTTGTAACTTAACTCCTAACGCTTAGTGGACTGCTGGTCGATGAATTTACCCCTGTAAGTACATGCTGCAAGCATTGCTTGCATGCTTGATGTAAAGGCAGCTGTGAGGTAGACTGGCTTGCCTCATGTCTTCACATCATTGTAGGATGTGTGCCTTATGAGTCAAGTCAGCCTCGAAAACCTTCCTACCCGTAACAGCAGCCATCCTTGTCATTGCACAAACTCACCCACTAAGTGTGCAACTCCTGGAATATTTTGTTTTGTATTGGTTGTGCCTTTCTTGCTAGCGTCTGGTCTGGCCTGCACAGTCGAACGCTTGCGTAGAACAACACCACACAGGTGTACAAGAGGGACTTTGTGGATGCATCACTGGAGGCTGCACCCACAACGCCTGGCATGAAGTATAGACACTACAGCCCCAAAGCAGCGGTGAGGTAGCGGCACACATCCCCACGGCACCAGCAGTGAGGTAGCGGCACACATCCCCACACATCCCCACGGCACCAGCGGTGAGGTGGCGGCACACATCCCCACGGCACCATCAGCAATGCAAGCTGGCACCAGCACCAGGACGAGCAACGCAAGTAACGCAGCATTGAGCCTGCTTCAAGCCACTGCTTTTTCCACTCCGTGTGCTTTCTCCACAGCATCAGTCCAGCTCCACAGTGGTCACTGTCAGGAGTTCCTTCCACCGGTCCCTTTGTTTTCTTGGAGCGCGCGCGGCCAGCTGTCCTAGTGTAAACGCTCGCCCGCATGCAGGATGCGCATGCAAAACAGACCACATACTCTTGCCCTCGCTTTGGGGTACTCTCATGAGGCTGAGCTCAGAGCTTTCTATGGGTGTGGGTGTGGGTGCTGGGGGTGGTGGGGGGGGGTTTGTAGATGGATGTGAGCGCAAAAGCAAGGGCTGTGCTTGGTCTGTGGTCCCCAAGTCTTGCGCTCCCCGCAGCTGGGTTTCACTCCTTTAAGGTGCAGGCCACCAGCACACAAGCTCCTGCGCTTGAAAAGGGGGATCGCGTGCGCTGGCCTCTGCAGATCATGCTCCTGGAGATCAGCGGCGGGTCATGCTGCCAAGGTGAAAGGCACCAGTGCGCTAGCTTTGATACTTAAAACAGGGGATCTTGCGCGTTGGCTTCTGCAGGTCACGCTCCTGGAGGTTAGTGGCTGGTCGGGGCCGCCCGAGCAGCTGCGGGGCAGCGCAGAAGAGCGGCTGCTTCAAGTCGTGGCCGCAGAGGCAAAGCGCTTGGCGCAGGCCAGCAAGCACCTATCGGCACAGGCCCAGCAGCAGCAGCAGCAGCAGCAGCAGCAGCAGCCGCCGTCGCTTGTTGGCAGCTGCTCAGCTCAACCGCCCCATTCAACCAACTCAACAGGGTCTTCCAAGTCGGTGTCCGCCAGCACAAGACGCCGGCCACGCCTGGGAGTGCTGCGTACCTCGAAAGGGCCTGGTGCGCCTCTGGGGCCAGTGGCATGCAACGAGGCACTCGGTGGCACGCCTCTCACCCTCACGGGCGGCATGCAAGCTGACCAGCAGCTGTCTGGGGTACAGCTGCATCAGCCGGCTGTGGAGTATTGGAGTCACCTTCAGGATGGGGGTTCGGAGGGGAAAGGGGGGAACCGAGATGGGGAGCACGCTGCGGAGCACGCTTGCTCAGCCGCAAGCCCGTGCGGGGGCGCAGACGGCTTGCAGGTGCAGGGCGTAGATGTGGTGGAGTATGTGCTGGGTGATGTGTGGGCCCCGCTGGAGGTCGGGCGGCAGCTGTTTCTGGGGCTGCGGGCAATGGACACGCTGGAGGTAGACGCCATCGTTGTAGAGGGAGTGATGGAAGAGGGCGCGGGCGCGGCAGTGATGAACCGCCTGCGCAAGGCGGCAACAATGGTAGTGCACCTGCACCCGCATTAGCTCTGGCTTGTTGATTTTTGTGAGAGGGCGTTGAGCAGCAACTTTGTGAGGGAGGGGCCTCAACTTCGTGCCCTCTGCACAAGAGCTACTCGGCAGCCCTACCACACGCCTCCCATCTTTGCGACGCTGAGCAAACACCAATTCTGCCTTGTCACCTCCAAGGGCGCTGGACTTACAAAGGAATTGATGATTGCCTTAATGCTAGGAACCTTGCATTCCAAGGTAGAGACCTACCTAGTCCTAGTAGGGGGGAGTGTTTGTCCCTTTAAGTCTCTAGTGCGCGGAGCTGCATGTGCTTCGCTGTCCACAGCATGAAAGGTTCCACGCCAACAGTCAATGGCTTGCATGGATTTGATGTATCATGCCCTCAGGGATGAACCTGTGGCATGAATTTGAGAGAAGAGATGTCATGACAAATTTTAGTCAGCGATGAATAGTAGTCTGAGTGCCTGTGTAAGTTGGAGGGTGTTATGTTTGAGGTGTTTTCGCAGTTTCTCTCTCTTTAGAATCCTCCTTTCGTCCCTGGATTTAGCCTTTTCTGCGGCTGGGCAAGAGCACCTCTTCGTCCCAATGTAACACGAACCTGGTGATGGTCTGAGTCGGCAGAAAGCTTATGGCTTGTGTATCTGCGATGGTAATTCACCAATGACGGTGATTTGGCAAGAGAAGAAAAAAGACTACACCAACAGGGAACCCCCTGTTTGCGTGAATTAAGGAAGTTAAGTTACAATGGGTTTAGACCTTCAGCCAGATGGGTTGACTGCTGGGCTTGCTGGACACTGCCAGCCCGATAAAAAATATCTATAGTCTCAGAGAGAAAAAGGAATGATTTGTATGTCTGCTTCAAGAGAAACAATTTCACATCCTCAGCTCCAATGTTTTCAAAGTAAAAAGCGCCTGTGCCTCCAATTTAAGTCCTGCCAGCAAAATCAGCAAATTGTTCTTCGAATCTCCTTCTTAAATAGCACATTTCCAAGCAAGGGCACAAAAAATGGCCGTGCTTTTCGTCCTGGACATCCTGCAAGTTGCATTTGTCACAGATCCTATTGTGGCTTTGCCAACAACCGGTTTCAACTCTTAGGGTATGAGCTCTCAAACGAAAACGAGGAATGTTCCGAAGCACATGCCTACTTAGTTCCAGCTCTAGGTACCTAGGAACACATGGGGGGGCTCCGTACATTGCTTGGTTTGAGACAAGGCCATCCATGCATGATAAGTAGCCAATTTTTGAGCATGTGTCCTAGGATCTGCACCATCCAGCTCCCTCCATACCGCAGGCAAGCCGTGACGCAAGTCCACCACAAAGTCTTGTAGGGGGAGGGGAGTTGCAGCCTTAATGCAATTGGCATATGTATCTGCTGCACGTAGACCCACACCGTGAATTAAGGAAGAGGTTCAAATCTGGTGCAAGGTTTAAGGTTTCAAATCTGGTGCAAGCACCAAGCAAACCCCCACCAACAAACTAGGAAGAGGATCGTTAGTGGGGTCCAGGATGGTTCTGAAAGGAACTATGCGCTCTTTCTGCATTATTTTTCAACCTGCTACTTGTATTTATAATTCTGGTTGCATATTGGATTGAACGAGTTTAAAGGTCAAGAGCAGGTTTTTCCTACTTTACACCAGTAGGCCAAGCTTACAGAGGGGGAGCTCAGTATGAGATTTTTAAATGCTCCTGATGGAGCGAGTCAGGATAAATCACTCAGCTAAAGTGGTACATCCTCACTCGCTCCATGAGGTACCTCGTGCGAGTAGCTGGCCTGGGCCAGACCAAGCAGCCTCATGCGCAGACAGTCGGACTGCAGGCAAATGAACGACAGTGGCACTCGCAGATTAGGCTAGAGCCTGCCCACGTGAACGCAGCGCACTTCAAGTTGATCGCCTAGGGCAGCGGCTGTGGCAGTTAAATCATTGGAGGCCCCAAAGCTTGACACCATTTTCACACTTGATCTGGCTGCTGTTGCTGCTGCTGCTGCCAAGAGGCTGGCTGACTGCACAGCAGATGCCCGTCCTGTAGCTCCTGCCTTCCCCTTCTAGAAAGACCTTTCTCCTGCCAACTCATCCTGTCATGCGAGGTAAAAGAGAGGATGGCACAGGTATTGAGCTGTAAGACTGCATAAACGTAACACAAGCTTTGCATGCAGCGCTAGGGCTCTGTATACATGCAAAGGGCCTAAGCTCGCCTGGGATACCCAGAGACAGACAAGCCACTAACTGATGTTGATACCTTCAATTGTGATGGATGTGAATCAGAAATCTTCGTCTTCTTGCAATCCACCTCCAGCCTTTTCACGAGCTCGAGGCTGCGATCTGATTCCTGCACAGAGTATCAATTGTGTCCACTGTGGGTGATCACAGGCCAAAACATAATATAAGAATGTCACTTCAAGGTGTGCGCATCCATTCCAGCTCCCTGATGCGCTACTCCAGCTTGGGTGTTTTAAGGTGATCAGCGCCTCGGCTGCCCTGGACAAGCCATTAACCACTTACAGGTAAGTATATCATCAAAATCTATGTCGAAAGAGCATGGATGTGAAGCAAAGTCCTCATCACTGAGCCCCGTTCAAGGTAGGGGTGCGGATACTCGCGGGTAGGTAAGAGCTCACAATTTTAGGATTTTGATTTATTCTTATTCGTATTTTGGATGTTAGTGGAAGAGATGCGTTTGAAAGATACTGAAGGACAGCTGGCTGCAACTGTCTCAGTTTTGGCTTAAATCAAGGCACCTCTTGAGCAATCAGAACAACAGGCAGTCTGACTGGCCTTAGCTGCTCACAGCTGTTGACGGTGCGTATGGTTTGTTTGCAGATGAATATGTTGAAGTGCTACAGAGCTGATGCTGTGCATAACTTCTGAGTGGTTTGATCTCATCCCTTGCAGGTGCCATGTGGGCCCGTGAGCAGTAGCCACTGCTCCAGGGACTGCTCCCATGCTGGAACCGCTGGGATCGACCATGCAGCAGCAGCTGCAACAGCATGGAGGATGGCAGGATGAGGCGATCCCAGCAACTGACAGTGAGGACTATGCAGGAGACGATGTCCCGCCTGCTTTTGACCTGTTAGGCGGCGCTGTCGCGGCTGGCACAGGTCCCTCGTGCAATCCAGGCACAACACCAAGGCATCCAAGTGGGACCGAAGTGGGTGTGTGCTCCAATGTTGCAGCAGGGGGTGATGGAGGCGGTGAGGATGACACAGATCTTGAGGATGAGGGCGATGCACCGCCTCCCTTCCTGCTCTTTCCCACAGAAAATGCTCAGCAGCAAGTGCCGCCGCAGCCGCAGCCACAGCCGCAGCAGCAGCTTCCCTGCACTGCCTTTCCAGCAGCTGAGGGCACCTGCAGTGACGAGGACGCAGACGCTGAAAGCCCTGCGCCTCCTCAGTTTGAACTCGTCCCTGGCGCCCACTTTCCATCAGATGAACCCCAGCCTGCTTGGCAGCAGCAGCAGCAGCAGCAGCAGCAGCAGCAGCAGCAGCAGCGGCAGCAGCAGCAGCATGAGCTTGGTACTGATGACGATGATGAGGCCGGCGACGCACTCGTGAGCCTGATTGCTCCCCAATTCGAGCTGGTGCCAGCAGGCGGGCCGCGGCTGCCGCTGCTGCACGCCCCTTCCAAAGCACCCCTGCCCCACGCAGCTCAGCACCAGGGTGAGGGGCAGCAGAACGAAGCCGTTATGCAGCCGCAGCCGCAGCCGCAGCAGGAGCCGCAGGAGCCGCATGTCCTGCTGCATCCCCCACACCACTTTCAACCAGCTCTGTCCCCCAGCCAGCAACAGCAGCGTTATCAGCGAGGACCCCGTGCCTGCTCGTTTCCCTCCATGCTACCCTCCGCAGGCAGCCTGGGGCTCGCCACACCCCAGCAGGATCCGCCACTGCCAGGCCCTGGCTCGGGCTGTGCCTGCATGTCCAAGGGTGACCCAGGTGTGCGAAGGGCAGCAGCAGTGCATTATCAGCGGGGACCGTGCAGGGCGCTGCACGGGGTTGAGTGTGAAGCGGCCCAAATTGAGCATGCTTGGTAGCTTTTGAGGAACCCCAGGACATGGAATACTCCTTCCATGCACACGCTCACATGCTCACACATGCGCACGCACACACACACACACACACACACACACACACACACACACACACACACACACACACACACACACACACACACACACACAC
>LKMJ01003734.1_pt1 | contig 14241 bp, 9 predicted proteins | sample 643391 | NCBI WGS metagenome assembly LKMJ01 (sample SAMN04112250, study PRJNA286221) | soda lake metagenome | biome: soda lake; feature: Kulunda Steppe; material: water; isolation source: sample PL-Br10 brine of Picturesque Lake | place: Russia: Kulunda steppe | collected 2010-07
AAATAATCTAATATCCCGGAAAATACCCCGGAGTTCTCAACTATAAAAACTTTATCCTGATTATCTGCAGGAATAATTGAATGAACTTTTATTACCTCTCTCAAAGGCAGGTTAAAAACCATACCTTCTTTAGCTGCTATCTCCCAACTTTTTATTAAAGAATTATCTTGATTTTTTCCTAATAGGCCGGTAATGGTTACAAAATTAAGCAAATCATCTCTAATAATATTGAAATAGCTTAAGATTTCAGTTATCTTTTCCGCTGTAGGTGAAGATAAAATTTTATATGTAGTGTCGGGAGTATCTGGCTCACTCTTGATTGATTTATTTTCATTAGATAATAATACTTGCAGGGCTAGAATAAAAAAACGTCCTGTGTCAGTCTGTAGGTCAAGAGCATGGGGATCTTTAAAAACCCTGTTGGCAAATACAGGTAATCTTTCATACTGTTCTGGCAAATTTTCTAAAGCTACCAGTACATTTTTTAAACAATTTTTTAACTTGGACGGATTTTTATCGTATAATTGGTGTATTCCTTTACTTCCTTCTCCTTTATTTTTAATATGTTTTAAAAAAATTTGACTGCTATTTTTTTTGAATTGTTTTTCTAATCCAGAGAAAAAGTTTTCTTTTTCCTCCCGGTATTCAGCTTCCCTTTCTCTTTTTGTTTTAAGATTACCACCAGAGTATTCTATGAGTAGTTCTTTTAGATCTATACCAGCAAATTTCGTTTCTTCAATTGCTTTTTGAAAAGCTTCTACGGAAATTGTAGCAGATTTTTGATCGTTAAAATCTTTTTTTAACAGGCCGCTTAAAGCTTCTTTTTCCGCCTCGGTTAAGTTATTTAATCTAGCAGTACCTCCAACTCGTCCCAAACTACGATAATTCTTTACAAAAGCATTTAATAATCTATGAAACCCCTTTTCTTTTTTAAAAAAATCTGCTGCTTCTTTTGTTATCTGTTCTATAGTTTTAACCAATATTATCACCAGCTCTTGCCATATTTGGATCTAAGGCACTTGTCATTTCTTCATAAGATCTAAATAATTGCTTGGTTTTTCCATTCCAGTAGTAGCGTATAACCGTTACATAAGGGGCATTTTGTGGTCTTATGAGTTCATTAATTGATAAAGACTTTACAGTATCATAGTCCCCCCATAACGATTGAGAATTGATAATATAATTGAAGCCTAAACTTTCCATCAAATCAAACATATCTCGTATATTTTGTTCGTCCACTCCGGCAAAAGCTTCGTCTAAAGAGATAATATGAGGAGCATCTTTTCTTGCCTCCAAATATCTTGAATAAGCTGCAGAAAATAAAGGAATATACATGGCCATTGCCTTTTCTCCCCCACTAAAGGTGTTAAAAACCCTGTTTGTCAGCTCTTTTCGATTTTCTCCTGCTTTTTGATAATATAATGTAAAGTCAAACCATCTCCTGTAATCCAACATTGCTTTAATTATCTGATGAAAAGTCTCTCCATATTGATCTTCTGCCATGGCCTCCTTGGCCCTTTCAATTTGAGACCTAAAATGTTTAGTAACAAGATTGATATCCTCTTCCTTAAGTAGCTTAGCATCCTTTTTTAATATTTCTACCAGATCTTTTGTGTCAAGCTCCTCTTCATTTTCTGCGGTCTTTGGTTTCCATCTAATAGAGAATTTTAGCCCGCTGGAGTTTTCTCGCTCTGCCATTAACCCATTTATTCGCTCAACCCACTTGTTAGCTCTGTATATTTTTGACCGAATAGTTTTTCCAACACTTTGTAATATTACATCTTCATACAATCTCTTATCTTCTTTACTAAGAACTGCCTCTTGTATCTCAATGTCTTTTTTCATTTCATCTAGCACATAAAAAGGTGTAACCTTTTTACCGCCGTATTCCATAATAATATTTATTCTAGCAGATTTTCTATTTAATGAATCCAACCGTAATTGTATATTCTCGTTTTCTTTTATTTCTTTTAGATTCATATCATCTCTTTCAAAATCTTCTAGAGTATAGCTTGATTCATTTATTGTTTCCATTGAAAGACGGTATTCCATCAAAATCTTATACTCCTGATGATATATCTGATTTAAAGAGTCTTTAGTTTTATCTAAATTTAAATCATCTTTAAAACCAGCGAAATATTTTACTGTTTTACCTGCAAGCTCTAGTAAGTCTGTTCCTTCTTCAGGGGCAGGGGGTAATAGCCCTCCAACTTTAACTAAATTAAGACTTACCTCACTCCAAAAAACCTTTTCCCACAATTCATATAACTTTCTATTTACCTTCAAATCTTTTTCATTTGATTTAATGTTTTCACTTAACTGTTCAATTTTATTATTAGCTCCTTCAATATCCCTGGTTATTCCTATCATTTTTACGTCGTTTATTTCTTTTAAACGTTTAGAGATATAGTCAATTTTCTCTCTAATCTCCTCTGCTCCAAGGTTTTCTAATTCCTCGAAAACTTCATTTAACTGTTTGTTCTTTAACTTCAAATCGTCTCTTAGAGTGTTTAGTTCTCCTTTGTACTCATCTACATCTGTTTCTACCTCTTCAAGGTTTTCTTCGAACTGCTTTAAAATCTGGACTCCGCTTTGATAATCTTTATATTTTATTTCCAGTTCAGTTAAAAGATTGGAATATTTATTCATATGAGAAGAAGCAATTTTATATGCTTCTTCTTTCGGGTCAAGGGGCATTTTAACAGTTTTGCTGCGTCTTTTATCTTTAATCTGCTGGTAATTATTATAATTATCTTTCATTTTTTGATTAAGCCTATCTACTTCTTTTTCACTTGTTCTTACCTCCCGTTTCTTTTCTTCATAAGTATTAAAGGCTTCTTTTGAATCAACATCTTTAGGAAAAGCCTCATACTCATACTTAAGCTTTTCTTCTCTATCATTCAAGTTATTTTCTTTCTTTTTTAACTCGTCTATCTCTTTAATAATGTTTCCCAGCTTTTCTGTTAGCTCTGCAATAACTTGTTTGCGATAACGCTGACGAGCTTCCTTTCCAATGAAAATAGCCCTGTCTTCAATGCAGGCATGTCCTGAAATTAATGATATTAAATAATTTCCCCCGGTATCTATTACTGGTTGGTTTACACCATCTTTAATGTTTTCAAGATCTTCTATTAAGATACTTCTTAAAATATCTGTAATATCTGCTTCTTTTATCCTACTATTCTCCGGGGGAGTGGGGTAGAGATAATCTTCTAAAGTATGCGTTAGTAACTGAGGATTCGGTTTTAAAACTTTATCTGATTTTATTTCAATATTCAGTTGATTTAACTGTTCCCGGGGGATTATCAAGGCATCTAAAATCCCCATTTCGGTTATAGCCTGTTCAATTCGCTCTTTTATTTCGTCTGGCACTTCTTTTCGAAATTCTACAGCAGCAAAGAAAGGGATATGAGGGATGTTTTTTTCTTTTAGTTTAGCTCTTATTTCAATGGTCTGGGGATGGCGCTCTGGTTCCGGGTCTTTTTTATTTTTCCATTCATCAGTTTCCTCTTCAATATTCTTTTTTTCCTTGTCTTTTTCTTTTATAGTATTTTTAAGGGTTAATAATTCACTTTGGATAGATTCTGATACTCTTCTTTTAGCAATCTCAGCTGGTTCTTTTGCATCAATATATGAGATATCTTCATACAAATTATTAAAATTTCTTATGAGATCTCTCTTTTCGTCGTCCCGTAGCTTTAATTCCTGATTCTCACTTAACCATGAGTGGATTTTAGTGAGAAGTTTTTGTTTTTCGTCTTCAAAAAAAGCATACCATTTGTCCCTTTCATTTTGTAACCCTTCTAATTCTTTTTCTGCTTCTCCAAGTTCTTTTATGGCTTCATTATATTTTTCTTTTGCCCTGTTTTCTTTTTGAAAAAGATTTAATATTTCCTCTAATTCATTTTCGTATTCCTCCTTATCTTTTTTCCATATATCAAAATAAAAGCTATCTTTGTAGCTATTCCAAAATTCATTCTCTGAATCACGATGGGCAGTGAAGTTAGATGCTTCAGCTTCAATGGATAAATTTTTAATTATTTCTTCTAACTCCTTTTCAGTTTCATATACTTTATCATTTTCAGTTTTAATCTTCTTTTTTAGCTCAATTTCTTTGTTTTGCTTTTTTTCTAAAGCATTTTCTTTTTGCTTTATCTGGTTGTTTAAATGTGCTATTTGACTTTCTAATTTATTTTTTTCCTCTTCTTTATCAAATACTTCATGTTTTTTTAAGGTGTTATATTCTTCATCTAATGATACTTTCTCTTTGGTTAGTTCATTTTTATTATTTTCAAACTCTTCTAATTTATATTTTTCATTTTCTAATTCATCTTGTAATTCTTCAGCCTTCTTTTTGGATTTTTGTAGAGTTTTTCCAGTATTTATTAACTCCTCCGCTTTATCTGCAAGCAAAACTTTATTGTATTTATCATATCGATTACAAATCCTTTCAAATGATTTTTTATCTTTTTTTAGCTGTTCTATCTGCTGTTTTGTTTGGTCCATATTTTCAATGGTATCGGATAGAGGAGTTAACTCTTCATCGGATAATGCAGGCAAGGATTCATTTAAAATCTCATATATAGCAGTCGGTTTAAAATCCTTCGATAACTTGGGGCTTCTAAGTTGGATCAACAGCTTAATCAGCTCTTCATATCCTTCAATTGATTCAAAGCCAAATAAACACTTGTTAACAAGCTCCATATATTCTTTTTGGCTTTTGACCAGTCTTCCGCCATTTTCAATTTTATTGGATAGCTCCTGGCGGCTTAAAGGTATCTTAACCTTTTTCCCATCTTCTGCACTGTATTCTTCCTTGTAAAGTTTAAAATCTACCCCTATCCTTCTGTTATCTTGAAGTACAAATCCCCAAAAATCCATACTGCTGTGCCTTTTTGCTCTTAGGCCTATGCCCGTTGTAATATATTGATCTAAATCTTTTCTCTTGTATTCTATATAAATGTAGCCGGTTCTCTCGTCCCTGTCTATTATTTCTTTTTGCCCCAAAAGATAATCTTCCATCTTCCTATCCCTTGAACCAAAAGGATCTAACCTGTCAGGGCTTTTTCGCCCATCCAGTAATATTGGTATAAGGCTCTGCATAGTAACTGATTTTCCAGAACCATTACTTCCCCTTAATAACAACTTACCATCAGGGCAATAAAACTCTTCTTCATCATAATACCAAAAGTTCAAAAAACCCATCCTATTAAGCTGCCATTTATTGTCTGCTGTCATTTTATTTTCCCCCAGTTCTATTGGCTGAATTTTCTCCGGTAAAATCCTTTGGATATTTTCCTATCACTCTAACAAGTAAAGGCTTAAGATAGATGCCCTTTGACTCTTGATCCTCTTCAGCCATCTTCCACTCTTTCATATTAGAAAGTATATCTTTAACAATCTCAGAAATCGGAGCCTCTCTATATTGCTTACTCCACCCTGAGCCATAGCTTTCTTTTAGTTCTTCTACCCATTTAGTAAAATCAACAGGGAATAGCATCAGTGAGCCGTCAAATTGAGTAGGTATATCTTCTTCAACTTGTTTATTTCTAACAAGAGAAGCAAATTGAAGGGTTATATCTGCTATTGCCCGGTTATCAGGAAACAAATTGTATCTTGCCTTACGCTCTTGTAATGTTAACAAAGCAGTATTTCTAAAAAGCTCAAACTGAAAATCCGTGTGCTTTTCTATATCATCCCTGATTCGGTTTCTAAAATTTCGTAGGTAGAGAAAATCCGGATCATCTTTACCCTTGGAATACATTCCGGGAGATAAAAAGAGTTTTCGATAAACGCGGTACCTTCTCTTATCGCCCCTGTCTTCTTCCATCCCCTGCCATTCAGAGTCTAAAATCTCTTCTTTGGAGGAAAATTTAAACAAATCTTTCGGATATGAACGCATAAAATATCTTGATGCCAAAGGAACTTCGTATAAAACTTCATAATCTTCTCGCTGGCTAAAACCGGCAATATCACCATCTACAACTTTTATTACTCCCAGCTCAGCAGCTTTTTGAAGCACTCTAACAAGAGACTTTCGATGATCAAAAATCGTCCAGTCAAGTTCCTCTTCAGTCGGTGTAGTACTTTCTAGTTCTTCACAAAGTTCGGATAACAAGAACTGTTCATCCACGTTTTTACTTTCCAAAAATGCCATTAAACAGCAAAAAAGAGTATAATCTAAAACTTTTTTAAAAGAGCTAATTCCCATCCATGGTTCAGGTTCTGCCGGGATCTTTTCCAGTTTAGCAAAATGACGGTGTACTATTAGATGATAACCCATTTTGTCAAAAAAATAATTTCTAAGGGGATATTCTCTACTTCTAATCATATAATGTATTTCAGGTTGATCTTTCCTTAAGACCCAAAACTGTTCTAAAAGATATTCCATGGCCTCTTTAGCCACATCATCAAAACCTTTTTCTTTACTGAAATCCACTAAATCCTCACCTACTTTATTATTTCTATAATATAATTTGGCATCTCCAGGTTTCCGTCGTCCCAGGCCAAATTTATCTTTCGCTTATCTTTTTCCCTTAATCTGATGGTGTTACCATTTTCCGTTTTTGCTGTTCTGTCTTTACTTCCCATACATTTTCCAATCCAACCAAGAATAGTTTTACGAACATAAGGGTCTGTTAATTTTATTTTTTCTAATACAATTTTGTTATCATAAACAATTTCCTCAATCAACTTTTGTTCTGCTTCTTTTTCTTTTAAATATTCCTCTAGTTTTTCCCTTTTTTCTTTTTCCTTGCTTAGTATTGCCCCTGTACGAGTCTTTTCCTTATATCTCCTGATACGGGGATTTACAGTCATGACTATAGGTTCCTTTTCCCAAATTTCAGCGTAGATATCTTCAGTATCCTTTGTATCGGCATAGAGATGACGGGTATTAGATACACCAAAAACACAGGCCGAAAGAAGATGAGCTTTTTCTAAACTTTCGCACTTATTAAACCAGTTAGCAAGATGAAGGTAGTCTTTTCGCCTGCTCTTTAAATTATGATGTTTTTCACCTAACCGTTGAGCAAAACGGGTTATCCTGCGGATAGTCTCGTTAGTAGTTTTCTGCAAATAAACTAAATCACTCTCTTGATTCTCATGGCCCAAAAACCAGCTGTTTATACCCTGCCAATGGTTGAGATACTTATTTACAAGGGTGGCTTTATCGGTTTTTTCCTCTAGACGTGGAATACTTAGATAATATTCTGCCAAATCTTCCGAGATTTTTTTTATATAATCTTCTTCAATATTTTCAAGGATTGACTCTATTTTAAAAGCAGTTCGCTGAAGGGTTGTCATGAAATTTCTCAAGTAATTTGTCAAAGATTCTTTATAAACCAAAAACTCATCTGACATCATAACTTCTTCTACCTTTTCGCTTTCTAGATGAGCTAGATAATCTGTAGCATTTTCAGTAAGTTTTCGAAAATTGTCATGCAACTCGTCCCATTTGCTGTAAAGCTCTTCAAGGGAATAATTATCAGTTTTTTCTTTAGAAGTTATCTCCATTAAAGAAGCAAGTAATCGATCAAAAAGAGTTCGTTCCAAAGACCCCCCGTAAGAATCGCCTTTTTCTTCTAAAGAGATTATCATTCTCTCTATCTCAATGGTGTATGGAGTGCACTGGTAGCGAAACTTTTTCTTTTTAAAATCTTCTGTAGTATATACTTTTTCCATGGACTGCCTTGGAATTAAATTCTTCCACTCTACTAATTGACTTAGATCCTGCTGAAGTTGTTCCTCAGTATAGCCTTCGAAATGACTGAACTGTTTTAGATAATCGTAAACTTCCTCAGGAAACAGGTAATGACGCAGCTTTTCATGTTGAATATAAAAAAAGCGCAGAATAGCCCGGTAGCGCCAGGTATTTTCTGCGGTCAAATAATTTACCTCTATAACTTGTTGTAATAGTTTTTCATCCATATTTTTAGTCATTTTAAAATTTTAATCCTCCAACAAAAATTTACTACCTATAAAATTCAATAAACATATGATAAATCCTCCTGTTGGAAGTGTCACTGGATCAGGTTCATTATAGGCGGCATTTCTTATATTTCTTTCCACTTCCGCAGGGACATGGTTCGTTCCTACCGATTTTACGCTTCTTTTTCTCTTTGTTTGGTTAACTATAGTTTCCCATCTTTTTTTTAAAATTTTTCAGATTTTGAAATAAAGCCTCAGGGGTGATCCAAGCCCTTCCTCTAGTTGTTTATTTGTTATTACCTTGCTTATTTATTCGCTATAAGAAATAATATTCCTATCAGCTCATTAAGAAAAGCGACAACAATTATATAAACTATTAAATATACCTAAAGGTCAAACTCTATAAAACCCATTAAAATGTCAATAACATATCTAAAGATTTCATTTGTTCACACATAATAACTCCTTTGGTTTTCGTGTCTTTGTTTAACTTGACGTGTAGAGGGAAATTTCTATCAGTGTTGGTAATTGGGCAAACGATGGTATTGAGTAATTATAAGCTTCTTAGACCTTTAATGAATATAATTAACCCCTTAACTGTACGCCTATGGGGAGCGAACATAAATAGAGAGACGATTTTTAACATTAAGAAAGCAGGTTTTGCTATTAAAGAAGAAAAAAACCTCAAACATGATGTTTTAAAATTTGTAGTGGCTGTTAATCCCAGCTAAAGCCGCAATTATCTAATCGTGGAATATTTCTTCAAGTACTTTACAGGCTGGTCTTAAACTGGAACCAGAAGCCCAGTCCCATGCTTTTATCAAGCATGGGACTGGGATATTTACTATTTTCAATTTTCGATTTTCTTTTTCATTTGTCTATAGCTTTGCCATTAATATGTACTGCTCTTTCCCTACCATCCCATTCAACTTCTGCTCCCATTCCTTCTGATATAAACCTTAAAGGTACCATTGTTCGACCATCTAGTATGCTTGCTGTTGTATCCATCTCTTTAGTAGCTCCATTTAATTTATGGGTTCTGCTTCCAATTTTTATTTTTAACTTAGTATTATTTACTTTAATTTTTACAGCTCCTTCACCCCTATTTGGAAGCCATTCAACTTCAGATCCTAATGCTTCCGAAACAAACCTAATAGGTACTATAGTTCTGTTTGTTTCATCAATGAAGGGATTTTGCTTGGGAAAATCAATTTTTTCATCATTAACAAAAACTGTTACGTTCACTGTGTCAATATAGCGTACAGCTCCATAGGACCTTTTGCTATAATATGAGTTGTCAAAATCACCTATAGATACAGTATTACCTGTTGACGGCGAATGCACAAATTCTCCGTCTCCAATATAAATAACTCCATGGGAAGGACCAGGACGGGAACCTTCAAAAAATACAAGGTCACCAGGTAGTAATTCATTTTTAGAAATTGAATCCCCGGCTTCATAAATATCAAAGGATACACGAGGTATGTCAATCCCGTTTTTAGTAAACACATAGTAGATAATCCCAGATGAGTCAAACCCTGAAGGACTGGCTCCACCCCAGACATAGGGAACCCCTTTGTATTTCAAGGCAGTTTCGACAATTTGCTGGCGTATACTTGTCCCTGTGGTTTCCTCCATTTCATTTAACTCTACATTTGCTGCTGCTCCATTTATGAAAACAAAAATCAATAGGATAAAACTTAAGGGCATATAAAGATATTGCAGTACTTTATTTTTATTGAACATTTGTCAACACCCTTTCCGTCAGGATTTACCTTTTATAGTTTAAATCGTTGGTTTATACAATTTTATTCTCGATTTAAATTAAGTGAAGGAATAAATCTATTTGTGTTCTTCATATATTCCCGATAATCTTCTCCAAATTCCTCGATTAGTTTCTTTTCTTCTTTTTTTGCAAGTCTGTTATAGACTACAAAAAGGATAGGAGCCATTAACAAAGTAATGATGGTTGGCCATTGGATCAAAAAAGCTATGATGATTAAAAAAAACCCGGTGTATTGTGGGTGGCGAATATGCTTATATAAACCATCTTGAACTACTTCACCCTGGGATTTATGAATTCTTTTCCAACTTGTTGCTATGATAATTAGAGCAGAAATTATTAGCAAATCTGATCCAGGGTGAACAAGTAGAGATACCAGGTAACTATCTCCAAAAAACACTCCTAATAGATGCCCATGCTCATGGCTGAAAGGATCTAAAACTGGATAGTTTTGACCCAAAATGGATGTTAGAATATAAATTGTAAATGGAAATCCATACATTTCTGTAAATAAAGCAACTAAGAAGGCACCAAAGGCCCCTAAACTTTTCCAGTCTGTTCTTGTTTTTGGCTTAAATATAAGGAATGCTATAAAAATGACAAATAAGAAATGAATAATAACAAGTGGCCACATACCGTATCCATAATCCGAATTCAATTTATAACCTCCTCTCTTAGCTAGTTCTAAGCTATAATAATATCCAACTAATACAACACCCTCCCCGCAAGGGGTGGGTGTTGTATTAGAAACTATCACATTCTACAAAATAAGTCAACACCTTATGGAATCTAATGTAATTGTTCTGTGATATTGTCACCCTAAGAATGTTCTGTGAAAATGTCACTATGGTTAAACAGGTGACATATCAGAAGATGTCCTATACTATGCAGGCAGCATAGAAACAGTTTCAAATACAGAAGAAAGTTCAAAGAAGCAAAGTATCTGAAAAACTAGCTAAATCTACTAGAGTTTTTCAATAAAAAAACCTACCCTCAAAATCGCAGGGTAGGTTTTTTTATGAATCAAATTCTTTTAAAATCCCATCATATTATTATGGTGATTGTTATTATGGTGGCCTCCCATCATACCTGAGTCCCCTTCTTCACCATAACATATATCATTCATCTCCTCTAACTCTTGTTCAGATAACACCGGGTGATGACTTTCCATTATTTCCATCTCTTCTTCAGTAGGTGTAGTTCCTTCATCCCCGGCAAAACCTGCTGTAACTGCAACCATTAGAATCAAAGCTACGGCTAAAGCTGCAACATGTTTAAATTTCATTGTTCTTATCACCTCCCATCAAAATTATCGCCCCGTCCCTATGGGGTTGGGTAAATACATTCTACCATTAATATAAATACCAGTCAATCCCTTGTGGTATATAGGTGTATGCAATTTACCTTGTTTCAACTTCAAAATCAAATCCCTTAAGGTTAACAATTGGGAGGGTTTCTTATAACCGAAGCTTTACTTATCTTTGGTAGCAATTATTCAAATTAAAACAAATATGATCCCTATAACCCTTGTGAAAGTTAAATTTTCGTCAAGGAAGAAATGTGCTAAAAAAGCTGGGTTGCTAACGGTATATTCGCCTATAACCTGCAAAAAATTGCCAGTATGGTATAGAAAAAAGTAACTGGTATAACCCTGGAGCAGAGATCCCTACGGGAGAATTCTTCTGTACAGCACTTTTTTAAAAAAAGTCTTATTTCAGGGGGAACTAATTAGCAACGTGGCTTCATAACCGTCTTTTGCAGAAATCTGGATATCCATGAAAACCAGATCAAAACTTTATGAATCATTGACATATTAACAATTTTTATATATTATTAACTAAAAGTTCCAGTAAAAAAAAGAGGTGAAATTATGAAAAAAGTTGTTTTTGTGGCCCTGGTTTTATTAATTAGCCTAAGTTTAATAATTGCAGGGTGTGGACCTGAAGAAGAAGCCGGAGAAAAAGAACCTGAGAAAGAGGAAGCTGTAGAAGAAGTTGATGAAATGGCAATGGGAGAAGAACTCATTCAGGACAGGTGTGCTGAATGTCATGGCCTAGATCAAGTTTACACAGAAAAAGCTGAAGATGAGTGGCCAGGGATTGTTGATCATATGATTGAAAAGTCTGAAGGTCTTTTGGATGATGAAGAGTATGATATAGTGGTGGATTACTTACAGGAGAATTATAGCAAATAATTATTAAGGGGGTAATGTAATGTCCTTGAGAAGTTTTGGACCAGCTAAGGTAATTAAATATAGTTAGGAACTCCAGGGCCAATCAACTATGGGAAGTTCCACGGTACTATTGGCCAGCGTATCTCTTTAACCCATGGCATAAGCTCTACCGTTTATTATAAGTACTGCTAAAACTCCTAAAATCACAGCTTTCCACTTATTTGATAGTTTTTTTAAACCTGCCTTAAGCAGGATAAAATCACATGTTTTCCGTTATAAAGATGGTCTGCTGTAAAAAATGGTATAGGGAAAAGGGAAAAGTTCATTACGGAAACATTTTGATAAGTATTATACAATTGCCAAAGATAGTCCCTAATGCTTAGTATGCCTTTGATATCCGACTACAAGATTCCAAAGTTATTCAACGCATGGATAACAACGACAATGAACAAAGAAAGGCTCAACCCCACGTGGAACAGGCGCCACGATTCACGTTGTTGGGTCAAAAGTCCGAATCGCATCATAAAACCAGTAGCTACATAAACCACAAGGAGGAGATACGCTGCAAGGCCTGTTCCCAAGTCATGCGCATGGCCCATCTGTTCCGCAAAATGTACCGATACAAACATGAATGCCAGCAAGTTACCAAACATGTGTACTTCAAGGAGTGTGCCACGATTAACTGCAGTATAGCGCTTCATATAGGCGAATATCACGATGAAAATGAGGAGGTACGTTCCTCCAATGATGGAAAGCCAGTGATCCGAGAAAAAGGGTCCAATTGAAAAGTGAAGATCCCATAAACTCGTATAAGTGCCAACCGCTACGAAGATGCTGATCGCAAGGAGCCCTATTGCAAGTCTGAATTGGGTTTTCATGGCTGTTCATTCCTTCTTCCTTTTTTTTATAAAATTCTTCTTTCATCCCACATTTTCCTTCTAATAAGCAACAATGCTATAAAGAGTTAAGAACCTACGAATTTTGCCCCGCCAAGTTTCACGCAGAATTTATTTATTCAGGGGCAGCAGCAGAGCATCGAGGGAATGGTCGAAAAACCATTTGATCCCGACGAAGCTATAAAGTCAGTTGTGGAGCTTGTTTTAAACGGCAGTTCCCGCGAAGAAGCAGTTAAAAGGGTGTTGGGAAAATACACCTTTGAAAATCAATACAAGGGTACCGCCGAACTCAATCTACAAAGACAGCTAAACACTATTTCCCCTACACGGGAAAATATGCCAGGGATCACAGCAATTAACAAAAGCCATTTTCGATACAGTTAGAGTCCGACCTGGTATTCCTAGGTCAGGCAGACATAATGGGTATAGACAACAGCGATCCCTTCTTCTTTATATGGAAAATAGCCCGTCCTCACGAAGTCAAGAAAACCCATGAGGCAGAAGTAGAAACCATAAATTTAAAATAGACATCAACCAAACAAAAAGCGGTTCTCCCAATAGGTAAGGGGTTTGATTTTGAAGTTGAAAAGGTCAATCTCATAACTTTTAACACAAAAGTCGCAGATTTTCACTCTGCAACTTTTACTATAAGAAGCTTTCTACTCAGCAGCTGATAATTGTTAACGTCAATAGAAACTGCGCCAAAAATGAGCGTGTATAAGTACACCACCAAATAATTCCATGCCAAAATTTTCGTTTACATAACGTCTTAGTTTAAAATTGTTTTTCTGTTTTCTATCCTCCAGCTCGGATCTCTCATTTCGAAGATTTCACACCTGTGAGCAAGCCTATCCAAAATTGCTGCCGTTATAGTAGTATTATCGATGTCTGTAAATAAAGCTCATTAACGAATTCGAATAGATAATTTGCTTCCTGTTTTGAGATGGGCAAAAAGCCCACCTCATCCAGGATAACGAGCTGACCTTTTTTTATTTGCTTAAGCCTGCGACTATATTTTGTAGTTATTTCAGCTGTCTTCATTATTTTCATAAGTTCATCTAGTTTGACAAAATCCACCTTATAGCCTTCTTCTACAGCCTTTTGTCTTTCAATAATTTTGTTACTGTTTTTATTTCGCTCATTTTTTCTCCTCCCGAGCAGTTTTTTAGAATATTCCTCTATGCTCCTTTTTTCTGCGGTATAATCTATTACCGGCTTTACTGACCCAGGTGGAGGAGAAGATTCCTGCTCGGGTTCTTTGGTTTCAAAAAATTTAGATGCATCTTTTAGATATATTATTTATAGCAAATTCACCGTTTCTTTGTAGCCAAGACCTCTACGGCCGATTACCAGCGAAGCGCCTTCATGAACTGATAAACCGTAGTTTTTAGAATACTTAAACCTGCCGATAACCGAGGTGTAAGCCGGATTAACCTGCTTCATTTCAAAGCCATGTCTAA
>LKMJ01003736.1_pt1 | contig 14235 bp, 13 predicted proteins | sample 643391 | NCBI WGS metagenome assembly LKMJ01 (sample SAMN04112250, study PRJNA286221) | soda lake metagenome | biome: soda lake; feature: Kulunda Steppe; material: water; isolation source: sample PL-Br10 brine of Picturesque Lake | place: Russia: Kulunda steppe | collected 2010-07
AGAGAGAGAGAGAGAGAGAGAGAGAGAGAGAGAGAGAAGGGAAAGAGCAAGCTTGCACGCACGTGTCTACATTTGCGCGCATCGCCGTGTGACCACGCACCCTTGAGAGCACCTGTGCAGCAGCAGTGCACCTGTCACATTACAGCTGATGCCCAGCCGTGACAAAAAAAACCAACTGCGAAGCCCCTTCAGGTGTGGGCTATCACAGCTTCACTGCCATACATACAAAAGGGGCTGTCTGCCATTCCACCCCAGAGAACACACAGCAGAAACCCAGTACGTGCAGCCGCTGCACAACTGGCCGTTGTTCCAGCAGACGCATGGGGCAAATGCTGTAGGTTGGGAATCGGTCAGGTCATGCTGGACAGGCGGCCTTGCTGCCCATGCTGCGCTTGCATGCAGCGCCTGCATCCCGCGCCACCCACCCCTGGTCATTTGACCTTTGCCTAATTGTCTGTGCGTGACATGCGCGGCAGCAAGGACTGTCTGACCTGAGAGCGCGCAGGCCTGTCACCTGCCTACCCAGCGTTTGGCACCCTTGGAAAAGAGAAGGAAACTGCGCAGGTGGTTGGACACTCCCCGCATCAATATAGGAACAGGAGACACATTGGTTTGAAGCACCGTAAGCCAAACCCCCACCAGTACCCTTGGACTTTCTGCACGGGGCAACCGGCCTGTGGCCACACACAGCCACGGCCACTGCCACGGCCACTAGAGGTACCAGGCTGATGCTTGCAAGCACAGGCAGGCAGCTTGAGCCCATCCTCCCATCACCTGCCTCCATCCCCCTCCCCACAGGGCCCCCGCAGCTCAAACAGAGGTCTGACCCAGCACACACAAGTGGTGTGCGACACAACCATTGCAGTCAGCACGTACAGCCACCGGCACCAGCCCTACTTCAGCCACAGGGCCCAACCATCCTGACAGCCCGCCCGGCTCGTGCCCTGAATTGGTAGGTGCCACATGTCCCACACGGGTCAGCATGCGACCCAGCGGATCCAATTGTAGCTTGCGCCACTCTAGCACATCGCTGGGCAGCAGTGCGCGCCGCACCACCACTCACATCCATCTGGTAGCGGTCGCCGCCCACTGTAAGCGCCTCCACTCCGTCCCTGCCCTGCCCTTTGACTGCCCGGCTGCTGCTGCTGCTGCTGCTGACCTCGCCCACAGCATCCAGCAGCTGCAGAAGGAAGCAGGAGCCTGGTTGGTCGGCTCGCGCTAGCCTGGCCTTGACCAGGGCCTGCTGCAGGGCGCTGCCCTCATCAATGCGCAGCACGCCCATGAGCTCCTCATGCGTCAGGCTGCTGAGGCTGCTGGCGCCTGACTCCTCCGCAAACACCGACAGGCTGTAGTCAAAGCGAGCCGCACGCAGGTACTCGGCGAGCATGCTGTTCAGCACCCTGCGGCGCAAATCTGGCTGCTGCTGCTGCTGCTGCGCCTGCGCCTGCGCTCCCAAGTCCACCAAGTTGCTGCGCTGGAGCTGGGTGAGCAGCTGGGAGCGTAGCTGGCCCTGCGTGTGGGTGTGGCGCGTGCATGGCCGTGTGCGCACTCTTGCATGCACTCTTGCATTCAAACCGTGCCAGCCTAGTCCACAAGTCGAGGAAACGTAGGAACAGCAGCAAAGGGGATATCTACTGGGCACAAACATGGTTCAAACATGAGCGTGGAGGATGCAAGGCACAGCAGGCTGACCCCTGTCTTACAGCTCCAACACCCCTAGTTCCCATCATACAGGCCATCAAAAGCCTGAATTAAGCTCAGGTGCTGAGCTGGCCCCGTTCGATGGTCCCACTTTGAGGGTTTGACTCCTTGCACAAACCTTGACCGTGCCCAACACGCCCGAGCTCTTGAGCTTTGCATGCAGACTCCTCCTGAACTCTTCCTCTGACATCCCCTCCGGTACTTCCGCCGGCATTCCACGCCCTGTGCTGCCTGTATCCTGATCCCTCAAGTCCGAGACGAGGCGATTCCACTCCTGCATCCTTCCACTACAGTTACATCACGCTTCTCAAAAATATCTAAGAGGCACCATAGATAGCCACCAGATAACCACCGAAGATGAAGAGAAGAAGTCACACCAATGTATTTTGAATGCATCATGACACCACAATAACTTTATTACATTACACTGCCATCGGATGGTTTGAGTCCTCATGGTACGTGAGAGTCAAAGTCATGGGCACAGCATGGCTCGTTGGGAAACCAGAGTCGACATCAAACATGTCTAAGATCAGCTGCAAGTCTTGATACATGTCTTGATTTTTGTTTGGGATCCTCAAACAAACTGACATGAAGGTTGCCACATGCCACATGCCTCATGCTGAAAACAGAGAAAGACGTCAAAATAGACAGGCAGCATACTCTAATATACACAGGAAAACCATGCTTGGCTGCCTGTTCTAAGAAAGATGGGGGCATGCTTGCTTCCTTGGCGCATGTCATGGTTGCAACATCAATTGATAGAGTGACACAAGCTCCTACCACTCCTAAGACTTATAGTAACAAACATGTTCTTGTAGGGATGCGGCGTCAGCAAGGCAGCGTCCCAGGTCTCTCCTGAAAATGAGCACTTCCCTGTATTTTTGTCGTTCAGGTAAGCATCCACCAGGTTGCAACCTCAATTGAGTCCCGATACCAGTCCCTATGCAATCAATCAATCTTGAACTATCAAGTTTAGGTAGAAAGGTGCTGCACTGCCATTGCCATTTCTGAAGTTGCTCATCGTTTATCACCTTCAGGGGTGTTCCCCTGTTGAGCAGCCGTCAAAGGAGCGTGTGCTGCCGCTGTGCTTGGATGAATCTTGCATGCCCCGGGTGCGGTATCCCCACTCCCATGTACCAACGAGATGCCCTCTCACCTTGACTGCTTGCTGCTGTCCAGGGTCCTTGAAGCCCGCTCACAGGCACTGGCACTGAAAGCAGCCTTGGAGGCTGCTGGGTACAAGACATTTTGCTCAGGTCAGCGCGGTCTACTTCATATTTTGATCCATGCCTGTCCTCTCTGCCACGATGGATTAGCATCTCTTGAAATATGCTCATGCTCTTCCAAAATGCTAGTTGCCAATGCATCCTTTCCAAACCTGTAGTCTTCATTTCAAACTCGCCTACCGTGCCTGCAGAGTCTGATGTGCCAAGGGGGAAAGACTGGGTGCGTTGTATGTGGTAAATGTCACGGCACTCAGTTGTGATTTAACAAATGCACAACAGCCTTTGTGGCATTCATCTCACCTCACCAAACAGATCATGCCCCTTTATGCGTTCGGCCATATGAGTACAAACGCACTGGATGGCAGAGCAGTCCTCATTGCTGCTCCTCACCTGCGCAAGCTCTACTCCCTCACACTGCAGATCCGCACAATTTCGTCAGCGCTCTCCAAATGTCAGCTGATGGTAGTTTTCGCAACGGCCACGTACGGCTTCAAGGTGTGAAAAAAAATTGGCCCCCCCTCATGACGTCACGGTGCACTGCGGCTTCAGGCCTCTTACATTCTTTATCCCTTGTCTCCTCATCCTCAGGGCACGGACGCGTTTGCCACAGGGGAAGGTGAGTATGTGGCTCCAATCCCGCTCGCAACTAGCATGTTTGCACTGATGCGTTTGCATTTATTGTGTCCGCACTGATGGCACTGACTGCGTCTGCCGCTATGGAGGGTGAGGGACTAGCCAGGACACAAAAGCTAGCCTCAAATTGGAGGCGTTCAGACAGGTGCCAGCGTATGCATTGTAAAACAGCTATGTTTACGCGCGTGGCTGCGCACCAAACACCACATTGATAACGCACTCTTTCTGTTTGTAAAACCTACTTTTTGCACCCCCCTGCAGAGCTCGCCATGGCCAAGCGGAAGGACAAGGCCCTGTACATCATACCCATGGCGAAGGAATGGCTGGTGAGCCCATCTACCACTAACGCGTGTCTTTGGGTTTACAGAAGTGTTAATGCAGGGAATGCACCTTAGCAGAGGCCGGGCTGCGCAGCCCTAATGTCCCTATGCTTAGTAGGTGTTTTTTTGCTGTACAACACGCATGGTATGTGTGCATGTGTACGTGTGCGTGTGTGTTTGCAGCCATGGTATTCTGGAGTCAGGCATGCCATGGGGCGAAGAATTGCCTACGAGACAATTCGGATGTTTAAAAAGACAGAAAAAAGGCTGCATCACATGAATTTGGCCACATAGCTACAAAGCTCACCCTTTTTATGAAAGTAGCCAATGTTGAACATGACATGGCTTATACGATGGGCATGCCCTCCTCATTCAAGCTCACCCTTGTTATAAAAGTAGCCAATGTTGAACATGACATGGCTCATACGATGGGCATGCCCTCCTCATTTAAGCTGGTACCACGTTTCAGAATTGGGCATGCAGTTTGTGCCGTGCTTTCACCGAGCAGACCACTTAGTGAATGCCCCCCAATTTGTTTGGCGGGTGAACCATCTTTCCAGCACGTGTGTCTTTGCATGCACAGGATGAGGCGACTGACATGCTGCTTGGTACAATGCAGATGGTAAGGATATGAGCCTCCGCAGACTGTTTGGGTCTCTACACAGTTGCTTGTTCTGCAAGTGCAGGCTCGTTTCGAATACCAACCTGGTCAGCCTTATACATTTTGAGCAGTGTAGGTCAGGTCTGACATGCAGGACCGCCTGTGTAGCACGGGGCATCAAACTTGCTTTTCCATGGGACGGCTGTGCTACAAGTTAAACGTGCCACTGATTTTACAGGAAAATAGAGCCAATTCAAAGGGTGTTCTTAGTACAGGCTTGTATTACCCTGCATTAGCTTGCATGTTAGCTGTGAGAGCAGGAGTCACTTGCATTCCTCAGCTCAAGAGCAGAGTTGAATAAGCAGAAGCTCCAGAAGTGCAGGTGTTGCAGCACTGCTGCAGTGCAGGCAAGCTGCCACTGATGCAGCCTTACACAAATGCATGCCACGTGTCAGGGCAAGGGATGGACTACTGCCCCAAACCAGGTGCCTGAAGACCTCCTGGAAGACCTGTTGACTTGCTGCAAGGACTGCGGACTGGTAGGCGACCTCCGACCAACATCTTCACCTGCTGCAAGGACTTGTGTAGCCTGCGTCAGTCTGTGATAGCTTGTTGGTGCCCACAAATGTTGCATTGAGCTCTCCTTGTCTTTTTGTCCCTCTAGTCAAGAGCGTGGGCAGAACGTATCCCTGGTGAGGAAACGTGCAAGCAGATGCAGAGATTGGCTTGGTTCACACCAAATGAGTGACTTGACTCTTGAAGCACAACCATGAGACAAGTGGGCACAAAAGGGAGCTTGGTATGCCTGCGTGCGCTGCACAGACTCCCAACCTCCCCACCCAAGAGGACAGGCTGCAGAGGGAGCAGGGTGAGGTGGAGCTGCAGCGTGCGGAGGCGGAGGCGGAGGTGCAGCGCATCCTGAAGCAGCAGCAGGATCTGATCGCACAGCAGCCCGCTGAGGGCGCCAGGACAGCAAAGCGGCTTCAGCAGCAGTGGCAGGAGCAGCAGCAGCTGACAGAGTCGGCGCGGCTGCAGCTGGAGCAGGACAAGCAGGAGTGGGAGCGGCAGCAGGCCGAGAGGCAGAAGGAGCTACAGGCGCAGCAGCGCAAGCTGGAGGCAGAGCGCAAACGCGTGCAGCAGCGTCTGCAGGAGCTGGAGGAGAAGCCCCTGCCGCAGTCTGTCGAGATGGGCAGGAAGCGCACCAGTGAGAATGGTACGGCCGGGGCGCCCAAGCCGCCAGCCAGGGCAGGCAAGCCGTCAAAGCCGCCACCGGCCGGCCGCAAGGTACCGCAGTGCAAGGGCATGCTTGGCGGGTCATCAGGAGGGCACAGCGACCTGGTGCGCGGCCTGGCCTTCAACGGCAATGCGAGCGCCCTGGTGACGTGCTCTGATGACAAGACAATCAAGTGAGTCGTTGGGCAAGTGGTTGATGCGGTGCACGCAGCTTGTTTTGCACACATGGGGCAACGGCTTGTTTCACACGAGCTGCAAGCAAAAGGCCCAGCAGGTGTGAATGCTGATTTGTTCTTTTGCCTTTGGGGAGCTTTGAGTGGTGGCCCTGAGCGAGTTTCCATCAGGCCACGTGCGGGTGTAAAAGACACACCATTGATGTGACAAGTTTGCCACAAGGATGTTGTCCATGTGTCACCCGACTAGGATATTTTGAGCCGCACATGGGTGCAACAATTCCTTCCCGAGAGGAAGCAACATGCTGAGTGGGAGTGGCTACATAAGTGGAACGGTGTACACAGGGGCTTGACAGGATCCATGTTTGCACCCACCAGCAGAACTAGCTCCCTGTAGCGACATAATCAGCAATTGGGCAAAAGCAGCACACGTGCAGTGGCAGCAAGCATACAGGTAGTGACTGTGATCCTGCTTGCAGGGCTAATATTGTCTGCTTCACTCAGTGTGCGCCTGACGGTGTGGGTGTGACAGATGTGTGAGCATCTATGATATTGATAGACAGCCTTGGCTATGAGAGCCTGGCAGGTGGCAGGCCGCGGCTGCCAACCTGCACAATGCGCCCGTCCACGCCTTGCGCATGTGCAGGATTTGGGATGTTGCCCAGCGGACGTGCGAGGCCACACTGAAAGGCCACAGCGGCAAAGTGCGTGCCGTCGTGGTTGGCCCTGACGGCGACACGCTCGTCTCCGGGTCTCACGACAAGAGCCTGCGGTGTGTGTGCGCTTGTGCTGCAGCGCGGTGGAGGTCTTGATGCGATATGGGGCATGACATGGGCCTTGTTGAGTGACTTGTAGTGGCTGGGCCCTTGCAACACACGCTTGCGCTTGCCATTTTGGGAGGCAGAAAGACTGGCACAAGCCAAGACAAGTCACACCTTGTCATCAGACAGCCTGCCTAGGCGCAGGCACCGCAGCCTGTGAGCACCATACAATGCCCATGCTTGGGTTTGCTGAAATCTGTTCAAATGCCCTGTGTATTTTGGCTGATTGGCACACAGTTTGGCAACCAATTGCACACATGCATACGCACTGTCTTCAACCCATTTTGTTTAGGTCAGAGGCCAGGGGTGTCAAGCAGCGCCCAAAAAGAGACACCAACGACCACCCTTCTAAAAGATGTCTTCTTGTGCCCTCTGGTGTCCCTGAAGCAACATGTTGCGCAAAGTGAACCTCAGTCCATGCCTGTGGTATGTGGCATGCCACGGGCGCCGCCTCACGCGCCCTTGACACGCCTTTGTGCTGCCAGGATCTGGAGCCTGAGGAGCAGGGCATGCAAGGCAGTCATCTCAGACGCGCACAGCGAGCCCGTCGTTTGTGTGGCGCTCAGCCCCAAAGGAGACTGCGTGGCCTCTAGCGCCAGTGACCACACCATCAGGTGCGCGTGCACAACCTAGCTCTGGTGCTGCTTTGGGGAGTGCGTTGCTGTTGAGGCCATCATGCAGCCTTGGTCGGCGCCAGTGACCGGCTATTGGGCCTGCGGCAGCAGACGCAATTTTGTTCTAGAGCTCCTGCAGCAAGTGCACCCAATGGTATGTGCAGCATTGACCGTCTGAGCAGTGGTGTAGTGGTCTGGCGAGGGGTTATCAGTGGTGCAGTGGTCTGGCGAGGCACCATCAGTGGTGCAGTGGTCTGGCGAGGGATTATCAGTGATGCAGTGGTCTGGCGAGGGATTATCAGTGATGCAGTGGTCTGGCGAGGGATTATCAGTGGTGCAGTGGTCTGGCTAGGGGCCAGCGGGCGCGCCATTTGTTCCTGTGAGTTTTGACAACCACCATCTGGTTGCATGGTGCTTCTTTGATTGAAATCAAATCAAAAGCTGTGTTGTACCTGCCAAGGGGGTGTGATGTTCCTCCTGGACCAGGAAATGAAAGCAAAGCAAAGAGTCTGCGAGGTAGGGTGGGTCAAGGGAAAGAGTAGAAGGTAGCAAGAGGGACTTCTATTCTGTGATGACAAATGTAACGTTTTAGGGAGAGCCAGCACATGCACGCCAGGGAAGGGGGGAAGGAGGAGGGAAAGGGGCGCGTACCCCCTCTGAGATGCAAGCACGGCACATTGCCTGACGTCCGCATACTTGCATATGCGCACATCTCCTTGACCACGCCCTCATCCACCTGCGCCGTTGCCCCGCCCCCTCCCTCGCACACCATCTTAGATTTTGATGTCTGTTGCATGCAATGCGGGGCGTGTTGTGCAGCCGCGGGGGCGCGCATGAGCCTGAAAGGCGCACGGATACTCCATGCAAGCATGCGTGGGAATGCCACCACGCCCGCCCCCTCCTGCCCCCTCCCGCGCCCATTTCTGCTACCAAAAGGCCACAGCGGACAAAATTTTCACCGAAGTCCACATGCAGGGCATGGGATGGTGTGCCAGCCGGGACCTGACGCCTGCCAGCAGGCGCACCGGTCGGCAAGCCGCGATCACTGGCCGAACGCGCAAAAACTGCTCTGTTCAACCATTATTGCCTTATAACTCACTGCCATGCGCTTGCATCAATTTGGTCTGTATCAGAAACGGCCCCATCATCTGTACCAATCGCCAATCGCCAATTGCGTGGGGCCAATCGCCTAGGGCAGAGAGCAAAACACATGCCTGCTCCATTTTTTCCACAAGGCCTTGAACAGTGTCTGCATCCACATGGCACTTGAACGGTTCATATTTCCTTCCGCACCAGCCCCAGCTTTGCATGATGATGTGTATCACTGCCGCAGAGTGTCCGAGCTTCCCAGTGGGCGCCCCAGATGTGTCCTGAGTATCAAAGGCGAATGCCAGTGCCTTGTGTTCCACCCTCACGGGAGGCAGCTTATCTCTGGAGGTGGATTTGGGGACAAAGCCATCAGGTGGGGCCAGGTTTGTGGGGCCTGAATGCCTTCAGCAATACCAGTGTGTTGCTGCACCTGGCGATCACCATCACCTGTAATCATCCATACAGCAGTCATAATTCAGCATCGTGGCAAAAGACCAGGACTTCACCATCGCCTGCAATCATCCACCTGGCATTGTGTTGCTGCACCTGGAAATCACACATCCATGATGCATGCCTTCATACCAATGGCAAGAAGCATTAGGTCCACTGTGGCTAGGTCGTTCCCCGTGGTGGTTGTTCGGTTGTTGGGTCAAGGGAGGCGCTTCAAAACATAGGGTGAGGTGCTTGGCAGGAGACCCTGATGCAGACCTGCAAGGGCCCTTAATGCCAGCTGAAAACACTTAACAAAAAATGTGTGAGCTGGATTGAAGACTTACATGGCTTTTGGCTTGGCAAGTTCGGTTTTGCCCCCCATCCTGGGGAGCGCTTGGGGCCCAAGGAGGGGCCATGAAATTAAGATGGCTGCTGCTCCCCTTCCTCGCTACTAAGTAAACACCTTATCTTGTGTCTGGGATGTCCTACCTCCCTGATTTCATTTTGTTTTACGCAAGCTCCCTGGCAAAGGTCACAATGTGCTAGCTCAAAGAGCAAAACGAGCCAACAGAGTTGAAAGGGCTATTAGTGCTCCTTTTGCTGCGCAACAGGATCTTTGATATTGACACCAAGAAGAGCAGGCCCCTGCCTTCGAGCGGGGCTGCATCAAGCCTGGCAGTGGTTGAGGATGGAACCGTTCTCATCTCATCTGGCGTAGATAACAAGGCGATCAAGTGCGTCTCACCTCATCCACCACCTTCTTTTGTGAAAGTTGCCTCTGTGTGTCTCTCTCTCTCTCTCTCTCTCTCTCTCTCTCTCTCTCTCTCTCTCTCTCATCCTGTCGTGCACATGCTTGTTGTCAATGACCATTGCCTAGTTACACAGTTATGTGTCCGCATATGTATTGGGCTGGCCCAGAAAAGGCAAGCAATACCCCAGGAGATGTTTGGGGGGCAGGCCCCAACAAGGCATCACTACTGTTTTACAAGGTATCAGTACTGTTCTACAAGGCATCAGCACTGTTCTACAAGGTATCAGTGCACACAACATGCTTGTTGTAACGTCATGATGGCCCTTGCTTCCTTTTGCTTATGGGCCTCCTTGTCATTGTGTCTGACATTTGAGAGCCATACTCGGCCTCGTACCATGAGATTGTTACAATAAACTAGGTAGAAGCTTTCTTAGAGATGAACAATGGATAAAACATTGACATGTGCATTGGTATTTTGCTTGGGGCACCTCCACGGCAAGTTTGTTTGCAGAGATGTTAAACAGCCTTTTGTGACTTTCTTGAAGCACTGTTGGCATTGGGTGCCTTCCATGCCAAGGCTTTTGAAAGGGCTCATTTATTGGCAACGCTGCACTATCAAGGTGCAGTTGCTTGTACGGCTGTGACAGGACAGTTTTCTCCTGGTGCAAGCACCCGAGGGCGTCAGACTGAGCCCGTTTCAATAAAGCTGATGAATCATTGTTGCTGTACATCTGTACATGTACTACACCAGAGGCAGAAAACATTTCTTGCTGCCACCCCTTTCTTGCGCGGCATGTGCACCTGCAGGATATGGGACTTGGCGAATCTTGCTTGCAAACGCACGCTACAGGGCAACGGCAGCTCAATTTACTGTGTGCGGTCGAGCCCAAACACAAGATACATTTTTGTTGCGTCTGTGGCAAAGAACCCTGGCTCATCAGACACTGTAAGGTACTGACCGCCTTGGTGTGCCTTGTCTGTATTCCTGTGCGCTGCCCTCTCCTATAACTGGATGCCATGCTTCTATTCCTATGCTGATGTTTAGCCCACATAGCTGCAGCACTTTCCTGGCCATGTAAAGCTGCCCTCGTTGTGCTGTGATGGCTGTCAAAAGCCAGAATGAGGATCAGGGCCTCAGGCAGGCTCATGGGTGGGCACTCTTTTAAGCTTGCTACTTGGATGAGTATCCAGGGGTTGAGGGTCGGTGACCTGGGAGGTCAGGTCGGGTGAGCAGATACATGGGCGTGCAAGTATTTCCAAGCACCCGTGCCTCCCCCCAGCTGTAGCCACTGCATGCTTGGACTCTCCCTGCGCCACCCTCCCAGGGTGTATGACTTGGCCAGCGGCTCGTGCATGGCTGTGCTGGACGGCGGCAAGGACGCGTGCTGCAGCTTGGCGGTGAGCCGGGATGGGCAGACGCTTGCGACAGTGTCTTACGACAAAAGCATTAAGTGAGTGGGCGCTGCTGGAGGGTGCCATGGTTGTTGAGCCTGCTGCGCCAAGCGAAAAGCTCGGTCCTGTAGCAGAGACAGGTGCTGGTATGGGCAAGTGCAACCACCAGATCAGCTTGTTTTGAGCGAGGTCTATCAACCCCTTTCCTGCACGCAATTTAGTGAGCACATGCACAGTGGGGAGCCCTACTTGGGTTCCCTGATTTGGTGGCGGATCGTGCGGCAAATGGGTGCCAGCTTGGTGCAGCACAAATGCATCTTGTCCGAAGTTAGCCACATCTATTCCAAGTAGCTCCTCACACCTGCATGATATTAAGGGGGGTGCATATAATCATTCATCGTATCAAGTTGACTGCATGCCTTGTGGCCTTCATTACAATGCAATATTCCCAAGCCACCCAAGTCCTAAAAGTCTGCTTGAACTCCAGCAAGCTTTTCCTTCTGGTCAATCACATTAACTGTCACCGGCGTTTTTTTGGAATCGCTTCCTATGCTTCTCCAACTTCTCCAACTCCTGTCATCCAAATTTTTCATTCGTTAACCAAGTTGCTTGCATGCCCTGTTGACGCAGACTGTGGGACATCTCAAGCTTTGCTGGACTAATTGGTTGTTCAATCATGTGATTCCCTTGATCTCGCTGTTTCTGGTGTGAAATAGAACTTTGGTAAGTTTGGGTACAAATACTTTGTTTGGATCCTATCCTGAGCAAGCTTGCCTCTCGTTTCACGAAGCATGTGCTTGCAGGCCAAGCGGGAACCACTTTAATGGGGTTTGCTGTACAAATTAGAGTTTGCTTTGTGTGCATGGGCAACTAGTGGTATATCTCTTTTCTTTCACTGTCCAATGCATTTAGTTTGCAGGTTATGAGTAAGCCTTGAAGCATATTTCCAGCCGAATTACTGATGAATAATGGGGCTCACACCAAAAGGTCAAGCTCCTAAAACTTGTGCAGCTACTATGTTGAGATAGCTACATTGTTTGTACCTCTCACCTTTGTCACCATGATGTTGAAGCTGCACTTAATTGCTTAGTTCCAACCTTAGAAATAGCTTGAGTTTGAGTCTTGTCTTTTTTATTTACTTCTGCACACTTTGAGCATATTAGCTGGTAAACACAAGCTCACCAACATGAGGATAACAGGAAGAGTGCCTGACTTTATCGGTCCACCCACCCTTACAGGATTTAGGGGCTGTGGTTGCTGTGGGCATGTTCTCCCTGAGGCCATGGACTTAGCACTGATCTGTTTTAATAGTCTGCCCCTGTGGCAGCTTGAGCGCTGTGCATATGCATAGCCTAGGAGGTAGAATGGGCCTGCTTCCATGGGGATCACTGGCAAGTCTGGAGAGTCACTGCGTGCACAGAAGGGCTGCCAGGGATGTGATTCATCAGGTCTGCAGTTCTTGGAATTTGTTGTGAGTTGTGCACATCCTTTTCAAAGACATAGCAGTCACTTCTTACGGTATCTAAAATGTGTAATTGTATGGTAATCTCCAGCCGTGCTAGGAGATAACTCTCCACAAAGAAGGTTGTCCTCTGTTCAGCTGTCACAGGTCCTGCAGGTCCTCAGTGGGCAGAGAACCATCTCAACTCCTACAGGGCTCCACTTGTACTGGCTGAATACAAAGGTTAAGGAAATTATATCATCTAATGATTTGACAGTTCCCCATTCATTTATTCAACGCACATCAGTCATGCAGTACTCGCAAAACATGCTCATCAATTTGAGGCAGTCGAGGCGCTGTGCTGGTGTAAAGGAGGCTGCAACATCAACGGGCAATGGCCAATGGAAAAACACAGCAAATTCTTTGAGGTGATGGCCCTGTGCTCGCCCATAAATTTGTTTGTTTGTTTGTTGGCTTTTCTGGCAGTTCTCCTTTTCCTAGCATTTTCAGCTCTTCTGCCTTTCCTGCCTTGAGGACATTGCTGTGTCCGCTCGCGTCTTGTAACAAACAAACAAACAAACTTTATGGTTGAAAGGTAACACAGGTTACAGATTAAGTTGCTGGAAAAAGTTATTGAGGGCATTATGATGTAATTGTGCTAGATTAAGTGCATAAATTACACTGTAATAGGTGGCACCTAGTGGAGAAGACTCATGGCTCCAAGGAGTCCTCAGGCCAATGTGATGCCATCTACTAGGGTAGGGAGTGGTTTCACTGCCTACATAGTTTTCTTTCCTTTTCACAAATCTATCCTGGTGCCCACCCAAGGTATACCCCAGAATTGGGCAGGGTGCAGAGAGGATAGGGGGCTATCAGCAGCTTGAACAGCACCAGCCTAGCAGCATTCGTATAGAGTCCGGAACTCCAGTCAGCTCCCACCCACTCAGCGGTACATCCATCTTGTGGAGATCAATTACTTTGAGGGTACCAGGCCTAGGAGCTAACTCGAAGCTGCTCATCACCAGCACAGCGTGCTCTGTCAACATCTTTGCCGAGCTGCGACCAATGTTAGTTTGTTTGTTACGGGACGCGAACGGACACAGCAATATCCTTAAGGCAGGCAAGGCAGAAGAGCTGAAAACGCTAGGAAAAGGAGAACTGCCAGAAAAGCAAACTAGCTAAGAAGTCGCCCCCAAGGCTATGAGGACAGCTCAGGCTAGGGCTACCAGTTGGCCCGCGGGCAGGCCGGCTCAGGCTCAGCTACCACTACGGCTAAGAGCTCGCACAAAGGAAAGCAAAGAGAAGGAACCTCCTAAGGGCACCGAGACTAGGAACTAACTACAGAGGCACCAGCGCGCTAGAGCAGAACACACTCCAGGCACCCCCCCAGCCTAGCTCGGAGGAAAGGATGACCTGACCCTATATCACCCACAGAACTCTGTGGGCCTTGGCAGGCCGCAAAGTCCTTCAAGGCATCTAACATGAGGGCAGGGACTCGGTCCACTACTCATGTTGCTTGGCCCAGATCAGAGCAGCGGCGCAGTTGCTTGCTGACCAACAGCATGACCGTCAAGGCGGCCAGACACACTGCCGCCCACACCAGGGGGTGCAGCTCTGTAGCAGGGGGCTCCACCTTTTTCCAACACTCACCCAAGAGAGCGCAGCAGTAAACGCTTAACCCACCATCAGTGGTGCGCTACTCCTATTAAAAGGGCCTTGGTTTGGCATTCTTCCTACAGTCTTCCCAAATACATGTTCCTTGACCTCCCCCATGATGTCATTCGCAACGTGGCTCGGTTCAGACTTCG
>LKMJ01003737.1_pt1 | contig 14234 bp, 20 predicted proteins | sample 643391 | NCBI WGS metagenome assembly LKMJ01 (sample SAMN04112250, study PRJNA286221) | soda lake metagenome | biome: soda lake; feature: Kulunda Steppe; material: water; isolation source: sample PL-Br10 brine of Picturesque Lake | place: Russia: Kulunda steppe | collected 2010-07
AACTGCTATATTTTGGCTATTAAAGTCATCTTCTTTATACCAACGTGACCTAGTTCGAACGGATGCATCGTAATCATATTCATGCACATGATAATAGCCAATATAACCTCCACCCCAATTTCTGCCAGGTGATGAACTGTTTTCCGATATACTTGCCCCTCTTGCATCTTCTCTCTCTTCTTCAAATGAATTTTGTAAATTTCCCAAAGAATTATAAACATCAACAATGACATGGACTTTACCTTCATCACCAGGAACGCTAGGGGTTCTTGCACTAACCAAAAAATCAACATAATCCAATCTGGCACCTGCTGGTATAGAAGGAAACCCCCAGGTGCCTTGGCCAATACTGCCTCCTGAAAACCTTTTACTGAAATACTTAGTGTTCCACTCAACACCTGAATCAACTACTTTCGTTACATCAACCCCCCGCCACCTTATTCTGGCATTTCTTATATCCTCAAACTCTGTCAAGTCTAGACTTGTGGTATCACCATCTGAGACATGCTTCCAATCTGTAGCATGTGTTTTGCTCATTATAAATCAGTCCTTAACCATATCCTACCTTCTTCAGGGCTAGATGGGTCATTTGTTCTGCGTTCTAAAACTAAAGGCTCTGTACCGTGTTCCCTAATGTCATGGGGGGCAAAATTGGGGTCGTGGGCATTGTTATCGTGAGTCAAATTAACCAGATGGTTACTGATGCCATTCATCGTGAGGGTTAGAGTTTCATCGCTGAAGGAAGCATCATCTAAATAGTAGTTAATATAGGCTGTTATGTAATCTTCAGTATGCGCCTCATTGCCGTGGGGGTCATCGGCTTTATCATCTAAAGCTGCTTTCAGCCAGGCGTCGTTATTAATAAGCACATTTTCCCTGTCATTGAAAGTATCATATCTTACTGGTTCTTCTGAGTTATATTTTAAAAGTTCCAGAGTAAATTCTCTGGGGTCTTTAATATCGTGATTATCAGCCAATTAAATCCACCTCCTAAAACTGTCTATCCCATTCTATGGTTATTCTGTTTTCATCTGTTTTCGGGATAGGCTCAAAATTCTTAATTGCCATAAGGTCACCATCGCTATCATAAATGCCGCAGGATGATACATCTTCTCCTATCCCTTCTCCATAATCCAATTCAAAAGTTATACGATATACCATATCTTCAACTTTAGTTACATTTTCATAACTTTTCTTGATAAACTCTCCTGGCACTGTTATAGCAGTAGGGTCTGGTTCTACAGGGTCATTATTTTCGTCAACACCATCATTGCCAAAAGCAACTTCGTTAATATATGGTAGAGTAGTCATGTCGCTCATTTCGGCTGCGGCAAACTTGTCTCTACTTGTTATCGTGTTGGTCGTGTAGGTTGTTGGCATCTTTATCCTCCTTCTTTGTTACAGTTATCTTGACATTGTTAATAATATCAACCTTATTCTTATCTTTAGGGTCGGCCATATTTAGCTAACCTCCTTGATTTCAACTTTATTAACAATAAATTGCCTCTCTGCATCAAGATAAGTCTCACCATTGAGCAGATGATGCCCTTCCAGCCTATGTATTTTAGGCTGACTAAATGCCACAGTTATTTCCTGCGGCACGCTGTTAACAGGCTCGTTGTCGGTGATAACTTTTTGGCTAACTTCCTGCAAGACAGAGTTTATGGCCTGTATTTTGGGGGATATAACCAGTCGGGGTATAATCCAGTCAACGCCTATGCCGGCCGCTACAACCCTTTTTGCTACTTCCTGCACATCTTCTCTGATAATATTTTCCTCTTCATCTAAAAACGCTGGTGCATTACTGGATTGAATGATAATAGCAGCGGGCTGATTGTCATATTCTGGCTTATCCCAAAGTTCAATTGTACCCTGATAATATTCACCCAGAATAACCTGCATGACTTCATTAATTCGGTACATCTCACCGCCAGAAAGGTTAGCGACAATACGGGTCTTAATCATGATACGGTATATATCATCACCAAGCCCCCGCCGGGGCTGGCCAACATTATTACCTATTCTATCCAGCGTTTCACCTTTAGCTTTATCGATATCATGCCATAGGCTCACCTTATCAACAGTGTCTCTTATTTCTGTCAGCTCATTAGTAAATATATTAAGCAGTTTACCCACATTGCTATCAGTGTTTTTGTTATAGTTGTGTGGTAATCTTTTCAGCAGGTTTTTCAGCATATTAATTCACCACAATTTCTTCTGGTGAAGTTGCGGCAACCTCTTTAGATTCAATTGTTATATTTTCCTGGCCGGTGGGGCTTTCGCTTAATCCAATATAAAGGTCAACATCGGTTATGCCATCAATGTTATGAATGGCCGCTATAATCCGAGTGAATATTACATCTTCGCCCAACGGCAATCCTAAGTATTCTGTTTCATCTTCATCTACGCCGCCGATATATTTAATTATTTCGCTTTGCACCTTATCCTTACCATCAATGGGAAAATTAGCATCAGTTGATAGTGTGGCTTCAACATAAATGGTTTTTTCCTCCGGTCTTGTATATTTAATTGTGTGTTCATTGCCCATGCTATCTGTTACAGTCGCTGATTCATCACCATGCGGCTCTATCCCTGCAGCTTTTGTCGCAAATATGGTATCAACTATATCTTCCTCTTCGCCACCAAAAACAAAAGCCTCTAAGGACTTGGGTGGCATACCATCAACCTCATGCATAGTAGTGTTATGTTCTACCTCAGCGCCTAAAACCCCGGGAAGTTCCAGCAAAGCCGCTCTAATACTTTCTATAGTGGCGGCGCCACCTATGGCAACCGATTCATAATATCGCTCTCTTAATTCCTGGTCTGTCTCTCTTTCCAGCCCGCCTTCTGTTCGGTCGGGGTTGGTTACGCTGCTGATACCTGAGCTGGGGCTTGCTATTTCTGTTATGGTATTACTGGCGACATTACCGTCCTCGCCCGGCTCAACAGCCTCTATTTCTATCTCTACCTGCCCAAAACTATTAATTGTAGCATCTTCAGTTGTCTGAAACTGGATAACAGGCTCCACAGCCGTTTCAAAAATAAACCCTTCCGGTATATCAACACCCTCTGTTCCCTTGACTATTACTGTTCCTGTCGCTTTCACCGGGTCTCTCCTGGTTACACCAACATATTTTGCTGTATAGTCTAATGATTGGCCGGTAGCAGTATCAACAAACTTACTATTATACACCTTTTCCATTGTGTACCAAACTAAAGCCAAAGCATAAGATATCAACCTGATAAAAAGACCAATTGGTGAATTTTCAGCAAGGTTAATATTGCTACCAAAAAGGTTCCTTGCTGATGCTTTCATATCATCGAGAATCTCTTCTCTCGTTTTTCGCTTAAATCCCTGTTCTGTAAGGCCGGCCATTATATCACCACTCTCTCAGAAAACTTCTCTTCATCTGTCCGGCAGGTATAATCTATCCTTAATTCTCTCTGCCTTCTGTCAAAATCTACATCTATATCAAGAATTTCTACCACAGCTGGATCGTTGTCCAAAATTTTAACAACTTCCCTTTTAAACCGCTCCGGTGGAGCGTTATCCGGCAGCAGAGGAAACCAGGGATAACCAAACTTTAGATTTAAAAACCATTCTTCGGTATTAGTGGTAAGCGTCAGCCTCAGCCTCTGCTTAACTTCATCAATATCATCCACCATCCGCAGGTTTTTAATGCTGTCAAACTCCAGATCATTATCAACTTTATTTAATTTAAATGACTTCATAATACCACCGCCTAATCATTAGGCCATAATTCATCAATTTCGTACCAGCCAATATCTGTTTTGGTGACTGACAACGACACGCTGTCTCCCTCTTCTTCCAGGTCAGAATATGTGATAGTAGAAGGTGATACCTCCAGGCCTACAACATGATACTCTAGCGTGCCTTCATGATATTCGACACCACGCAAATCGGTGGCTTCGTATTTGATTCTAATATCATCAATAACATAATTAGGTTGGCTCACTCTACCAGCCCCTAGCTTTCAGTGTAAGATGTATTTGATAACTCTGTTTCAGTCATAGTGTTAACTGGCGGCCCTGTAGCGCCCAGCACACCGGGGTGAGTGTGGACATTGTATAGCTGCTGAAAAAGCTCACCTAATATTACAGAATATGTAGCGTTTTCAGCGCCCAGATGCACTTCATTGGCCTCAACAAAAGCCTTGCTTTCCTTGTTCATAAGCACTATTCTGGTATCTAACTCAGTGTTTTCTATCAGCAAATCTTCGGTGTAATCCGGGTTTAAATCATCATCACTCTCTAACTGCAGGCCACCTATAACTATAGCATCATCAAAAGAGTGCATCCTTTTATGTTCCGGGTCAGCTGATTCTTCATTAATCAATAGTCGGTCATGAGCTTTTTCGCTGAACACAACCAGGCAGGGGTCATCTTCCTCATAGGGTGGCCGGATAATGAAAGGCCCCGCTTTCAGAAACGAAACAGGGGCCTCCACAATTGGTGGTACTTCCTGCATGGTGCCGTCAAGTTCCTGCTGAGCCAGCAATATAACTTTAGCCCGCATCTTTTCAGGATCGTACTCATCAATGCGGGCCGGAAGGCAGGTGTGTATTTCGCTGATCTTATCATCGGCTATCTGGCGGATAATCTGATTAAGCTCCATACTCTACTACCTCCATCTCGGTCATATAATCATTACCTGATAATATATGCTGACCATCAACAACTCTATATAGGCCGCTAATAGATTTGCTTTCTATCTGCACAACACTGTCTGCCCAGATGCGGTAGTTAAGGAGACACTTAACATCCCAGATAGTATCCTCGTCCTTTGTTCCCCGCTCTGGAGTGGAAATAAGGCCGGTGTCTTTGCTCAAAAAAACAGAAGGAGAAGTAATGTCGGGTTTATCTCTGAAGTATATTGTTCCCCTGCCAACATGAAGTTTGGCGTCAATATCACGGGCCAACTCTTCAAGAGCAAATTTGCTGGTTGTTGAGAAAGTCTTGCCTTTTGTATAGGTAATATCATCGCTAGTTTCTATGCCTGGGCTATCAAAGGGTAGCTGTCCGATAATATCATCTGCTACCCGCTGGGCTGTTATCCCTGGCCTCCATGTTTGGTTAATACTATGATTAAGCCAGGGCTTAGTATGATCGCCTAAAATTATCTCTGTTTCCTTATCAACCCTATCATAACGGGTATGCACATCCTCTATTACAGCTGGCAATAATGTTCCCACATCACCTTCATATCCTGCCCTTAATGTGGCCGGCGCCACCTTCTCTATTCTGTCTATTGATTTTCTTGATAGGTTATAGATAGATATAAAACCCACATTGCCTTCGCTGTCATCCTTGAAATTTATTTCAAACTCCATGTATAAATCGGGATATTTAAAAACTTTGCCGCCTGTCTCAAACTCAACTTCCCGCATAAAAGCCATTAGTTATCACCCACAACAACACTCGGCACATAGGGCTTGACATCACGCATAAAGTTATCCCAGGTTATACCTTCACTGTCAGCGCTGCCGGAAGGGTCAAATGGCACTATTGAGAAGTCGGGTATCCTTTCATCGTGAATATTGCCTAGCAAATTACCGCCATAAACTAAGCGCCGCCCCTGCAGGATAGGTTCATTATCTCTGGTCAGAATGTCAACAAAAAAAGCATCAGCAACGGGGTTATAGGATGTGCGGAATATTAACATTTGCTCTCCAACAGTTATAGCCACAACATCGGGCCGGTACTCTATATTCTCTCTAGCAATTGGCAGATAATATAATTTCATTAGTCATCATCCTCTACAAACGGCGCAATAAGCATTTCATAGCCAAAACTTGATAGGGTATCCTCATCTGTGTTTTCTTCTCCAAGCCCCCTAACCTCCATATCATCATCACCGGCCTGGGGCTGGTTGCCCGTAACGGGGTCAGGCCCTAATACTAGGTCAACGGTTTCTAACTCAACAACCCTTATTTGTTTAAGTGTAATATCAGCAGTAAAACCATTTTTAATTTCGCTATCTTTGTGTGGGGCAAACTCTTCAATTACCATCATGCTGTAATTGAACAACGCCCCGGTCACATCAATAACCTCTTTGTCCTGCGTTAATTGGTGCAGCCGTTCCCTTTTATCATCTGCCGGCATGCCTTCCTGGCCGGTTACGGTTATCTCAAAAGATAATATAGTCGGCTCATTTCCGACATGATCGCAGATAACAGACCCGTCTTCTATAGGGTGTTCTGTTATCATATTCGTAAATGAGGGGTTTTCAGTTATAGCAGCATCAACCAAAACATCAGCGATATATGTCCAACCCATTAGTTAGCACCTGCCTCTGCTGCTTCCTGCTTTAAGAAACGCTTAAGTTCAGACTTTACTTTTCGGGCCACTTCTTCGGCATCATCCCGTTCCTCAATATTAAAAGTCATATTAAATGTTCTGTTATCTGTTATTCTATCTCCCTTATGTTCAATGTGTTTGCCGCCGGCTACTGCTACTTCACCTTCATCGGGGTCATCATCTCCACCAAACCAGCCGCCAACTGTATCGCTAATACCTCCGGCTACATCAACAGCGCCTTCAATTAAACCGCCAAAGGATAGGTTATCATCAACCCAGTCTCTAACCCCATCCCACCAGTCGCCAATCATGCCGGTTATATCGGGAAAGCTGGGCGTCCATTCGGCAAAACCTTTAAAGCCCTCTCTTAGCCATTCTACCGGCTTGAAATCTAACACAGCATCTACTATACCGTCCAAGCTGAATTCTATTTCTGGTAAGCTGGGTCTCCATTCAGCAAAGCCAGCAAAAGCATCTCTAAGCCACCTGATCGGCCACCAGTCATTAATTGCATCAACTAAATTAGATAGTCTAATATCTATGTCAGGTTTCTCCGGTATCCAGGCAGAGAAGCCAGCGAAGGCTATTGACAGCCAATCTCTGGGAGACCAGTCTATAATAGCATCAACTATATCACTTAAACTAAACTCTATGCTGGGCAATGAAGGCTTCCAGTCTCTGAACCCTGCAAACCTTTCTCTTAGCCAGGCCACCGGCCCAAAATCGGCAATAGTGTTGACTATATCTGATAATGTAATATTAATATTCGGCATACTAGGCAGCCAGTCGCTGAACCCTTCAAACCTATCTCTCAGCCACTTTACAGGGGCAAAATCTGCTATGGCATTAACAATGTCAGATAAAGAAAACTGTATTGAAGGTAAAGCCGGTCTCCACTCTTTAAAGCCTTCAAACCACCCTCTCAGCCATTTAACAGGTTTAAAGTCAGCAACAGTCTGCACTATATCTGTCAGGCTAAAACTTATCTCTGGCAGTTCTGGGCGCCACTCGGTGAAGCCCGCGAAGGCATCACGCAAAACCTGCACTGGCTTTAGATTACCCAGCCAGGTTGTCAGTTCATTCCATCTCTTACTCACAGCTTCCTTAATGTCAGTTATTGTCGGCAAAGATATGTCCGGCCATGCTCTATCCTTAAGCTCACCGAACCAGCCAGTAAACCTTGACCATTTCTCACTGGCAGTTTCCCTAATATCTCCTATACTGGGCAGGCTAATGTTGGGCCACATTCTATCTTTAAGGTCAGCAAACCAGCCTATAAAACTATCCCAAACATTTTGAGCAGCTTGGGTTATATCATCCCATTCGGGCAGTTCTATGCTGGGCCAATATCTATCTACTAACCCACCAAACCAACCAGTAAACCTGTCCCACATCCCACTCACTGCTGCCCTAATATCACTAATTGTCGGTAAATTAATATCTGGCCAGTATCTATCAACTAAACTGCCAAACCAGCCGGTAAACTTCTGCCATTTTTCTTGAGCAAATTCTGTGATGTCGCTCCAGGAAGGAATATTAATACTGGGCCAGTAGTGGTCTTTTAAGCCGCCCAGCCAATCGGTAAATCTGCCCCATTGACTTTGAGCAAAAGCTGTTATGTCATCCCAGCTGGGCATCTTTATCTCCGGCCAGTATCTATCAACTAAACTGCCAAACCAGCCGGTGAACCTGCTCCACTGTCTTTGGGCAAAGGCAGTGATGTCGCTCCAGGTGGGTATTCTTATTTCCGGCCAGTACTGCTCTTTAAGGCCGTGAAACCAGTCGGTAAATTCATTCCACTTTTCGCTGATAAATTCCCTAACATCGGCCCATCTCGGCAGCTTAATTTCCGGCAACTCAATTCCTGTCCATTCGGCTATTTTGCTTCTTATTCCATCCCAAACCTGTTCGACTAACCAGGTGGCGCTATCCCAAATATTTGCTCCCAATCTTGTCACTAAGCTCCAAAGTCCTGTTAAAGCTGTCCAGAACAGCCACTGCAGGGCATCGTTTAGATTGCCGCCTATATTCCAGAATAGTTCCGGTATGCCCCAGAATATATCCTTGATACCTTCCCAGAGGTTGCTAAAACCTTCCAGCATCATGTCAGTATCGAAGGTTAAAAAGCCCCATATTATCTGCCCTAAGCCTATAAAGACTGAAGCAATACCGCTGCCTATCCTTCTAATGCTGCTCCAAATTTCCGACATACCATCGGTAAAACCCTGCCAGCCTTCTTTAAGCTCTTCAGTTATACCTAATGTATCACCCAGCCAGCCAATTAAGTTGCCGATAACCGAATCTCCGCCTTGCAGAGCAACCCATAAATCTTCAATAGCTAAAACCAGACCGGCAACAAGCAGACCCTTAAGCAGAAAAGGTGCTATTAAACCCAGCACTGTTGTGCCGGCTGCCGCTGCTGCTGCTTTAAGTTTTCCAAATAAGAATGTGGCAAAACCTATTCCAGCTGCAAGTCCTGCAACAGCTGTTGTTAAACCCAAAAACCCACCTGCCAGCCTTAATAATCTACTTTCCCTTAGCTCATAAAGAAATTCTGTCACGCCGGCTAAAGCACGACCTATGCTGGGCAAAAACATATGGCCCAAATCACGGGATATGTCACCTAATACACCCCTAAAATTAGCCATTCTGGTATTCCACTCTAACTGCCCAGCTGTTGCTGCACCCTGTGTTAAGGCAAGCTCTTCCTGCAGTAAAGATAAGGTTGCTATCCTTTCAGCTTGAGAATCCATTTCCTCACCCTGCTGAATTAAACCCTCAGATAAAGCTCTCTGCTCAATGTCTGTCTGCCTTACCTGGCCGGTGAGGTCTCTTAAGGCCCTGGGAAAGCGCCCGCCCCTAATGGCTTGGTGAATACTTGAGAAGGCTGCTTCTGGCTCCATATCCATAAAATGAGCATAATTATGGGTAAGTTCTATCATTTCCTGTGTAAGATCAGCTGTTTGGTCAGCAGTTAAATCCAGCATCCTAAAATTAATACCTAAAGTTGCAGACCAGTCAATCAGCTGGTTTTCAGTAAGCTCGGTTGCTCTGGAGTATCTGCGGGCAAAATCTTCCACCTGCCTAGCAGATGCACCAAACTCCCTGTTAAGGGTGTTTAATCTCTCTTCCATATCACCGGCCATGCCTACCATTTTAAGAATAGCTGCAGAGCCGGCAGCGGCTACAGCGCCCAGCTTAAATTTCATATCCTCTAGATAGTCAAGCCCGTTGCCTATACTGTCAGTAAACCCATCAAAGGCCCTGCTCAGCCTGCTCCCTGCATCCTGGCCGGCAGAGGAAAGCCCGTCAACGGCTGATTCGGCATCTTCAGTTGTATCAACAAGACCGTCAGTAGCCTGATTGGCTTCAACTAGGCCGGAATCATCAACATCCCATCCGACCCCTATTCCCATTTTTCTTACCAAACCATCCATATCAGGGCCCTCCTTTTTTCGGTTTCATGTCTTTGTTTATTTCCTGTAAAGCCGCATAGGCTTCGTAAAATTCTTCGGTATCCATTGCATCTATCGCAGTTTTCTCAATATTGCTCATCATCACTAATTGCCAGTACATCTTCTTCTTGCCCTTGATCATGCGGCGGTAAGCTGTATGATTAGGTCTTATATTGCCTTCTGCATCTTCTTTAAATTTATCGGGGCTAAAGAAAGTTCTGTACCGCTTCCTGAAATTCAGTTATTTCCTGCATATTATCAAAATCATCAACCTTGAAGCCTTTCGGGTCAATAACAACATTGTCCAATATTCCCTGAATAAAGTCGGCAGTTTTAATATTGCCATTCCTGTCTCGTGAGTTATAATCATGATCAAGGCACCACTTAATGCCAGGATGCTGGAGAACAAACTCCTTCTTATTATCCCCGGAGCCTATAACTATCTGCTTTTTTTCTTTACTCATCTATTTAATCACCTCAGATTAAACATTCTCGTATTCATTAACCAATATGGTTACTTCTCTATCAGACACGCCACCGCCACGCTCCATAGAACCTATGTTAGATACCATGGCTTCGCTGCCACCTGCTGACTCGTTGAAATCTTCGTTATTATCCTGAATATCAATAGCAAAGATTTCATCGCCATCATACAGGCTTTTTAGTGTATCCAGTGAAGGAGAATTGTGTGCTAGAGTAATATTAATTTCTCCGCCATCGTTGGCATTAATTACAAAAGTACCTTCACCCTGCGTGCCTTTATGCAGCTCAATCTTATCTTCGATCGGTTCTGCTGTAACCATGCTGTCTTCAGCAAATCCTGTAACAACTTCACCGTTAACCAGTACATTAACTTCAGTGGGATCATACTGTTGTGCCATTATTTTTACACCTCTCTATTAAAATTATTTCTGTTATACCCTGAGAACACCGTGTACTTCGACTTCGTGGATAGCTCCAGATACGATACCTTCAAAATTAACATCGGGAAGTATCCGGTTAGCAACATCATTAGTCGGCACATCTTCTCTGCGGGGAGCGTCTATGCTGTATTCAATTAAGACATCACGGGATACTGCCTGTTGGAGTATCTCTCTCATGCGGGCAACAACCTGGGCAATACCTTCGTTGGTGTAGCTTACCTTGCCCTGAGTTACCAGAAGCTGAAAGATATTCTCTGTGAGTCTGGCAGTCATCCAGTCAATAGCACGCTGTATATCAAGATATGTGCCGTCTGCTGCCTTGCCTTCGGCGGTATAATCAACGCCCATCTCCCAGATCATCGGGTTCATAGCCGGCTCACCTTCGCTAGGATTAATCATGCTGGTCACATCAGCGCTGGGATAACCGGAAGTTGTGACTCCTTCAAGCTGCTTCCATTTCCAGGTGGCAGTGCCAGGGTCAGTGGCAAACATCCTGCTCATAATAGCAGCATCAAGTGCCTGTTCTTCTTTGCTGGGGAAGGCGCCAACTCGACCGTATCCCTGCAGGTTATATCCATCTAAAGCAGCCCAGCTATCTTCTACAGGCTGAGTAATGAAAAGTTCGTTTGTCAGCCAGCTGGCAGCTTCTTCTATCTCCGCCTGGTCACGGTCAGCTAACAGCAGACCATACCAGTCAGTATAGCCTTCATCAGCTAACTCTGATAGGGCATCAGGCACGCTGAACCCATCGGCGCCGCCTTCAAATTCAACAGTTTCTGGTGTATCAAGTGCAGCAGTACCATCTCCGCTGGCTTCAGCGGTGAAAGTATCACCCAGCTCCAAGTTAATTTCATCGGCCACTTCAGCAGCAGTACTGGTGGCGTTTCCTTCATTGTCAGTAGCTATATTAACAGTCAGCGTATAGTCATCTAGTTCAACCGATAGGGGGGTTTCAGTGCCGTCTATAACTACCTCAGCGGTATAGTTATTGCCGTCATCACCGTCCTCATCAACTTCAATATGCACTTCACCATCCGTTGCTCCTTCATTCAAAACCGCTTCAGCGTTGTCGCCATCAAAAGTTTCCTTGCCGGCCATTGCCACAACACCTGGGTTAGGTGATTGCGCCAAATAGCGTCTGGCCATATCTTCTGCCAGCTCAGATGCATCTTCTGGTATATCTTCACCGCTTCTAATCTCTGCATAATCATAGTCAGTGCTTGGGTCAAGTATTAATCCCAGACCGAAACCTTCCCTTGAAACTGGGGTGGTTTCATCTGTTATGTTAACTTCAATAAATCTACTCACCTAAAATCACTCCTTAAATATCAATAGTTTTGTCGATAAGCCCGTGTACTTCAACATATTCAATAGTCCTGTAAGCCACAGTTACAATGTCTTTAAACTCCAATATTACATCAAAACCGTGTCTTTTTTCATAATCCGATTCAAGATAAACAGTGCGGTCATTAATTTCCATTACCTGCCTGACAACACAATCAGTTTCCTGCTCCTTAAACCACTTAGCCGCCAGATCCTTAATGTAAAACCAGTCTCTGAGTTTGGCCAACTCCATTGTTGTGTTATTATAACCTGTAATAGATAGGGTGGCTTCGGGGAAAAAGATATTATGTCGACCTATGTCATAATCAAAGCCTTCATCTCCTTCATGCGGCACCACCTCTTCTTGCTTGATAACAGTATGCCGACCACCTGTGTTGCCTGAAACTATCATGTTATAGATTATCCTGTCATCCTTAAGTTGATCATCAGGCACCTTCTGGTTAGCTAACAGCAATTGGTCTGCACCTGAGTAATCTATCATCGGTGTATAAATATCCAGCATAAACTGCTCAATATCAATCGCCATTGTTATCACCATCTTCATCATCGCCGCTGTCCTGCCGCCTAACCGCTATCCACTTGACAAAATCAGAGTGGGTTGTCCTGTCCATTAGGCTGTCCAGCACATATCTATTGCCCATATATTTAAGCTCATCATCCTCAGCCAAGTCAACCTCGGTTGTTTCCTCTTCCTCGGTATCGTAACCCGTCACCGGCGCAGGAATGAATATCTTGATATCCTTGGTGGTATAGCCTAACCCCTCATAGCGCTCGACTTCCTCGGCAGTTATCGGGAATATGGCAGCTGATATTTCATATTCAACCTCATCACCCTCAACCCAGGTAGGGCCATCCCAGTGGCCTTCATCTTTCACAAAGAGGCTATATGTTTGGCTGTGTTTGTTGATTAGACCGGCAAATTTCATATTAACCACTCTCAATTCTGTAAGTGATAGCGTCTTTTAGGTTGCCTTCATCCATCAAGGGGTTAGAGCTGCCCTTTCTCTCTGCCGTGAACGGGTGGTTAGGTGGGCTGCTGACATTGATTAAGTATTCTTGCAGAGAGTTTCTGATATCCTCTCCTATCATGTCCAGTGCAGTCTCGGGCGGTATCTCCAGCATCAATGCCTGCTGAATTAAGTGACGGGCTGCCTTAAAGAATTCTTCCTTGCCTTCATCAAAGCCGGCCCTTATAAATGACCTTTCTGGTATCACAATCTCTTCGGTGTTAGGGCCAATATTCATGCCCTGCGACCAGAGATAGCCCCTCATAGCGTCAGTTACCTCTATCTCAACCCCATATTCCTGCACCCTGGCAATCATGAGCATTTTGCTGTCATCGCTGCCAAATATACCTATTTCAACTCTGTGACTGGCTAGGTACTCTATTGCATCTTTAATTTCAGGGATATGGTTGAACTCATCCTCTACCTTAGCCATGCTACCACTTCAGTTTGCGGATGCTATGCAACCACTCTTTTATGATAGGATCTAAGCCGATATAGTTAATATAGCTCTTGCTCAGATCGTCTATAGACTCTGTTGCGATACCTGCAGGTATATCCTTATAATCTAACATTCTATTCAGGGCCAATTCAGCAGAGCCAGGCGGGTCTTCCCAGTCAATATCAAGGCCAGTGTATTCTTCTATTGCCTTTTTTGCTGCAGCTTTATATTCTTCTTCTGTCATATTACTCACCGCCATTATATTGAGCTATAAACTCTTTGACGTTTTCTTTGCCGTGGGCGACATGCTCACCATTGAGATAATAGTGACCGCCTGTCTTAACTTCCAGATCTTCAAGGGTCAGCTTGTTTTTCATTTTCTCCCGCCGGCGCTTGGCCGCCCTTCTTCTACGCCTCTGGTGGCCGGTGGCGCTCATTTAACCACCTCCTTTTATTCGTCTATATCTAATCTGTCTTTGAGATAATCCAGCAAGCTCATGTTCTAACCCCCCTGGCCGGAGGCCCATATTGCCCCCGGCGCTTATGTGTATTTAGTTGGTCACCAGCTTAGCCATTCTGATGTTCTTAAGTTCATATACCCGCTCCCAGTTAGCTGCTTTTTCTACATCATCATTGCTCGGGAAATCAGGGTCAACCATAGTGCCGTCATCGTTCTCTACTTGTGCTAAGTCTGCTTCCTGCCAGGCTATTCCTCGAGGATGCAAAATAAAGTTTCTTCTGTTAATCA
>LKMJ01003738.1_pt1 | contig 14232 bp, 16 predicted proteins | sample 643391 | NCBI WGS metagenome assembly LKMJ01 (sample SAMN04112250, study PRJNA286221) | soda lake metagenome | biome: soda lake; feature: Kulunda Steppe; material: water; isolation source: sample PL-Br10 brine of Picturesque Lake | place: Russia: Kulunda steppe | collected 2010-07
ACCCCTGCCCAACCTTAATGATAAGTAAATGTTGCAATCATACCATTGCAGCAAAGGGGCGCGTGCAGGTGAGTTTGTGCAGCGTGAAGGTCAATTGACCTTGCAAGGCCGATATCGGTGCAAGCTTGCAAGACAGAGGCTCTTGTGATGCTTTGCACCCTCCCAACAACACCAGCCCTGCTTGATGCTGTATCAGTGCTTGGGACCCTTGATATGCAATTACATCGCATACTGCTTGCACCTTTTGGGTTGCCAGTGCTGCAGCAACGCTGCGTGGCTGGCACGTGATGGGTGTGCGCATCCATGCAAGTGCGCACAGTGCATGCGCAAGTCACAGCATGCGCTCACCCCCCTGCCTACACTCCTCCCATCTTCTCCCCCTTGGCCAAGGGAAGGCGGGGCAGAGGGAGGAAGGGCAAGGTCAGTTTGCGCCAGCGAAGTTGCGCCACTCATAATGCCATGCCCAAGCTGCACTTTGCGGCTCCTGGCGCTGTTTGCTCCCATTTCTGAGCCTTGAACTCCAGCTACTGTATCTGGTCAAGACTTTGTGCGCTGCTTGCCCAGCTTGTTCACCACAGCAGCAGACATGTTCAAGTTGGCACACATAGGAACCGTCTGGGGCAACCCGGCCAGACGAAGGTTTTTCCCCATATACGACATTAATTTAATCTGGTTCAAAGAGACGATTCAGGCCGACCAGTCACTCGAGGGGCGCCTGAAACGAGCTGATCAGCAGGGCACCATTTTGGCATGTTGAATTTCAAAAAAACTGTAGCGCTATTTAGCGCTATGTAGCGCTATAGGCCAACGCCGACCCCTAATAATAATGCAAAATCCTCCCCTGGAATGTACAACTTAAATCTGGTACATCACACACTTGGACACAGGGCAAGCCTTGGTCCTCAGCGCCTGATAAAGTTCCGCAAGATCTTTTAAATGACCTGCTTCTGTGTTGCAACAATCTCTGCCTGGTAAGTACTTCTGTTTGATAAAGGGCTCCGCCAAATCTGTGATTTTGTGCAAAGAAATGTGGCATGGGTCTGTTGCTAGAATGCAAACCATGCACAGCATGGACAATTAGATTTGGAAAAACAGTTGGAGGCTTGATTATACTGTGTGAAGTATGAAAATAATGCACACCAGGTGGGAGCAAGGTGGCTGCTGTCCAGATCATCCACGAATTTTGTATTGATGAAACCCAGTGATTTATGATTTGCCCATGTTCAACCATTTCCCTTTGATATTATCTGCTGATTGGGTGCCAAGCCAGTTGTAAAATGTCATGTCACAGATACTATCGATGGGCAATAAGGTGTTTGAGGCAACTCATTCTTTGACAATTTGGTATTGGAGCATCTAGATTGTCATGTGCCTACCATTTCTGCTGAGTATCAATCCTTTTTCGGTGGCTATTGCTCACAGAGTTAAAAAACTGGATTTGTCTTTTTAAATACCCTGGGTCTCATGGGCGTAGCTGCCAAAAATTTGCGCCTGAAGTTGCAGACATACATATATTATGTGCACATGCACGTGCACGCATGTGTACTTACATGCATACACTCAAACATAAACACACAAACATATACATGAGCAAAAACAACCGTTATATTACCAGCAAGAATGCAAGCAGTTACATGCAAGCTTACATTCCATTTGCAAAAAATCCACATGCATGCCGACCCAGAGCCCCCCTGACGGAAAAAAATTGCAATCTAGCTCTACAGATCATGGTAGCCATAAGGTAAGCACCCTCTCAAACCTGCCATATATTCTTCAAACATCCTTGCACCAGTCGTCCACACTCCAGCATGCCTAGCTTGCCAACATCAAGAGCTCATGGTGCATACTGGGCGATGACTGCAATCCTGCTAAGGACCAGGGGCCTTGGATGATTCACCTTGTGTCAATGCTCGGGACAGGCAGACTGAAGAGCATGGATGCTCATGACTAGAGCATCTTGTGCATTGTCTTACCTCATCCAGCTGGATACTGGAGAGCATCCCTTATGAACATCTCTTAATGCAAAACACATCTATCTGCTGCCCTATCATGGCAGTGCATTGTCCATGTCAAAGGCTTTGGCAATTCATCCTGTTTCCGTGAGCTAGATTTTTAAATGCTATACATTATAATATCTTGTAACTTAAAAGTGGTGCCCTGCATTGGTTGATGCTGTTCTTGCTTCTATTCCCCGTGTTTAACATGTTTCACTTTAGTCATGCGCGTCATGTGATTTTACATCATGCTACATTTGTTATGCCAATGTAACGATTTTGTTTTACGTGTGCGTGGACATGGACATGGAGGATGTTGGAGCTGCACTGCGACAAGCAGTTGAAGAAGGGAACTTGCAAACAGTGAAGAAACTCATTTCACAGGGAGCTCACGTCGATGAGGAAGATAAGGTGCTGGCGGAGGCTTTTTTAGTCTGGAAGGACAATATTTATCTGCACCCTGCGTGTTTGTGACTCAGTGGCATGTACTCTATCAAGCTTGCCTCAATTTTGTTGGTTGCTGTTAAGGCCTCAAAGAAAACTATTGCATGAGCAGCTCAAAAATGTGCATTGTTTCCAAAAATTGTGTAGAACTAAAGAAACAACTGGCACTTGTGCTTTGTTGCTTGCCTGTACTTTATGTCTGCCGGAGCAGCAGAACATGGGTGAATCCTGTGTTTCAGCATTCAAAATTGCCCATTTCTGAATGCATGTATGTCACGGTGTCACAGTATAAAGCCAAAGCTGCTGCTCAAGTAAAACAAGCCTAGCATTGTTGCCATGCCATCCATGTGCAGGACAGTAAGTCACCCCTCTATTTAGCCTCATGGAAAGGCCACCTGCCAGTCGTACAGGAGCTTCTATCCTGTGGAGCATGCGTTGACAAGGCCTGGGAGGTGTGTTTGAGATGAAGCTATTCCAAACAAAGCCCTTGGGTTTGGCTGTGCAGAGCAGGCTAGTCTAGGTGGTCTCTCCTTTTCAGAAGATAGATAGATATGTGGGGCCTCTAACATGCAAAATTGCAAGCCTTCGCATGCCAGCCTGGTGTCCCTTAGGGAAGGATCCACGACATGCCATCCAAGCTGACAGGTGCCTAGATATTGTATGAACATAATGCCTTGAAAGCAGAGCTGCCGGCCATCATCTCATTTCTTGCTGTGCGCTGCGATGTGCTCATCATGATGCTCATAATACACTGGACAGGATGGTGCTGCTTGTTGCGCCTGAGTTCTGCCCTTGCACCCTTCATGCTGCAGTTGCAGATGGTGTAGGGGCCAGAATAGAAGGCATATGCACACTACAAGTCTTCCTCACTGCAATCCTCACAAGGTTCCTCAAGGTTCACCTGCCTGCTGTGTGATTTTTATCCTTGCAATGCAGGAGCACAATTGCTCAGCCCACCACTCTTCTCCCTCTTGTGCTTGTGCAGAGTGGTGCAACACCATTGTACATTGCCTCCCATCAGGGACACCTGCCCGTGGTCAAGGAGCTTCTGTCCAAGGGAGCAGCCATTGACAAGGCAAAAAAGGCAGGTGGCTTTGCTTCAGCATCTCCCCTGAGCAGTGTACATGCAATGCACCAGGCTGGCTCCCCCTGGGCTTGGTTGCTGATTTACTGTGAGGCATACAGCAGTGGTGCTCTTACATCATTAAACTTTTGCCCGGTGGGGTCAGGCAATTGCCGCTTGAGGCTCGCTGGTGCCTGCCTACCTTAAAGCGATTTGGTAGTTGGTGCTTGCTATGCTTTGTGCCTGTTGTGGGCTGTGTTGTGAGCCCTGAGAAAGCATATTAGCTAACGGCTATGTTTCAGCAGCACTACCCAAGCAGGCAGATGTGCATGCACATAGCACATGCTTGACCAGCATTGAAAGGCACAGTGAAGAGTACTCCATGTTGGTTAGACTTGTGAAGCAACCTTACAAAAGAATTGAACATCATGATGCCTTGCAAGTCTGCTTGTTTTCAGTTTTCTCTCATTCAAAACTAGGGATTGCGCTGCAGAGCCATTTGTATGAGAGGGTGTTTTTACTCTTTGCCTCAGCCACTAATGGTGCTAGAAAGTTGGGTGTGGTTGTCATGCGTGTTATCCGTCCCTGAAAAACGGTTATAAACCTATGGTGATATCTATCCCCAAAAACCCAAGTTCTTGCTCAGTGTCATAGAGTCTGTGTGGGGCTACAGCTTGTGTGTTCCTTCTCTTAATAAGCACTTCATTTCACTGCTGTGCCCCTCCTCATGCCTGCGCAGAATGGTGCAACCCCTTTATACATAGCCTCAGAGAATGGCCACCTGCCTGTGGTAAAAGAGCTGTTGTCGAAGGGCGCCTCTGTTGATAAGGCATATGAGGTACATAACCCTATTTTGTTTGTAACTGAGAAAAATGCATCTCAATCTGTCAAATCTACAAGCTGCCTGCTGTATTGCTGACGTAGGCCAACCCCTCATCAAGTCCTCAAGTCTTGCTTTTGAGTTTTTTCATTCACACGCACTCTCAGCGTAGCATATTGCTAGGGTTGGCCAGTTCCATATGAATACGTATACACGGAGAAATACGTATTTTCTACATACTAAATGATGGAAATCCTTAGCTTGGTGGCCTTGGAGTGGCCTTGGAGTGGCCAGCATAAAAAATGCAAATATAAATGACATATATAAAGCTGAAATATAAATTATTGAACTTAGACATATAAAATGGATAACATGTTACATTGTGGAGGAGAGACAGAGGCTGCAGGAGAGGGTTCTCTGTCAGGGGCGCATGGGGAGGGCTCACAGGGTCAGGGCAGCAGGAGCTCAGCAGGTGCATCAGGCTCAGCACCAGCAGGGGCAGCAACAGGCATCGCTGACAAGGGAGAAATACAAGGCAGCGCAAAAGAGAAACCCTAGGACACGCTCAAGCGCCTGAGCGACCTCAAGAAGAAAGGTCAGGGAGATTTCTGGCAGTGGCTGGAGCCTGTGCTGGTTCCTGAGGCAGTGAATAAGGAGGAGGTGCAAGTGTGCAAGCTGACGTGTGTGAGAGGAGCATTTGAGCAGCCAGTTCCCCCTCATGTCAGCAGCAGCAAGCGGATTGCTTTCAGCACAAGTGACCAGCTGTGCACCAGAGCGGAGCTGGATATTGTTTGGTAACATCGTTTCAAAGATGAAGAATCGCATGGCCCTGGAGCGGGCTAAGAAGATTGTCTACATCCAGGGCAACCGCCCTGGAAGAGGCACAGGGCTTGACGAGGAGATCATGCTATCGGGAATTTGTTTGTTGGACACGGTTTCCTGACGAGGAGATGACCATCGAAGATGTGTTGGAATCGATGGATTTTTTTGCCAAGTGGAAGGGCAGGTGCTTGGAAGGGCAGTTGCTCAAGGGCAGATGCAACGCTATGATGAAGCTAACTTGCAGAATTGGAGACTTGATTGGTACATGGACTGGTAATTCTCTTACATGTTGCTTGCTATTGGAGACTGTGGCATGTGTGCGCACTTATGGCACCTTCAGCCCTCCAACTGCAAAATTTCCAAAACAATATTTCATGAGCATAATCTATCCTTAAAAAGCTACAGATTGGCCCCCCTATGGTTACATGTGGGGCACTTGCCAAATTCCGGATTCTACAGAATACGGGCATTATACGTATTACCGTTGTGCTCCTAGGAATCTTGTGATAAATCAATTAATTCCAGCACTCTCTCGCAACTCGTCAAGAGTAAAATAAAATACTTTTTTTGATAGCTCGTATGGTAGTCTAGCCACTGACTCGCCCGGGCCCCCCCATGGACCCCCACGCCCCAAACGGGCAAATAACACTTTTTGACGTGGGTTGCACAAAACGGAAGAGCTCAGAGGGCGACGGGCAGCCTGGGGAGCTATGTACCTGCCAGCTGCAGGACCCACTCTAGCTCAGAGAGTTGCTGAGCGTGATAGAATGCTCGCTGCTGCCACTGCAGCCAGACCCCCTCCTGCGCCATCCAGGCCTGTGGGTAGGCCAAGGCTGGAGAGGCCTGCTTCATTCATAGAGAAGCCTGAGTGTGGGTACAGCTGCTGCCCTTGCAGCAGGAGGAGGTGGCAGCCGAGGCAGCAGCTCAGCAAGCAGGGGCAGCAATGTGAATCGGAGAAGCTGGCATTGAAGATGTTGCAGCATTTGAGAAATTTGTGGACCCAGCGACATTCACAGATACAAGGAGGGGTGGAGGCAGGGGCTCCAGGGGTGCCAGGGAAAGGGGCTCTTGTGAGAATGCAGCTGATCAAGGAGCACAAGGCACAAGGAGGGTCAGGGGCAGGGGCAGGGACAGGGGAAAGGACAGGGTCAGGGGCAAGGGGAGGAAGAGGGCAGAGCTGGAGGAGTGGGAGTTAAGAGATATCCTCAGAATCCTCAGATGATGAAATGGAAGAGGGGGGAGTGAGCACTAAGTGCGCTAGACAAGCAGGGAGTGAATGCAGACACAAAAACCTGAAGTTCGCAAGTATGGGATTTAAATGAAAGGCCTTGCAACCCCTTAATGCTCGCAAATTAATTAATGTAATTATTTTGATACCTCGCAAGATTAAGGAGTCGCAAGATCAAAGGAGCACAACGGTATGAATAAAATCACTGTTGAGCATATGAGCTCATATGCTGAGCATGGGAGCACGAGCAAAGCATGCGGCAAGAAATCCATTATCACAGCACATTGACAAGCAGGCAAGGTTGGAAGTACGTGCCCAAGCTTTGTGCTGCAGCGCACCTGCAGGTTGCGACCCACGTGGGCAGGTCCCGGTTGAGGGAAGGGTCCACCCAGATAACACCTTTCATAAGTGATAAGCTCTGAAGCTGATTGTGCAATGCCACCTGCGCAAGCAATCGCGTGCGTGTATGTGTGTTTACGCATGTGTTTAATGGCGGGGCCTCACGCTTACTGAATGCTCACCGCACCTGCATGATCAGGAATTCAGAGTGTGTATGTGTGTGCGCGTGTGTGTGCAGGGGGTGGTGGTGGTGCAAGATGCATATCCCTCACTCGACCACCCCTGTGAGAAGTCAATGATACTGGCAACATTTGGTGCTCGCTGTTGGGATTAATGCATTCATACCTCTATGGCCACTAAACTGCTTCAGATGCCAGGAAAATGCATTCAGCAAACAGCATAACCATGAGCCATGAGGTCACATATCCTGTGGGCGCAGCTCTTATTTATGCTGAATTGATGACCATGGCTGCAACTTATGGTTCAAGCGCCCTCGGGGCATGGCAGGTAATGTGTATCACAAGGAGGCAGATGCAAATCAAGAAACAGCGCATAGCTGGTTGGGTTTGTCCAATATACTAGGCATCAGCATGGGCAGTGAGGGTATGGCAGGGACTTGGGCTCATCCAAACTTGCAAATACAAACGGCATGGCCGTTGAGCAAATCTTACTATATTCAGAGCACTCCGGGTCCATGCATTGAGCCATGGTCCATGCATTGAGCCATGGTCCATGCATCGAGCCATGGTCCATGCATTGAGCCATGGTCCATGCTTTGAGCCATGGTCCATGCATTGAGCCATGGTCCATGCATTGAGCTATGGTCCATGCTTTGAGCCATGGTCCATGCTTTGAGCCATGGTCCATGCTTTGAGCCATGGTCCATGCTTTGAGCTAGGCCCGCTGCTTGCACACAAGGTGTTGTAACATTCCAGCCAAGCACACCTCAGCATCGCCGCAAAAGCACAGTGGGTTCTGCCGTCAAGCCCAAGGCATATTGCATTTAAAATGCAGGTTACGGTATTTTTTACGTTCTGGACATGCTGAAATGGCTCCTCATGCTTGGAAAACGCTCCCAGGCCCTTCCTTCGCAAACCTTGCTAATGTACTAACCTATTCCTGAACAATGCCTTAACAAGCCAGAGTTTGTAAACTAAGGCACTTTGTCCGCTTCCTGCAGCTTAGCAACCAAGGCATGCCAACTAAGGTTAACCCCCCACCCAAGGGGCCAGGCAACCAAAACCCACCCTTGTGCGCAGTGCAAGTAGCCCAGATGCACGCACAGAGCAATTGAATACCACACTGCACAAAAACACGCCACAAAATTAAAACAGGCTTGCGCAGTGGCAGCAAGACTAAGAAGGCCCAAGGCGGTTGCTTACCTGGCCATTGTGTACAAGTACAGTATTTTGCATCCCCAGGAACATGAGGCGCGGGGGCAGCTGCGCAAAGTTAGCCTGCAGTGTGTGGAATTATAAGACATCGAAATGCATGAGCACACTTCTCACAGGAGTGCAAATTGACGGCAAGACTCGGCGAATGTAACCTATCATGTTTCTCAATGGTGCAGACCGAGGTCCACAACCTACCTATGGTGCAGACCGAGGTCCATCTACCTATGGTGCAGACCGTGGTCCACCTACCTATGGTGCAGACCGTGGTCCACCTACCTACCTATGGTGCAGACCGTGGTCCACAACCTACCTATGGTGCAGACTGTATTCCACCAACCTATAGTGCAGACCGAGGTCCACAACCTACCTATGGTGCAGACCAATCCACCTACCTATGGTGCAGACCGTGGTCCACCTTCCTACCTATGGTACAGACTCAGATCCACCTACGTACCAATGGTGCAGCCCGTAGTCCACCTACATATGGTGCAGACCGAGATCCACCTACCTATGGTGCAGACTGAGATCCACCTACCTATTGCAGACGGAGGTCCACAGGCAATCATTGAGAGCAATGTCAGTGCCAATGAGGCACCAAGCCTCAGGCCAGTGCAAACCCCACAGGCCACTCATATCTCTGCCATGCCCACACCTGGAAGGGCGTCTGTAGGGTATTTATGAGGTCCATGTGCTCAAGCTTCTTAAAGGGCGCGCGGCTCAGGTTGCTGCACGTTATGCTGCCTTCAAAATACAAGTCCAGCAGCTGTGGAAACCATCGGGCGAAGTCCTGCAAATGTGGGCACAGCAAACAAAAAAATGTGCATATGGGTGCAGCGTGCAGAACACCCCAGGAAGTGCAAGCGACGATGATGCTACAGCCATTGGTAGCGCGGGTCCTTCAGCCCACTTTTGCACTCGTTTGTTAGAGCTTGTGACAGGAAACACTCTTAAAGCCCGTACTTGGCAATGGCACTGGGCTGTACAGCACCTCCTAGCCCTATTCAAGGGGCACACATGGCACACAGAAAACATTCTTTTAGGTTCCTCTTCTTCTTCTCCTTTTTTTCTTCTTTTTCTTCTTCTCCTCCTTCTTCTGCTCTCCTCCCTATTGAGTTGGTTTTACTCTAGCCATCACAACACATTGTGCACTTTCTAGCCACCACCCATGCATTGCTCAAACCCCAAAATAAGAGGATTGGACCTCAAATTTATCTCAAATTCACCTCAAATTCACACAGCACACTTCAAGGCAAACAGGAGCGCAAGCTTGATGCTGGACTTGCAAGCTGGCACAAACACTGTGCAATCCACAGCACACCTCAAGCAGCTGCTGTGTGAGCTTGATGTTGTGGCCGCCTGTGTCGTAGATGTCCAGTCGCCGCAGGCCAGACAGCGTCCCCAAGCTACGCAGAGCGCACAAGCACACACACCACGCGCCCAGGCGTGAGTACAAAAGCACATGGGCTGCAGTTTGTATTTTTGGCTCGAGGGTCACATGCAGGTGGTGCGCTCCCTGTCTGAATAGGACAAAAGCCGCAGAGAAGTATACGACTGTAATACAAGTTAAGACATTGATAAAGAGGCGCATATATGTTTGAATAGGGTCAAAGCTGCAAAGAGGCACATGAACGTCTAAATAGGGCACAAGCCCAAAAGAGGCACATGGATGTTCTGATAGGGCAAAAGCTGCAAAGCAGCATATGAATCTTTAAACAGGGCACAAGCCGCAAAAAAGGACATGGATATTTTGATAAGACAAAAGCAGCAAAGAGGCATATGACTGTTTAAATAGGGCACAAGCTGCAATGAAGCATATGAATCTGCTGCTGCTGCGGTGGCGTCATGCACGCCACAGCTCAGCGGCCGCCGTCCAACCATGTCAATGTGGCCTGCGGGCCTCTTGAGGCCAGGCCATGCTCACCTTGACAGATATGCCTGCGCGCTCAGCAGCGGCTGCCTCACTGTCAATGCGGAGGGTATGACGTGCAGCTGCACGGCCGGGGCACCCACCCCTGCAGCTGCTCCCACCCCAGCCCCAGCCCCAGCCCCGGCACCAGCAGCCACTCCGGTGCCCGCTGCGCCGTTGGCCATTGCCCCAGGGCCGGCAGCTGCACCAGCCATGCCGCCTTGGCCGCCGCCGGCCATGCCATTGAAGTTGAAGATGTTCAGGAATCCCCCGAGACCTGTGGCTGTGATGCCCGCGCCAGCCCCAGCTGTGGCAGCCGGCTGGGTCGCATTGGCGCCTGCGGGGGTGGGGCCTGTGATAACGGTGTGCATGGGCACGTGCCCCGCTACTGCGCCGGTTGCAGCAGCACCAGCAGCAGTCTCAGCCAGACCAGCAGCACTCAGGGCACCTGTGGCGCCGTTCCCGCCTGCCCCATGGGCGCCACCTGCCACCGCCGCTGCCTCTGTGCCTGCGCAATGCACAGGGGGGGTGTCAAAAGGCGCAGGAAAAAAAGCCGTTCAAGGCCAGGGGAGCTTGCACCATCTGCACAAATTGCAGCTGCTATTTCAATCTCATGTGGCACATTTCTTGGGAAGGCCTAGCACAGATGGGCAGGTTGCATGGGTGATGCATGCACACAAACAGCTGTGTGCAAGCTGGGGTCGCCTGAAGCACGCTTGCAATAATCTGAGAAGGGGGCCTGCATGCCAACATCATGTACAAATTGTAGTGTCGGGGGAGCCTATGCATGCAATAAAGGAAGGGGATGGATGACAATTGTCACATAAAGCATGCAAATGTCACACAAAACCTGCACAAATAGGACAACTGATCTTTAAATCATCCAAATGGGGCAGCTGAATTGTGTTGACACAAGAATTGCCCGTGTGTGAGCACAGGCCACTTTATCCTGCACCTGTATCCTATTGCCTCCTGGGCAGCCCAAGCTCCTTTAAAAACTTCAAAGGAGGAGCTTCAAAGCCGCCTGCATGAACCTACAGGCACAATCTGCGTTTGCCAAGCAGCCATCCACCCGCACCTGGAGGCGCTCCCTGCGTGTGCCAGACTCCTTGTGGGGGCCCCTCTGCTGGCACTACCTGCAAGCATGCATGACACCCCGCGCATCCTTCACGCAAGCCACCCTGGCCAGGGCATGCTGTGTGTGTATGTGTGCGCGCGCGCGCTAGTATGCCTGCACACACACGCATCATGTCTTCCTGGTGAGGCACACCACTTGTTCCGCCTGCGAGCAGCAAGGACGCCTGCGCTCTGTGGGAAGCCTGCGCTGCACTGTACTGCTCGCGCACTGAGCGCCTGCATCACGCACAGCACGCGGACCGCATGCATGGCTGCAGGAGGAGGAGGGGCTGCGCGGCTGAGCAAGCCCCCGCGCCACTGCCATGCGCAGTGCAGGCGCTGAGCGCCTCACCTCAGCGCCTCACCTCAGCGCCTGCACTGTGCACGGCGTGCATCATCGACGGCATACAGGGATGGATGGTGCTTCAGCATCTTAGGGAGCATGCATGCCCCATGCCCTCACACAGGTCCCCACCTGCCACGCTACCCCTCCTGGGACGGCCAGGTGGACCCCCGGGTGGTGGGCATGCTGCAAGTATGGGGACGGCTCGGCAGCGGTGGGGGCGGAGGGGTCGAATGCCATGATCAGCTCCTGCAGCGCCGGCAGGCGCGCCAGGAAGCGCACGTCGCGCACGCTGCCCAGCTTGATGCCTGCGCAGGCGTGGCATGTATGCAGGGCGCAGGCATGGAGGTTGGGCACGGGCAGAGCACCTCGGCTGCAGCAGCCAGCGCGCAGCCGGGTGCAAGCCTTCCTGAGGATGCACGGCTCCTGCTGTCCCAAAGACACACACACACGTCTGGGCTGAGTCCACCAGTGCAAGCACGTGGGCACGAGCCAGCCCGGAACAAGGGCAGGTTATGGCACGAGCAGCGCGGGCACAAGCCAGCCTGGAACTCGAGCAGGTCACAGCACGAGCGGCCGGACACCCGGCTGGTCGTCGGGATTGCGCTGAGGGCTGGAGTGCCAAGCGCCCGCAAGTCTGGCCTGCCACCCCCCTGCCTTCCTCACCCAGCGACCGTAAGTGGTGCAGAGGGCTCTCCGCCGTCGCCAGCGCAAGACCCTCCAATGTCTGCACGCGCTGCAGCTGCTGCACATCCTCCGTGGGTGCGTAGTTGGCCCAAGCATTCACGTTGAGGCTGCAGTGCGCAGGCAGGACACACCAACGTATGAGCATGAGACAGAGACGCATGTGACCTGCAGGAGGCCCCATGCACAGGCGGGCAAAGTGCAGGGGGCGGGCGCGCGGGCTGTGCATTTGAGCAGAGTGGCTGAACAGAAGGCTTGCGCAGCCCGCAGGTGGTGACGACGCGCCTGTGTGCAGCTGCTGCAGCAGGGTAGGCGAGGTAGCAGACAGGGAAAGGCATGGAGCAGCAAGTCCTGCAATGCTGTTGACCTGCCGCCTCAGCTGCGTTTGCAGGCTCTTGCCAGCCTTACTGGTGAATGGCTGGCCTCCATTTACCACATTCAATCTCTCACTTCTTGTTTCACCTGCCATTCCCTCACCAGACACCTGACCTTCGAGTCCGTTTGGCTGCACTCCAAGTACTTGAGTTGGCGGTACAGCCACCCAATCCAGACAGAACAATCCCACTCAGACTCTGGCACCTCAACTGGGGCAACGTGCATGCAGGTAGGCACCGTGCTAAGCGCAACCACAGCGCGCGCTCCGTTGAGAGACACACAGGAAGGTGCTTGTGGCTGCCCTGCTACAGCAGCTGCAGCACGAGTAACCGCACGCTCGCATCTGGTGGCATGCGCAACGCCCGTCCGCCTGAATGCCATCCACCTCGCACCCCGGGCGGGGCTCGCAACCCTGTGCAGCTCCGGTGCCTGCCACCAGAGGGGGTGTGCTTGCACACCTGGTCATGTGGGTGAGGCCTGCTAGATCATGCCACGCAGAAGCCTCCATGTTATTACTGAGGGTGAGGGTGAGGTCCCTCAGCTTGGTCAGCGCCGCCAGGCCTGTCAGCGCCTCCACACCCAGCCCCTTGACGCGCAGCACTTGCATGTCCTGCAGGACATGCATGCGTTTGCCCACGTTTGTGCGTGCGTGCATGCATGCATGCGTGCGTCTGCCGGTTTGCACATACACTAGCATGTCCTGCAGAACACGCGTGCGCTCACGCGTGCGCATGTGTGGGTGCCTTTGTATGTGTGCAAGCGTGCGTGCGTGTGTATGTGCATGATTTGAAGGCAAAGCTGGCTTGAAAGAGCAGAAAGGAGGGTGGAATGTGAGGCGTGGCGCAACTTGAGAGGAATGAAGGAGGGGGTCTCCATGCATGAAAACCAGACTAGCCAGCAACACAGGCCGCAGACCATGGCCATTTCCGTGCCAAAGGCTGCCCTGCATTACATCATTGACTGGCTATTACATGGGCGAGTTGAGTTGTGCTCTGAAAGCCGATGAAGGACAGATAAACTAGGCTGTGCTTCAGAGGCCGGCCTTCAGACAGGCAAATCAAGTCGTGCCCCGGAGGCGATTTTCGCGCCTCTAGTCAAAGAACAGGTGAAGGAGTCACACTAGATGCACCCCCTTGGCCAAGTTGCATGCATCATCATATGCCAAGTTGCATGCATCATGATGTGCGGTAGCAGGCTTTCCTTGCGGTCACTGTGCCCTAGCCACACACAGCCTATGCTGCACTGGCCGGGATTGAGCAGAGCATTGATCAAGTGCACAGCCTGGGGATTGAGTGCACAGCGAGGAGGGCGGAGCATTGATTGTGTGCACAGAGCCTGGAGGGCAGAATGGTGACCCCCAGCCTGGAGAACAAGGACGCACACACAGCCTGTGGTGGAAGGCAAGATGGTGACATGCGGCCAGGAGAAAGGTGACGCACAGCCTGGTGGTGGAGGGCAGAATAATGACATGCAGCCAGAGGGCAGAATGGTGACACTCAGCCAGAGGGCAGAATGGTGACACTCAGCCAGAGGGCAGAATAATGACATGCAGCCAGAGGGCAGAATGGTGGCACTCAGCCAGAGAGCAGAATAATGACATGCAGCCAGAGGGCAGAATGGTGGCACTCAGCCAGAGGGCAGAATGGTGACACTCAGCCAGAGGGCAGAATGGTGACACTCAGCCAGAGGGCAGAATAATGACAT
>LKMJ01003739.1_pt1 | contig 14231 bp, 9 predicted proteins | sample 643391 | NCBI WGS metagenome assembly LKMJ01 (sample SAMN04112250, study PRJNA286221) | soda lake metagenome | biome: soda lake; feature: Kulunda Steppe; material: water; isolation source: sample PL-Br10 brine of Picturesque Lake | place: Russia: Kulunda steppe | collected 2010-07
CGACAGACCACGCGCGCGTCGAGACCGCGTCGAAGTCGGTGCCGACGGCGAGCAGGGTGTCCGCCTCGGCGAGGCAGTCGAGCAGTTCGGGACTCGCGCTCCCCGAGAGGGTTCCGGCGACCCTGTCCTCGCTGTCGGGGACGACTCCTTTGCCCTTGTAGGTCGTCACTATCGGTGCATCGAGCGTCTCGGCGACGGCGAGGAGTTCCTCGCCCGCCCCGGACGCGCGGACGCCACCGCCAACGAGCACGACAGGCTCCTCGGCCTCGGCCAGCACGTCGGCTCCGTCTTCGATATCCGCCATCGACACGTCCGTAGTGTGCTCGCGGGAGTACGTCGCCGGGCGGGCGAGGGGAACGTCCTGTTTCAGGAAGTTCTTTGGAATGCCGACGCGAACCGGTCCTTTCGGGGGTGTCATCGCGATATCGACTGCCCGCTGGAGTTCGACGAGCGTGCTCTCGGGGTTCTCGACGACCGCGTTCTCTTTTACCACGTTGTCGTAGGTGTCGGGCGGCGTCTCGTGGATGCCGTCGCCACCGCGGATTTCGGGGCTGGTTTCGACGGCGATGTGAATCAGGGGGGTGCAGTCGTTGAGTGCGTTCTTCAGGCCGTTCATCGCGTTCATGTCGCCCGGCCCGGGGATGACGACCGTGGCGGCGGGTCGGCCGCTCGTCTCGGCGTACCCCCAGGCGGCGTGGGAGACGGCCGTCTCGTGACGGGCGACGACGAACTCGATGTCCTCGCGGAGTCCGATGGCCTCGTTCAGCGGCAGGGTCTGCTTCCCTGGGATTCCAAACAGCGTGTCGATACCGTTCGTGGCGAGCTGGTCGATGACTGCGCGGCCGACGTTCATGTGTACTCCCTCTACCGATGCGGGTATAAACGAACTGGGTTCGTGTTTCGCCTGCGACCACCGCGTTTCACTGCCAGAGACTAACCGGTGGGTTTTTCGCCACACCGTCACCATCGCCCGGTATGTCGACTGAAGATACGGAGCTCGACACCAGCACTATCGATATGCTGGGTGGCGGGATGGCAGTGATGAACGTCGTCCTCTTCGCCGTCGTCGGCGAGTTCGCGCTGGAGAGTCTCACTTACGGCGCGATTGCCGGGCTGTTCACGGGTCTCGGCACGTACCTCTTTATCCCGTGGTTCCTTCGCTTCCAGGCTGTCTCCCAGGAGAGTGAGGAGGAGCTGGGGGTCTCAGAGCTCGCCAGCCGGGTTGACAAGAGCTCGCAGCTGGGCGTGTTCGGCCTCGGCCTCGACCTGGGCGGCATCATCATGATTGTCGTCGCGTTCACGCTCGAGGAGGCGGACTTCGTGCTCGGCACCGGCGCGGCTATTGCCGTTGCGCTGCTGGTCTATCTCGCCGGTACTATTGCACTCGACCGATAACCCGCAGGGAGCGTTTCGGCGCACCCGGCCTGTACACATCTAGACGAACGTGACCGGCAGTCCCTACAGTGTTGTGTGCTTATCCCATGCGTCACCGACCCCCCGCTCTTTGAGCTTGTGCTTTTCAATTCGTTCAGTGGCTGTCTTTGGAAAGCCCTCGACAAACTCGATATAGCGTGGCTGCTTGAACGCTGCTAATCGACCATCACACCAGTCTCCGACGTCTGAATAGCTCAGCTCGCTTTCGGGGTCACGTTTGATGTAGGCTTTCACATCCTCTTCTCCCAACTCGCCGGGGACACCGACAATGGCACACTCGAGAATATGCGGACACGTCTCGAGAATGGATTCGACTTCAGTCGCCGAAATATTCTCGCCCCGATGTCGAATTGTGTACGCCTTGCGCTCGACGAAGTAGTAGTATCCATCGTCGTCACGGTACCCCATATCACCGGTGTGAAACCAGAGATTTTCCCATGCATCGACAGTCGCATCCGGGCGATTGTAGTACTTCTTCATCATCGTATACGGCTCAGTTGGTCTCACGACAATCTCACCGACCTCTCCGTTCTCGACCGGGCGGTCATGTTCATCAACGACGTTCAGTTCAGCGTGTCGAACTGGGCGTCCAAAGCTCCCATGACGGGGAGTATCCGGCTCGTTCATTGCTGCAATTGTCGCCGTCTCGGTAAGTCCGTACGCTTCGAACAGTTGAACGTCAAACCGTTCCGAAAACGTCTCGTACAGGTCTTCGGGAACAGGCGCGGCGATACCGTACTCGACCGAGTGAGTCCTGTCGCTGTCTGATGGTGGTTGTTTCGCCAGTGCTCGTAGCATGGTCCCGATTGCGACAAAATGCGTCGCCCCGGTTTCTCGCAATCGCTCAACGTAGTTGGACGCACTGAACCATCGCTCGATGGCAACGTCACCACCCGTCTGCAGCGCCCCCATTACCGTTAGTTGCTGGGGATTGCAGTGAAAGAGTGGGAGCGTGGTAAATGTGGTATCGTCCTGTGTCAACCCGAGATGGGTAGCGAATTCGAGCCCCGTGTTCAGATACGAAAAGTGAGGGAGCTCAACACCCTTTGGCAACCCTGTCGTTCCGCTTGTGTAGATGATACTCATCGTGTCTTTGAGTGAAACAGTCGTGTCTGGAACAGCGGCGGAATCTCCCTGTTGAAGCTCCGAAAACGCACGGTATTCGTCGGTTTCAGGTTCGCCGATGAAGAACTCGGTCGAGATGGTGTCCAGGTCCCCACAGACCGCCTCATACCTGTCCCGGGTCTCTTCTTCGAGGAGTATGATATCGGCCTTCGAGTCGTTGAGTATATACGAAAGTCCCTCGCCTTCAAGCTCAACATTGAGTGGTACCAGGATTGCGCCAAGCTTCGCTACTGCAAACCAGATCGAGAGGTACTCAACAGAGTTGTACAGGAGCGTACAGACGGGGTCGCCTGGTTCTACGCCTGATTCAGAGAGTGCAGCAGCTACCCGTTCAGAGCGTTCGTCAATCTCCCTGTAGGTGTACGTCGTATCTTCGTACTGAACGAACGAACTGTCACCCCACTGTTCGACAGCATATGTGATGAGCTCAGGGATGGTTTCATACGGTAGCTCTGTCGGGTCCGTGGTAGTTTCTCGCATGATATCTCACGAGTTCCCGAGCAATAATGCTCTTTGGGTCTGTGTGGCCGCTCGCACTCAGTCGAGGTATGTGGAGACGAAAAATATTGGAAAAACACCATCTCTGCTGTTCGATACGACACTCTGTTAAGACAACCAAAACATTAATCTATACGCTATTATTATAGGTTATTTAAGTATGTCAGATGGTTACAATGGGCTAACCAGCAGGAGGAGGAAATTCTTAAAACTGGGCGCCTCAGCTGTTGGAGCCGCCGGCCTGGCTGGATGCATTGGGGATGGTGACGAAACAGAGGAGTTCGAGTTCAGCATCGCGTCGCCTGCCCCACCGGAGGATTACTCTTCTCAAATCGCAATCGAATTTGCCGAGAATGTCGAGGAACGAACTGATGAGCGAATCACTGTCGAAGGCCAGTACGGGACCCTCGGGGGTGAGGAAGATATCATCGAAGCACTCGTTGCTGGCTCGGTTGATATGACGATGAACACGTACGGCGTCATGGCCCAGCAATTTTCACGGGAACACGGGTTTCTGGGCTGTCCGTTTGTCATCCACGACCGGGAGCATTTCGAGTTCATGAAAGACGAGTTCGTCTTCGGAGAGGAGCGTGGATTGGATGCAGCCCTCCGGGAGGACCCAGGACTCACCATCCTCGGGACGGTTTTCCGTGGCAACCGAAGCGTCTTCTCGAATGAACCGATTCGTGGACCCGAGGATTTCGAGGGGCTGTCGATGCGTGTAATTCAGGCCGATCCGTGGATTGAAGTGTTCAGTGAACTCGGTGCTGAACCGACCGGAATCGCATTTGACGAACTGTTCTCTTCGCTGGAAACCGGCGTGGTCGATGCGGGTGAAGCGAACGTATCGTTTTTCTTCTTCCTGAGCTTCGACGAGGTCACGACCCATTTCTCCCTGACGGAGCACAAACCGTCTCATCTCATCTACCAGGCCAACCTGTCATGGTGGGACGATCTCGCCGAAGACGACCAGGAACTGATCCAGGAAGCTCTCGACGATGCATTTGATTGGGGGCTCGAACAGTTGGACGACCAGGAAGAAGACGAGTTCCAGCGGCTCAGAGACGACCCGGAGTTCACGCTCGTAGAGGATGTTGATAGGGAGGGTATTTACGAAGCCGCTGACCCCGCTATTAGACGACTGTTTGACGAAATGTGGGTGGGGAGCTATGAGGAGGTTGTCGAAGAGTATCCGGACACCGTGTTCTAGTTCAGAATAAATGAATTTTCTACCGAACAATTCAGCAACTGCGGATAGAATCAAATCCCTATCCGACGTATCAGCAAAAATCTTAGAGGTGTTTGGGGTGTTGTTACTGGGGGTAATATTAGGGCTGACACTGCTTCAGGTGGTGATTAGAGAGATACCATACTCGTTGGTCTGGACCGAAGAACTAGCCCGTTTCACGTTGATTATTCTCACGTTCGTCGGTATGCCATACGCAATGAAGCAGCAGGAAGATATCTCTCTCAGACAGATAATCGAAAAATTACCGTTCAAGTACTGGAAACCGCTCTTTATCCTTGCAAACCTCTTGGTGATTGTCCTGTGTCTGGTGTTAATTATCTCCGTCTACTCGATCGTTCCACGGACGATAAACCAACGACTGGTCTCATTCCGTTTCTTTGCCCAGGGCCATGCTCACCTGGTCTTAGGGATAGGCTCGTTTTTGACTATCCTCTACGCTATCGAACACACTTACGAACTGTGGGACGCAGATGAGCAGACAGAGGTCGTGGACGACGAGACGGCGGAACCGGAAGAGACGGCGGAGCTACTACAATGAGTAGTATGATTCTAATATCGGTGGCATTTTTCGTCATCTTGCTGGGACTGTATGTAATCGGCGTTCCAGTCGCCTACTCGATTGGATTAACGACACTTCTATTGATGGTTTTGCCGTTCGGACTTGATCTGAACTTGATGATTTTTGCGCAACACTTCTATCTAGGAATCAACAGCTTTGTGCTGTTGGCTGTCCCGCTGTTCATCTTGGCCGGACGATTCATGAACGAGATGGGGATGACCGAGGATATCTTCGACCTCGCTCAAGAACTGGTCGGGTCAGTGAGAGGTGGTATTGGACATGTGAATATCATGGTCAGTATGATATTTGCCGGGATGAGTGGCTCGGCGCTGGCAGACGCTGCAGGGCTTGGCACGATTGAGTATGAGGCGATGACGGAGAGAGGATATGATGATGTATACGCAGTTGGCATCACCGGTGCCTCTGCGACAATTGGCCCAATTATCCCGCCCAGCATCGAGTTCATATTGTACGGTTCGTTAGCCGAAGAGTCCGTCGGTGCGCTGTTTATTGCTGGAGTTGTTCCGGGTCTGCTAATGGGTCTCTCGTTGATGGCGACGATACTGATACTGAGCTACACTCGAGAAACAGGTGTTGGACGCAAAACTGCGTTTACCCTCGGACGGTTCCTGAAATCTTCGCTAAAGGCAATCCCGGCGCTGTTCGCGCCTGTCATCATCATCGGTGGGATCTTTTTCGGGATTTTCACACCGACCGAAGCAGCCGCGGTTGCCTGTGCATACGTCTTATTTCTGGACCTTGTCTATTACAAAAATCTGGATACTGCTACTATCTATGAGGTTATGAAGGACACATTTGCTGATACGGCTGTTATTATGGTCATCATCGGGTTAGCAAACGTGTACGCGTTCCTGCTGACTATCGCAGGCGTCCCGGCGTTTCTCACGTCCAGCTTGCTGGGCGTCACTGAAAGCACACTCATCATCACGATTCTGCTGGTGATTGTCTTACTTATTTTGGGAACGTTTATCGAGCCGATTGCGTTGATAATGATAACCGTTCCAGTTCTCGCACCGAGCTATGCTGCACTTGGTATCGACCCGATTGCATTTGGGGTAATCATGGTCCTCGCCCTGACAATCGGGTTAATTACTCCGCCACTGGGGATGATCCTGTTTGTTCTTGAACGGGTCACTGACCTGGAGTTAATGGATGTTTTCAAGGGAGTACTGCCGTTCTATCTCCCACTGTTGACGATACTCGCCGCAATCATCTTCTATCAGGAACTGATTCTCTTCTTGCCCAGAGCAGGGGGGCTTCTCTGAAACTCACTGACAGGCTTCATACCGAGGCTGTTGACGGAGTTCAACACGTCACAGACCGAGCGCGAGACGGCGCAAGTGGTATTATACAGACGGTCGAACGGTCTACATGACCGCGACAGCGGATGACACACTCGCGCGATTCGAGTCGACGCTCGCAGGTATCGACGTGACGAGCAGTCGGACGACAGTCGAAGAGTTCACCGGGACACTTCGGGATGTGGTCGACTCACCGGCAGTCGGCGCACCGCTCCCGTTCGAGGGGGTCGATTACGAGGGGGTCGATGTCAGCTCCTCACCCAGTGCCGCCGAGCTTCGGGAGGCGAAGACGGGCGTCACCACAGGCAGGTTCGCGATAGCCGAGTTAGGGACTGTCGCCGTCACCTCGGAGTCGACGGGCGACGAACCGGTCAGTCTCTACCCGCGCCGTCACGTCACGGTGGTCGCAGCGAGCGACGTCTTCGCCACGCTCGCCGACGCATTCGGGCGACTCGAGGAGCTGTTCGCGGCCGGGGAGAGGAGCCTGGCGCTGACGACCGGGCCGAGCGCGACGGCGGATATGGGTGCGCTCGTCCAGGGGGTTCACGGACCAGCAGCGGTCCACGTCCTGGTCCTGGAGGACAGATGAGCGGAGACCGCCAGCGACGAGCGGCGAGCATCCGCCAGGTAATGAGCGCCGAGGGGGCAGCGGTTCGGGAGAACGCGACGCTGCTCAACCGCAAGCGATACGACGCCGTCGACGCCGACGGCTACGAAGACTGTCGTGACCGGGCCCGGGCAATCAAAGAGGGCGCGATAGCCGACTTGCCGGCACTCGTCGACGCCGTCAGAGAGTCCGTCGAAGCCAACGGCGGGTCCGTCCACGTCGCGGGTGACGCCAGGGAGGCGAACCGGTACGTCCAGTCTGTCCTCGACGACGAAGACGCCGAGACAGTCGTCAAGAGCAAGTCGATGACCACCGAGGAGATTGAGCTGAACGACGCGCTCGAAGCCGTCGGGGCCGAGGTGTGGGAGACGGACCTCGGCGAGTTCGTCTTGCAGGTCGCCGACGAGGTCCCCTCACACATCGTCGGCCCAGCGATGCACAAATCCCGCGAGGAGATTGCAACCCTGTTCAACGAGCGCTTCGAGCCCGGGGAGCCACTCGAAACCGCCGACGAACTGACCACCTTCGCCCGGGACTTTCTGGGCGAGCGTATCCGCGAGGCCGAGGTCGGCATCACCGGCGCGAACTTCGTGCTCGCCGAGTCCGGAACGGTCGTGCTCGTGACCAACGAGGGAAACGCCCGAAAGAGCGCGGTCACGCCCGACACCCACATCGCCGTCGCCGGGGTCGAGAAACTCCTCCCCTCGATAACGGAACTCGAACCGTTCGTCGAAACCATCGCTCGCGCCGCGACCGGCCAGCCCATCTCCCAGTACGTCACCATGCTCTCGCCGCCGACGGACTCGCCGACGGTCCAGTTCGAGGACGACGACGCGCCGGCGTTCGGCGACGCCGGGGGCCGGGAGTTCCACCTCGTGTTGCTCGACAACGGGCGCATGGCGATGCGCGAGGACGACCAGCTCAGGGAGACGCTGTACTGTATCCGCTGTGGGGCCTGCTCGAACACCTGTGCCAACTTCCAGGCCGTCGGCGGGCACGCCTTCGGCGGGGAGACCTACTCCGGCGGCATCGCGACCGGCTGGGAGGCCGGTGTGCACGGCCTCGATAGCGCCGCCGAGTGCAACGACCTCTGTACCGGCTGCTCGCGCTGTGTCGAGGCGTGTCCAGTGAACATCGACATCCCGTGGATAAACACCGTGGTCCGGGACCGCATCAACCGCGAGGGGGAGAACGACTTCGAGTTCCTCGTCGATGGCCTCACTCCCGACGCCGAAACCGATGGGATGAGCTACCGGGACCGGGCTATCGGCAACTTCCCGACGCTCGCCAGACTCGCGAGCGCGACGGCCCCGATTTCGAACTGGCTGGCCGACAGCGGGCCTGTTCGGGCGGTCATCGAACGGACACTCGGCATCGACAGCCGCCGTGACCTGCCCGCGTTCAGCCGGGAGACGCTCGTCGACTGGGCCGCTGGCCGGGACGCCCGTGTGGACGACCCCGAGCGCGAGGCGGTGCTGTATCCCGACACGTACACTAACTACGTCCATGTCGAGCGCGGGAAGGCGGCCGTCAGAACGCTCGAAGCACTCGGCGTCGACGTTACGGTTCCGGCGCTCCCGGCGAGTGGGCGGGCGGCGCTCTCCCAGGGGATGATTGCGACGGCCGACGAACGGGCCAGTGACCTCTACGGGGCGGTGGCCGAGCACGTCGACGCAGGCCGAGATATCGTCGTCGTCGAGCCCAGCGACCTCGCCATGTTCACGTGGGACTACGAGCGCTTTCTCCCGGAACAGTCCTTCGAACGGCTCTCCTCGAACAGCTACGACATCATGGAGTACGTCTACGGCTGTCTCGAGAACGGGGCCGACGCCGATGCGCTCCCAGCCAGCGGAGGCGGCTCTTTGGCCTATCACAGCCACTGCCAGCAACGGACGCTGGGGCTCGAAGAACACACCGTCGCGGTGCTTGAGCGCCTCGGCTACGACGTCGAAACGTCCTCGGTCGAGTGCTGTGGAATGGCGGGGAGCTTCGGCTACAAGGAGGAGTACTACGAGCTGAGTATGGACGTGGGAGCGCAGCTCGAAACGGAGTTCACGACCTCCGAGACGCGTGACAGGCGCGTCGTCGCGAGCGGCGCGTCCTGTACCGACCAGCTCGATTCGCTGCTCGGTGGGTCGACTCGCCACCCCATCGAGCTCCTCGACCCGAACGCCGGGTGACCCCCGGGCTCGAAACGCGGGGGACGGTCACTCGGCCCAGAGCGACTGCTTCCACTTGCCGTAGCCCGAGAGTCGCCCGCCTTCGGCTTCGAGTCGCATGTAGACAGCCGCTCGCGAACCGGCTGATTTCCGGTACAGCCGCCCCTCCTCGACCAGCTCATCCAGTCGGTTACGCGCCGTTCCCTTCGAGCAACCGACAGCGTCTGCGACCTCCGGCGTCGTCACCGCTGGAACCGACATGGACTCGAACACGTCGAGCACGTCCTCGGCTGTGTACTCCGTCCTGTACTTCCCCTTCTCGTCCCGTTTTTGCCCCATGCGCGGTTCGTGACACCCGTCCTACTAATTCCTTTACCTTTGAACCGGCAGGTGCTCAACTATCTTTCCCTCACCTGTCTGTCAACCGCGTCGTCCGCTGAGGATACGTGGCCTGGTATCCGTTGCGTACGTACGTAACGGGCACATCTCCCCGTTACGCACGTACTGAATGGATGCAGTCTGGCGATTATTCGATACCGTAGTGACGAAGACTGTCATCCGTTGCGTACGTGCCGAATGGATAACGCTATCCGTTGCGTACGTGCTGAACGGATGATGCTACCCGTTACGTACGTACCGAATGGATAGCGCCCCCCGTTACGTACGTGCGGAACGGGTGAGCTGTCTACACCCAGACAGCCGGAGAGAACCGAAAGACGGCGTCCATTCCGTACGTGCGGAATGAATGGAACCGCCCGGTGGGTACGTGCTGAATGGACATCGTTCACAAAATACTTACCAGTCGACCTATCACGGAACTGTATGCTTCCGCCGGCCCCCCCTGGCCTCTCCAGTCGGCGTCTGTCGCCCCTCGTCACTCACCTGATACCTGCCAGCAGCCCGGTCGCCAGCGGACCTGGCGTTCGAAAAGGACGGCCGAAAACACCGTTCACCCGGCCGTTCCGCCCTGCCCCTCCATCATGCACCCCCGGATTCACCCTGCGCTCTCTCGGCTTCGCGACTCCGCGAGCAGCTACGTCGGCGCACGTCTCGCAATCGACACGCGCTCGCTCGCTGTCTTTCGCATCCTCCTCGGGCTGATACTCCTCGGGGACATCCTCCTGCGAGTCCGGCATTTCACGTACTTCTACACACGGGACGGCGTCGTCACCGCGGCACACACCCTCGACGGTGAGTTCGCTCTCTCGCTGTTTCACCTCTCCGACGCACCGGGGTTCGCGGCGGTGTTTTTCCTCCTGTACGCGCTCGTGGCGGTCCAGTTCGTTCTCGGCTGGCACACCCGCATCGCGACCGTGCTCCTGTTCGTGTTCGTGGTCTCGCTGCATCACCGGAACCCGCTGGTTCTGAACTACGGCGACAGGCTGCTGCGACTGCTGTTGCTCTGGGCGATGTTCCTCCCGCTCGGGGAGCGCTGGTCCGTCGACGCCGTCCGACGTACTCGGTCGCCGCGGCGCTCGGTCACGAGCCTCGCCAGCGCGCTCATCCTCTGTCAGGTTGCGGGCCTCCACCTGGCGAACGGCTACCACAAGGCAAGCGAGGCCGTCTGGTTCAACGAGCCCGCAGTCGCGTACATCCTCGGTCGAGATCACACGACCTACCTCCTCGGCAACGCCGTCCGCGAGTTCACGACGGTGTTGCGCGGAGCCAGTCTGCTGTGGATGTTCACGCTGTTGTCGGCGTGGGCGCTGCTCGTCTTCCAGGGGCGCGAGCGCAGCGGGTTCGCCTTCCTGCTTGTTGGCTTTCACGTCTCGATGCTCCTGACCCGGCCGATGAGCATCGCCCCGCCGGTCGCAATCGCCGGACTCCTGCTGTTTCTGCAGGCCGATTTCTGGCGGGATATCGCCTCGCTGACCACCTGGCTCGGCGTCGACGGCTGGTACGACAACGCTCGCGAGCGCGCTCACAGTCTCGATGGGCACTTCCCCACCGTTTCGGCTTCGGTCCCCAGCTTGCCGACGCTGCGGCGGGGCCTGTCCGTCGGCGGGCTGGCGGTCGCCGTCGGTATCGTCTTGCTGGCTCCGTTCGCAGTATGGGTGGCCGGATTCGCCGGTGACGGGGCGCTCCCGGACCACTCCGAGGAGGTCGAGCGCCTCGCCCAGCCTGCGGAGACGGCCGCCTACTCCCTCTACGTGTGGCAGTCTTCCTGGGGAATGCACTCCGGCCCGTCGACCACGGACCACTACTACGTCTTCGCCGCGGAAACGACCGACGGGGAGCTCGTCGATGTCTACAACGACCGGGCGCTCGACTTCCAGCGCCCGTCGGAGACGCTTTCCGGCCACTACGAGAGCCACCGACACCGGAAACACATGTCCGAACTCTGGACCGACGAGGAGGGCGACATCAGGGCGGCCCTCGGGAGCCACGTCTGTGATTCGTGGGGCTCCGAACACGACGCCGACCTTGCGTATCTCAACATGTACGTCGTCGTCGAGTCGTTCGACCGCGACTCGGTGACCACGCCGGACGAGCGCGACAGGTTCTTCCACCATATCGCCAGCCACAGCTGCACCGACGGGGAGCCACCGCTGCTCGAACCTGATGACGGTGGCGAACAGTTCACCCGAAGCGACCCTTCCAGCACCGAGTGAGCGGCCGGAGTCTCACCCTGATAGTTCGTACCACGAAACATACTATACGAAATTCGAAACCGACTTTCGACTTTCGTATTATTTCGTCGGGCTTATTACGATGTACGGACTTCCTCCGGTAATGACAGAGGGAGAAGACCGGACAATTCTGCTCATCGGGAGCGGCCCGATACAGATAGGACAGGCGGCAGAGTTCGATTATTCTGGAGCTCAGGCCTGCCGAGCGCTCCGAGAGGAGGGCGCGCGCGTCGTGCTGGTCAACTCGAATCCGGCGACCATCATGACCGACCCGGACATGGCCGACGAGGTGTACATCGAGCCCATCAACACCGAGGCCATCGCCGAGATTATTCGGAAGGAACAGCCAGACGGCGTCATCGCCGGGCTCGGGGGACAGACCGGGCTGAACGTCACGGCCGAACTCGCCGAGGAGGGCGTGCTGGAGGAGCACGACGTCGAGGTCATGGGAACTCCGCTCGACACGATTTACGCGACCGAGGACCGCGACCAGTTCCGACAGCGCATGCAGTCCATCGGTCAGCCGGTTCCGCGCTCGGAAACTATCGAGGACATCGACGAACTCGAGGAGGCCGTCGACTCGGTCGGCGGACTCCCAGTTATCATGCGGACGACGTACACGCTCGGCGGCGCAGGGTCGGGCGTCATCGGCGAGATGGACGAGTTGCGCGAAGCGACCCGAAAGGGACTGAACCTCTCGCGGGACGGCCGCGTGATGATCACCGAGTCCATCGACGGCTGGATAGAGCTCGAGTACGAGGTGATGCGCGATGCCGACGACTCCTGTATCATCATCTGCAACATGGAGAACATCGACCCGATGGGGATTCACACCGGTGAGTCCATCGTCGTCACCCCCTCGCAGGTCATCCCCGATGAGGGCCACCAGGAGATGCGAAACGCCGCACTCGAAGTCATCCGCGAACTCGGCATCCAGGGCGGCTGTAACATCCAGTTCGCCTGGCACGACGACGGCACACCCGGCGGGGAGTACCGCGTCGTCGAGGTCAACCCCCGCGTCTCCCGCTCCTCTGCGCTGGCTTCCAAGGCGACCGGCTACCCCATCGCCCGCGTGACCGCGAAGGTCGCACTTGGCAAGCGCCTCCACGAAATCGAGAACGAGATTACGGGCGAGACCACCGCGGCGTTCGAGCCGGCCATCGACTACATCGTGACCAAGGTGCCGCGCTGGCCCAAGGACAAGTTCCCCGAGGTGGATTTCGAACTCGGGCCGGCGATGAAATCGACGGGCGAGGCGATGGCCATCGGCCGGACGTTCGAGGAGTCGCTGCTCAAGGCGCTTCGCTCCTCGGAGTACGACCCCGCGGCCGACTGGAGCGAAATCTCCGACGAACAGCTCGAATCTGAGTTCCTCGAATCGCCGACGCCGGACCGCCCCTACGCGATGTTCGAGGCGTTCGAGCGCGACTACTCCGTCGATGAGGTGTGTGAACTAACCGAGATTCGGGAGTGGTACGTCGAGCGGTACAAACGCGTAACTGAGGCCGCCCGCGCCGCGAGCGAGGGCGAGTTCGAGCTGGCCGCCAGCGCCGGATTCACCGACCAGGAGATTACCGCCCTCGCGGGTGGGGAGTTCAACGACACGCACGCCTCCTGGCTGCCGGACTCGCTGCGCGATGAGCGCGGGACCGTCGAAGGGAGTGCGGCGACCGACGGCGGTGAGCGAACCGACGGTTCGCGATCCTCGTCAGAACCGCGTTCTGACGGCGGTGCTGCCGTCACGGTTGACGAAGTCGACGGACAGACCGTCGACCGCGACTTCAAACTCGTCGATACCTGTGCCGGGGAGTTCGCCGCCACCACGCCGTACTACTACTCGGCGCGGGACCCGCTCTCGGAGCTGGCCCGCGACGAGCTGATGGTCGACCGCGACGTCGAGAGTGTGGTCGTCGTCGGCGGCGGCCCCATCCGGATCGGCCAGGGTGTCGAGTTCGATTACTGCTCGGTCCACGCCATCCGCGCGCTCCGCGAGATGGGAATCGACGCCCACGTCGTCAACAACAACCCCGAGACGGTGTCGACTGATTACGACACCTCCGACGGCCTCTTCTTCGAACCGATCACGGCCGAGGAGGTCGCGGACGTCATCGAGGCGACCGACGCGGACGGCGTGATGGTCCAGTTCGGCGGCCAGACCAGCGTCGATATCGGCCGCCCGCTGGAGGACGAGCTCGCCCGAAGAGACCTCGACTGCGAGGTCCTGGGCACGTCGGTCGACGCGATGGACCTCGCCGAAGACCGCGACCGATTCAACAAGCTGATGGACGAACTCGGCATCGCACAGGCCGAGGGAGCCACCGCGACCAGCCGCGAGGAGGCACTCGACCTGGCCCACGACATCGGTTACCCCGTGCTGGTCCGTCCGTCCTACGTCCTCGGTGGCCGTGCGATGGAGGTCGTCTACAACGACGAGGACCTCGAGACGTACATCGAGGAGGCCGTCCGTGTTTCGCCGGAGAAACCCATCCTCATCGACGAGTTCCTCGCGGACGCCGTCGAACTCGACGTGGACGCGGTTTCGGACGGCGAGACCGTCCTCATCGGCGGGGTCATGGAACACGTCGAAACAGCCGGGGTCCACTCGGGAGACTCGGCGTGTATGATTCCGCCGCGCTCGCTCGGTCGAG
>LKMJ01003740.1_pt1 | contig 14229 bp, 13 predicted proteins | sample 643391 | NCBI WGS metagenome assembly LKMJ01 (sample SAMN04112250, study PRJNA286221) | soda lake metagenome | biome: soda lake; feature: Kulunda Steppe; material: water; isolation source: sample PL-Br10 brine of Picturesque Lake | place: Russia: Kulunda steppe | collected 2010-07
AGAACCAGCCGAGCCGGCCGCAGAACCAGCAGAACCAGCCGAGCCGGCCGCAGAACCAGCAGAACCAGCCGAACCGGCCGAGCCAGCCGCTGAACCAGCAGAACCAGCCGAGCCGGCCGCAGAACCAGCAGAACCAGCCGAACCGGCCGAGCCAGCCGCTGACGCGGCTGATGAGCCGACTGCAGACGCTACCACCGAACCCACCGCGGACGCTGACAGCCAAGATTCGGCCAGCGCGGAAACGGCAACAAAACAAGACGACAGCAAGTCGTCCGGCCTGATCGGGTGGATTAAATCGCTATTTGGACTCTAACTCAAGCGGACACTAATCAGTATCAAACCGCCTTCGGCGTCATCTCGATCGATACTAAAATCGTGGTAGCGGTTCGATCGCGTGCTGTCGACGCGATCGGTTAGTCGAGGAACGATTCGATGTGGTCGGCGACTTCTTCTGGCGTGTCGCCGACAGGGACGCCAGCGTCGTTGAGTGCGCTAATTTTGCTTTCGGCGGTTCCCGTGCCAGAGCCGGAGACGATCGCGCCAGCGTGGCCCATGCGCTTGCCTGGTGGGGCGGTGCGGCCGGCGATGAAGCCAGCGACGGGCGTGTCGACGTAGTCATCAATAAACGCCGCGGCTTCCTCTTCGTCTTCGCCGCCGATCTCGCCGCACATGACGATCGCTTCAGTCTCGGGGTCGTCCTCGAACAGTTCGAGGGCGTCGACGAAGTCGGTGCCGATGATTGGGTCGCCGCCGATGCCGATCGCGGTCGTCTGGCCGATCCCACGGTTCGTGAGATTGTCGACGACCTGGTAGGTCAGCGTTCCCGATCGGGAGACGAGGCCGACCTTTCCGGGCGAGAAGATGTTGCCGGGGAGAATGCCGAGTTTGGCCTCGCCGGGGGTGATGAGGCCGGGGCAGTTCGGGCCGATGAGCCGAGTGTCGGTCTCGGAGAGTCGCTTGTTGACGCGGGCCATATCTTGGGTCGGAATGCCCTCAGTGATGGCGACTGCGAGGTCGAGCCCGGAGTCGAGTGCCTCGAAGATGGCGTCACCGGCGAACGCTGGCGGGACAAAGATCACGGAGGTGTCGGCGTCTTCAGCTTCGACGGCCTGGTCGACTGTGTCGTAGACCGGGACGCCGGCGGCTTCCTGCCCGCCTTTGCCGGGGACGGCACCGGCGACAACGTTGGTACCGTACTCGATCATCTGTTCGGCGTGGAACTTGCCTTCCCCGCCGGTAATTCCCTGTACCACGACGCGCGTGTCGTCGTCGACTAATACACTCATTATTCGCTCACCTCTCCGGCGTACTCGACAGCACGCTGGACGGCCGTCTCGAGGGTCTGTTCGACCGTCACGAGATCCTCGTTCAGAATTTCCATGCCTTCTTCCCAGTTCGTCCCGGCCAGTCGCACGACGACCGGTTTGGGAATGTCGTCGAACTGTTCGAGCGCTTCGTTGATACCACGGGCCACCTCGTCGCCGCGGGTGATCCCGCCGAAGATATTGAACACGACGGCGTCGACGTTGTCATCAGAGAAGACCATATCGAGCGCGTTGGCAATCCGGGCGGCTTTTGCGCCACCACCGACATCGAGGAAGTTCGCGGGCGTGCCGCCGTAGTGGTCGACGAGGTCCAGTGTCGTCATGACCAGCCCGGCACCGTTGCCGATGATGCCGACGTTCCCCGAGAGCCGGACGTAATCAAAGTCGTACTCGTCTGCTTTTTGTTCGAGGTCGTCGCCACCGCTTGCGGCTTCGGCTTCCATCTCGGCCAGCTCGGGCTGGCGGAACAGGGCGTCTTCGTCGATGTTCATCACGGCGTCGGCCGCGATGACTTCGTCGTCGCTGGTGACCATCAGCGGGTTGATTTCGGCATCCGCGCCGTCTCGGCTGTCCCAGAGTTCGTACAGCGTCATCAGGACGTTCGAGACGTCACGCGCGACGGTTCCGTCGACGCCAGCGTCGTAGACGGCCTTTCGGGCCTGATAGGGATGCATCCCAAAGGAGGGGTCGATGTGCTCGCGAGCGATCGCCTCGGGGTCTTCTTCGGCGACTTCCTCGATGTTGACGCCGCCTCTGGTCGAGACCATCGCGACGGGCTTGCCCTCGCCGCGGTCCATCGTGATCCCTACGTAGAGTTCGTTCGTGAAGTCAACAGCTTCCTCGACGAGGACGCGATCGACGTGATAGCCTTTGAGATCCATTCCGAGGATCGCGTCTGCGGCCTCGCGGGCCTCGTCTTCGTCGTCGACGAGTTTGATCCCGCCAGCTTTGCCACGACCCCCGACCTGTACCTGCGCTTTGACTGCGACTGGATAGCCGATCTCCGCCGCCGCGGAAACGACACCGTCGACGTCGGAGGCAAGTTGAGAAGCCGGTGTCGGAATCCCGGCGTCGGCGAAGACCTGCTTCGCCTGATACTCGTGTAATTTCATAGCCATTCGAACGGCTGTGCCCCCGTTGCTTAAATCCTGCAGTTTGTGCTCGAAGAACGATCAGGTACTGGCACGTTTTGGCCCGTCGCGTCCTATGTATTCAGATTCGGGGCGGATACGGTTGACGGCGGCGTTACACTGGGATCGCCGACAAGTCGATCGACAGTGTTCGAAACGGTATCTCTTTACTGGCGCGGCCACTGCCCGTATCCAATGGCGATCGTTCCTATTTCCGAGGTGCTCATTGGTATCTACCTCGGACTGTTGGCGGCTATCTTTCCGGCGTTTATTGCGTTCTCGATCGGGTTCGCGTTCAAGTACTTTACCAACGTCACCGTTCCCGGACTCGGTGTCGTCGTTCTCGGTGGCGCACTCGCTGGCGTCTCCGGGGGTCTTATGGGGCTGGTTGATCCGGAGTTAGGCGACAGTTGGACCGGGATCGTGGCAATTCTCGTGATTCTGATGGCCTGTCTGTGGGCTCACAGCCAAGGGGACAAGCTCGGGACGGCGACACCCCGGAAGCTGACGCTCAAATCGATTCGAGACACGAAGCTCTCGACAGACCTTGTCGATCGGGTCGACTCCTACGGACAGATCCGGATTCGGCCCATCGGTGCGGTCGGCGACATCGAGGGCTATCCGCCGTTGCCGGATGATCTTCGCGAGCAACTCCACAGTGGGTCGTGGAAGTTTCCGGCGAACCTCTCGCTTGCAGAGCTCGAAAACCGACTCGAAGAGCGACTTCTGACCGATCACGAGCTCGCAGAGGTTGCTGTGACGGTCGACAAGCAAGGCCGCGCACAGATCGCTGCAGCACCCATTGCTGCAGGCCTTTCACGTCGCGTGCCGACCGGCAAGCGTGCCGTCTCGATCAAGACGTTGCTGCCGACTGGTGTGTCTCGGGGCGATACGGTCAGCATCACCCTTCCCGACGGTGAGGTTACTGGAGCTGTCGTCAGTGCTCGAACCACTGGCACCGACGCGCCAGCAGAGGAGTCTCAACCAGCCGATCCGGCTCCCGACGGGACAGACACGGAGGAGACAAAGCCGCCGGTGTCGAAAGCTGGAGCCACGACTGGCGGCGATGGGCGGGTAACCGTCGCCGTCTCGAACACCGAGGCACAGCGGATTATTCGTGCCGAGTTCGCGCCAGTGGTCGTCCACTCCCGGGGCAAACAACGCGAGTACGAGGTAATCGGCGTCTTGAGACAGCACGGCAACCGGTTCCGAAAGGTAACGATCGGTGAAGAAAGTAGCCTCGTTGGCAGCACGATCGGCACTGCACAGGTTCGAGATACGTACGGTGTTGCGATTTTGGCCGTTCGGCGACTCACCGAGCGGATTATGGCCCCGCGTGGGGCGACCGAGCTTCGGGCTGGGGACGTGTTGATCGTCGTCGGCAAACCGGACGAGCTTCGTGCGTTCGCCGAGGTGACCCAATGAGCCTCGTCGCTACCATCGGCGCTCACCCGATCGTCGAGGCCGTGATCCGTATTGTGGGGTTATCGATTCTGGCTGGCACCGCGACGGCGATCGCAACGTTCGTCTACCGGGTCAGAGTACGAACCGAGTTCCCGGAGGGGGCGACGCTCATCCTCGGGCTCGGCGTCGTCGCGATCTATCTCAACACGCGGCTCATTTTCATCCAGTTCATCGGTGACGGTGGAGATGCGCTGACGGTCAACGAAGCGATGATCAACGTCGCTGTCTTCGTCGCCGCCGGTATCGCCTCCTTCGGCGGTCGGTACGTCGGTGACAAAGCCGGCCAGTCAGACCGCATCGCGTGGAGTCGCCTCCAGCCGGATATCAGCCCGATCGTCCGGGCTGCCGGCCGGTTCATCACGGTGGTGTTGCCAGCGGAGATCGATGACATCGAAGGATACGATCCCGTCGAATCCGAAACCAAGACGGCGCTTTCGGGTCGGGAACTGGAGTTCCCGCGTGGGCTGACGGTCGCCGAACTGCAATCACAGCTTGTCGTTCGGTTGAAAGAAAAGTACGATATTGGCTACGTGGATATCGATATGGCAGCCGACGGGACCGTCGAGTATCTCGCCGTCGGACAGCGCGCTTCCGGACTCGGCCCGACGCTCCCGCCGAAATCCGCCGCCGTCGCCGTTCGTGCTGATCCGCCGTTCAGCGCCACGCCCGGCGATACCGTCCAGCTGTGGAACGCTGGCGGTGACAAGCCAGAGCGGGTTGGGCTCGCCGAACTCCGGGCCACCGTCGGTGACGTCGCGACCGTCGTCACAGACGAGTCGATCGCCCGGAAGATCGATCCTGACACCACGTACCGACTGATGACTATGGCAGCCGACTCCCATCCAGACAAGGAGTTCGCGGCGATGCTCCGTCGTGGCGACGAAACGATGAGTATCGTCGAGATCGGGGACCAGAGCCCGCTCGTGGGCAGCCCGATCGGCGCACTCGACGTGACGGTGATCGCCGTCCGGGCAGCCGAGGGAGAGGTGGATACGATCCCGAAACGCGATCGACTCATTGTGGCTGGCGATACCCTGTTCGCGATCGGGCGACCTGAACGGCTTCGGAAGCTAGAGCTAGCGAAAGGCATCGCCCCGGTCGATGGTGAGGAGGTGCTGCAGGCTGCTGTCGGTGCGGCTACGTTCTCGACGCTGACTCCTCCCTCGGAGCCACAGGAGCGAAAGAACGATCGCGAAGACTGGTCGGCTACGTTCGACGAGGGAGGAGAGTGAGACTGTCGTTGTCCCCTTCCCCGCGCTGAAGCGCGAGGGTTGAGGCGTACACGATCAGACGTAGAGGCCACTCAGTCGTGTCTGAAGCTTCGCTGTCCCGTAAGCGCCATCGCGATATCGTGTTCGTCGGCTGCGGCGATCACGTCGTCGTCGTTGACCGAGCCGCCGGGCTGAACGACAGCAGTGATGCCCGCCTCTGCGGCTTCTTCGATCCCGTCTGGGAACGGGAAGAACGCATCCGAAGCCATCACGGCTCCCTCGGCGTCTTTCCCTTCGGCGTGTTCGTCAGCTTTCATTGCGGCGAGACGAACGGCGTCGACCCGGGAGACCTGTCCCATGCCGATGCCGACCGTCTCGGTGCCTTTCGCGAAGAGGATGCCGTTCGATTTGACGTGCTTGAGCGTCTGCCAGGCGAACACCATCGTCTCCAGTTCCTCGTCAGTCGGTTCGCGATCGGTGACGACTTCGAGGTCGTCGATATCGATCGATTGCAGGTCGCGCTCTTGGACGAGTCGGCCGCCGACGAGTGGTTTTTCCGTGAAGCGTTCGGTCCGATCGCCCAGTGCTCGCGGCTGTCCGCCGCTCGCATTCGAGGCGCGTGGCGCCTCGCCCCCCACGTCAAGAACACGGAGATTCTTCTTTTCACAGAGCACGTCGAGTGCATCGTCGGTGTAGCCGGGTGCGACGACGACCTCTTTGAACGAGTCGACGATCTGCTCGGCCGTGTCGGCATCACACTTCCGGTTGAGTGCGACGATGCCACCGAACGCGCTCATCGGGTCCGTCGAGAGCGCGGCCTCGTATGCCTCCGCAAGCGAGTCAGCCGTTGCACAGCCGGCCGGGTTGGTGTGTTTGATGACTGCCGCCGCGGGCTCGTCGAACTCTTTGATCAGATTCAGCGCGCCGTCGGCATCGTTGTAGTTGTTGTAGCTGAGTGCCTTCGCGCCCTCGTTCAACTGGTCGGCGTGGACGACGCTCGCCTCGTCGCAGGTGTAGTCGACGTAGACGGCGGCATCCTGATGCGGATTCTCTCCATAGCGGAGGGTGTCGAGGCGATCGTCCGAGACGAATCGGCGCGCGGGCAGGCCCGTGTGGTCGGCTGCGTCGGCACTCGCGACATCGGCGTCGACGGTGACCTCGCCGGCAGCCAGATCGACGTCGATCACGCCGTCGGCGAACCACTGGACAGCCCGTGGGTACGCACGGAACTCACACTCATAGAGCACCCGCTCTTTCAGGCTGTCTTCGTCGTCGCCCTCGTAGACAGGGATCGGCTCCTGAGTGACGATCGGGCCGCCGTCGACTTCGCCTTCGATAACCTGTCCGTCTTCGTCTGTCGCGTCGGTGACGACGTGGACGGTACAGCCCGCGACCGAGACACCCGCCTCAAGTGCGTCGCCCCACGCGTCCATTCCGGGGAACGCGGGCAGCAGAGAGGGGTGGACGTTCAGCGTCATCGGCTGTTCGTCGAGGAAGGTATCTGAGAGAATCCGCATGTAGCCGTCCAGACAGACCAGATCGTACTCGTAGCCGTCGAGTGCTGCGTTGACTGCCTGCTCGTGTTCGCGGCGACTCATCCCATCTTCGAGTTCGACGACCTCGGTGGGAATCCCGCGATCGGCTGCTGCCTCGAGTACTGGTGCGTCCTCGGTGTTCGTCAGGACGACGCCGAGTTCGGCTCCGCCCGGTCGCCGATCGGCAATGTTCAACAGATTACGCCCTCGGTTGCCGGCCATCCCGGCGATTCGCGTCATACTCACACGGCTGCCCGCAAACGGGAAAGTGGTTGCGGTCTCGATCGTTCTGATATGCACATTTATGCATACTTCTATGGCTATAGCCGATTGAGACCGATGAGATATACACACATGTGGCAGGGGGCTTTCGACACGCTTTTGCGCCGCGGTAGAACACATCGCACAATGACAGACATCGACGCTCTGTACGCCGTCTCGCCGCTGGATGGCCGCTACGGAAGCCGAACCGCACCGCTGTCGCCGTACGCGAGTGAGGCCGCACTCATGCGCGCTCGTGTCCGCGTCGAGGTCGAGTATCTGATCGCACTGGCCGATCTGGACGCGACACCACTGACGCTGGATATCGACGATCGAGAGCAGCTCCGTGGGCTCTACACCCAGTTCGCCGAGGAAGACGCCAGCCTGATCAAGAAGCTCGAAACAACAGGCCACGCCGGCTTCGAGGCGACGAATCACGATGTCAAGGCTGTCGAGTACTTTATTCGTCACCGACTGCCCGAGGGAAGTGACGCCTCGCCGTGGATTCACTTCGGGCTGACCAGCGAGGACGTGAACAATCTCGCACACCGACTGCTCGTCCGCGACGCCGTGGGGGACGTGCTTCTTCCGGAGCTGTATGGCGTCCAGAACACACTCGCGTCGATGGCCCGAGAGTACCGCGACCTGCCGATGCTTGCGCGCACCCACGGCCAGCCCGCGACACCGACGACCTTCGGCAAAGAACTCGCTGTCTACGCCGCCAGACTCGGCCGGGCAACCGGGCGTATCACGCAGGCAACCGACGGCCTCGCGGGCAAACTCGGCGGGGCCTCCGGCACCTACGCCGCCCACGTCGCCGCCTACCCCGAGGTCGACTGGCAGGCGTTCGCCGAGACGTTCGTCACCAGCCTCGGTCTCGAATTCGAACCGTTGACGACACAGGTCAACCCGTGTGACGATCTCGCAGCCCTGTTCGACGCCATCCGCAGCGCGAACACCGTTCTCCTCGATCTCGATCTGGACATGTGGCTTTATATCTCCGATCGGTATCTCGGCCAGGAGGCAGTCGAGGGCGAAACGGGCTCGTCGACGATGCCTCACAAGGTCAACCCGATCGACTTCGAGAACAGCGAGGGGAACCTCTCGAAGGCGAACTCGGATCTGACTTTCCTCGCCGATTACGTGACGACCTCGCGTCTCCAGCGTGATCTCTCCGATTCGACGGTCAAACGCAACGTCGGCGCGGCGTTTGCACACTGTCTGATCGGCTACGGAAAGACCGCTACGGGCCTCTCGAAGGTCGTCCCCAACGAGCAAGTCATGCGTGATGAACTGGCAGCCACCCCGGAGATCATCGGCGAAGCCGTCCAGACGATCCTTCGACGGGAAGGCCAAGAAGACGCCTACGAGCGCGTCAAAGCCGTCACCCGCGGCAAATCGGTAACGATCGAGGACTTCCGGGCGCTGTTCGACGACCTCGATATCGACGAGGATGTCCGCGAGGAACTTCACGCGCTGACTCCCGAAGAGTACACGGGCCTCGCAAGCGAACTGGTCGACAAACTGGAGTGACCAAACGGCCAGCCGCCGACGAAGGGATCTTCCGAACTGACTGCATATCACGTCCATGGAGTACCTGCTCTGGGTCGTGGTCGCACTCGCTGCCTACGGATTCATGCCACCGTTGACCAGCATCGTCACATCGGCGATCCCACCCACGATCGCGCTCTTTCTCTCGACGGCGGTTTTTCTTGTGTTCACCTTCGTCGTCGTCCTCGTTACCGGCACTGCCGATCCGGCGTATGCCACGACGCCTGCAGCCGGATACGTCTACGTCGCCGGTGGTTTTCTCGCGATCGGCATTCTTGCGTACTACGCCGCACTCGAAGCTGGCCCGGTCAGCGTCGTCGTCCCGATCTACGGACTCTTCATCGTCGGGAGCTCCGCCGTCGGCATTGCGTTTCTGGGTGAGGAACTGACTGCCACGCGAGCGATCGGCATCGCCGTTGCCATCCTCGCGATCTATCTCGCTGCAACTGGTGACCGATGATCCGGCGCTATCTCGCCCTCTCGATCGTCGCGTGTGTCACCTACAGCCTCGTCGCGCCACTGGTCGCGATCGGGATGGCCGAGCTCCCGAGTACGACGGCCGTCTTTCTCTCGAATTTCGTCATGCTCGTCGCGATCGGGGGCCTGATCGTGATCCGTCGGCTTCCCCTTCGTCCCTATCTGCGCCACCAATACACACCGCATATCGTTCTGATGGGGCTCCTGCTGACGATCGGGCTGTTGAGCTACTACCGGGCAATCGAACTCGGGCCCGTCAGCGTCGTCGTCCCGATCTTCGGCCTGTTTATCGTGATCAGTTCGTTCGTCGGCATCCTCGCCTTCGAAGAGCGTGTCACCCCCCGCAAGGTGGCCGCGATCGGACTGAGTGTGGTTGCGATCGTGTTGATAGCGATCTGAACAGCGCGGTCGCGATCGGCACGTGTGACGAAATGTATTCGAGGAAGCAAAATGAACGGGAACAGTTCTATTATTACGGGAACATTTTTGTATTTTCCCGTACAACACCGACAGATGTATGTCGAAGTCGACAGACGAGCGGGGACGGATCTACCTCCCAAAGGATGTCCGTGAACGGTTCGGTGACCAGTATCGCATTGTGGAGCTTCCGAGCCACGTCGCGCTCTTTCCGGTTGATGAGGACCCATTGGACGGACTCCACGCGGCCGTTGGCGATGCGTTCGCAGAAACAGCGACTGACAAGTTGAAAACCGACGCACGCGAGGCGATCGACAGAGCGGTTCGAGCGGACGCAGAGAACCGATCGCAAGACGACTCGGAGTGAGCGATGTACGTCGAAACAGATTTTCTCACTGCACTAGTAAAAGAGGACGACTGGCTCCAAGACGCCGCAGTTCACGCGCTTGAAGAACACGATGAGATCCATACCTCAATACTCGCGTACGCCGAGGTGTTGGTGTTGTTCTATGATCGCGAGGCAGCTGCATACACCATCGACGCGCCGCGGGCGATTACCAATTTGCTCGAACTGGTCCCAATCCGACCAAAAAAACACGAGGATGCGGTGTTGGCTGCTGCGGCGTTCCTCGATGAGTATGAGTTGACTCCGTTCGATGCACTCCACGCCGGGCTTGTCACGACCGGCAACAAGTGTGTCCTTTCGACCGAACAGGACTACGACACTGTCGGCCTTGATCGCACGCCGTTGGAACCAGAATCCGACGAATAGAACTCTATCGGCTACTCGATCAGCGTCCCGATCGCCTCCGTCAGCGCCGCGGCTGCGGCCTCAACGTCCGCGACGCGGACGTACTCTCGGGGCGCGTGGGCGACGGCTCCCTCATCGTCAGCCAGCACGCCGGGGCCAAAAACGACCGTTGGCGCGTCGGCCGCAAAGTACGAGGCCTCTGTCGCAGCCGTAAACGGCCGAACCCTCCCTCCCGAAGCCGTCGCAAGTGTGTCGACGATCGGCGCGTCACGATCGGTCTCCCACGCTTCGAGAAACGGCGTCGGCCGATCGGTAAACCGGAACGCGACGCCAACGGCGCCGGGAACGGCCGCCCGGAGATGTGCGGTCAACGCCTCGTGAAACTCGCTTGCTGTCTCGGGAGGCACGCTTCGCCGATCGACCGTCAGTTCGCAGTTGGCAGGCACCTGATTGGTTGCCTCGCCGCCGGAGACGACAGTCGGCGTGAGCGTCGCTCCACCGAGTTCGGGGTGGTCTGGCGGCGCGTCGGCCCGATCGCCGAACGTCCGGATCGCCCCGAGGACGGCTTCGAGTGCGGCGATCGCGTTCGTTCCCGACTGCGGCTCGGCGGCGTGGGCGTTTGCGCCGGTGAGCTGGACCGTGCCCTGAAACCGCCCCTTTGCGGCCGTACAGACGTCGAGGTCGGTCGGCTCACCGACGATGACCGCGTCTGCATCCGCAGTCAGTGACTCGTCGCCGGAAACGAGTGCGTGTGCACCAGTCGAGAGCAGTTCCTCATCGGGCGTGACTGCAAGCGTCAGCCGATCGCGTGTGGGATCGATCGCGAAAAACGCCGCCAGCAGTGCGGCGAGTGGTCCCTTTGCGTCACAGGAGCCACGACCGCGGATGACGCCGTTTTCGCCACCCCCATCACGCTCGAAGGGAACGTGTGGTGAAACTGTATCGATGTGGGTGTTCAACACGACGTGCGTGTCGGCGTCTGCCGGGCCACGGCTCGCCAGTACGTTTCCAGCGTCGTCGACGCGTGACTCGATGCCGTGTTCGTCGAGCGTCTCACACAGAAACGCCCGCATCGAGTCGACGGTCTCGTTCGACTGGCACTGGACAGCCGTTTCGAGAAAGCCAATCGGGTCGAACCCGCCGTCGGGAGTGGACCGCTCCCCGCTCACAGTTCGGCCGCGGGTTCGATCGTGAGTTCGCCATCGAACTCGTGTTCGACGGGGCCGGCAAGCATCGCTCGTCCGCGATCGTTGAACGTCACCCGGAGGTCGCCACCCGGCGGCCGAACGGCGACGGGGTCGTCGTCGGTAAGTCCGAGTCGACGTGCGACGACGGCGATCGCGACCGCGCCGGTGCCACAGGAGTCCGTTTCGCCTTCGACGCCGCGTTCGTACGTCCGCTGGCGGAAGCCACCCGTATCGTCCGGGCTGGCGAGGGTGACGTTCGTCCCGAGCGGGAAAACATCCGCGTGGCGCACTGGTGGGGCAATCGTCTCCAAGTCGATCGCGTCGACATCGTCGACGAACGAGACGGCGTGTGGGACGCCAGTGTTGATCATCGTCACTTCGAGCCCTTCGATCTCGCGTTCGAAAACCGGTTCGTCTGCGCTGACGGGGACCTTCGCAGGATCAAAGGTGAGGTCGGTCATCTCGACGGCGACATCGTCTTCGGTTCGGTCTGCACGGAGCGTTCCCGCCTGCGTATCGATCATCACACTGTCAGTGCCGGTTCGGCGCATTCCCCACTCGGCGGCACACCGCGCGCCGTTGCCACACATCGGGGCCGTCGCGCCGTCGGGCTGGACAAGCGTCATGACGACCCGTGGCGGCGAGAACTCCTCGTTGAGCGCAAGAAAGAGGATGCCATCGGCACCGACGCCGTCGGTCCGATCGCACTCACGTCGGGCGAGTTTGCCCCGATCGGGAACGGAGTGTGCCTCCGCGTCAAGTAGTAGAAAGTCGTTACCGGTGCCGTGGTATTTTTCGAATGGTACGGTCATCGTTAGTGCTGGTTGCGTGTGCGTGTCGTCTCCGGTCGTCGTACGTCTGCGATCGTCTCTCGGCGGCGTGTGAGCCGTTTCTCGTCGCCATCGAGTGCAATCGATGCCGGTCGTGGCCGGCTGTTGTACTGACTTGCCATCTCGTAGCCGTAGGCTCCCGCGTTGCCGATCGCGAGGACGTCTCCGCGTTGGCTTGCCGGGAGTAGGCGGTCAGTACAGAAAACATCCCCGCTCTCGCAGATCGGGCCACTGATGGTCTGTGCCATGGTTCCGCGGACGGCTGCGTCGGCGTGTTCGGCCTCGGCCGTAGCAGCCGTCAGGTTTCGGATCGGGTGATAGGAGTCGTACATTGCCGGCCGAGCGAGCGTCGTCATCCCGGCGTCGACGCCAACGACAGTCGTCTCGCGGGCGGTTTTGACCGTGTTCACTTCGGTCAGCAACACGCCTGCGTCGGCGACGAAATACCGACCCGGCTCGATGGCGAGTCTCGCGTCGATCTCGCCGGTCGCCTCGCGAGTCGCCTCGGCGACGGCTGGCAGATCGAGTGGCTCCTCGTCGTCGCGGTAGGGAACCCCGAAGCCACCGCCGACATCGACGAACTCGAGACCGTCGTACCTTGCAGCCTGCAGCCGATCGTTGGCTTCGCGTGCGAGATTGCCCATCTGCGAGACGAACTCCCGGTGGGCGTCGAGTTGGTCACTCGACACGCCAGAGCCGACGTGGGCGTGGACGCCGACCACGTCAAAGCCCCGACCGGCGGCGTCGGTCAACACGTCGACGGCGCGCTCGATCGGGACGCCGAACTTCGGCGCTGCGCCGGTCTGAACCTTCTCGTGGTGGCCAGCACCGACCCCGGGGTTGACCCGGAGACAGAGCCGGCCGTCGTAGCCCCGATCGGCGAGGCGATCGATCGTATCCTCAGCGCCGGCAGTGATCGTCAGCTCCGGGTTGTCGGCCCACGCGTTGACGATCCAGTCCAGATCGGCGGCGGGTGGATTGACAGCCGTGTAGTGGATCGCTGACCCCGGCACGCCAGCCGCGAGGGCGCGTTCGACCTCGCCGGCAGAGGCACATTCGAGGCCCGCGCCAGCCTCGTAGACCGTCGTGAGAACGTCGCCGAGTGCGTTCGCTTTCACTGCGTACAGAATCTCGGCATCGGGAAAGGCGTCGGCGAGTCGCCGGTAGTTCTCTCGGACCCGATCGAGATCGAGAACGTACAGCGGCGAGCCGTAGTCAGCGACAAGTGACTGTAGCTCCGCCGGGTCCCACTCATCGAGCCGGCGAATCGCCGGCGACTCCTCGATCGCAGTCATTACACCCAGCAAGTAACCGCGAGAAGTCAAACGTTTGGGTTTGTGTCGGCACCGATCGCGACCAGTTATTCGGCTGGTTGTGGCTCTGTGACCTGCAGTTCGTCTTCGATCACTGTTCCTTCGGGCAGTTCGAGGTCTGGCTCTCGACCTACGGTAAACAGCCGTTCGGTGAGCGTAAGTTCCTCGCCTTTCGGGCTCGGCTTCTCTACGGCCTCGTACTCGACACTGACGTGGCCAGCGTCGGAATCAGCCGCAATCCGGACCGTACACAGCTGGTAGGATGGATAGAACACCGGTGGGAGAATGCCGGTGATCCCGTCCCGGCGGTGGAGCCGTTTGAGCCACGTCCCGGTGTTGACGACGACACCGCCGTCGATCTCCTGGAGTCGTGGACGGTGTGTGTGCCCATAACAGAAGACGGCGGTCTCTGGATTCTCCGTGAACACTTCACTGGCTGCTTCGGCATACGGCGTCTCGGCGTCCACTGTCAGCTCCGTCTCGAACACCCCAAACCGGGTGATCGTCTTCCGGATGTCTCGACGGATGAAATACAACGGAATGCCGACCAGCAACACCAGACTCGTCGCCGCGACGTTGATGCCAAGCAGGAACCAGATCGCCGTCCCAGCCGTACCGAACTGCTGGAGGAAGGCGACGGTCCAGTCAGTCGGCCCAGACCAGATGCCGGCGAAATCAAGCCCGGCGAGGATGACGAGCAGGACGCTGATATTAAACAACAACAGGAACGGAACCAGCGCGTACCGAAGCAGTGGGTTCATCTCCCGATAGAAGTAC
>LKMJ01003741.1_pt1 | contig 14229 bp, 16 predicted proteins | sample 643391 | NCBI WGS metagenome assembly LKMJ01 (sample SAMN04112250, study PRJNA286221) | soda lake metagenome | biome: soda lake; feature: Kulunda Steppe; material: water; isolation source: sample PL-Br10 brine of Picturesque Lake | place: Russia: Kulunda steppe | collected 2010-07
ACATAGTGACACCCCCCTAAATCACACATAGTGACACCCTCCTAAATCACACATAGTGACACCCCCCTAAATCACACATAGTGACACCCTCCTTAATCACACATGGTGACACCCCCCTAAATCACACATAGTGACACCCTCCTAAATCACACATAGTGACATCCCCCTTAATCACACATAGTGACACCCTCCTTAATCACACATAGCGACACACCCCTAAATCACGCACAGTGATACACCCTTGTATGACGTGCGCCCACTCCCTGCCTCCTTCGGCCCCCTAAGATCACGTGCACTAGCTACCTGCTTGCTCCCACCTTGCCCATTGCCCTCCATGAGGAGCCCTGTCTCATGTGCAGGGGTGTGCGCCCCCGCCCCACCCACTCGCTTAGGCGAGCTGCTGCAAGGCCCACAGCGTTCATGATCTGTCATCTCAGAGGCTCCTGCCTGATCAGACTCCGCCAGCAGTGCGGGCCTGTGGCCCTCTCCCCTGCTAGACTGCTGTGCTACCTGCAGCAGCTTCTTCGCCCACGCTGCAAAGCGTGAAGTGGCCTTAGCGCCGGGCACACCTGGAAGGCCCGGACACACACAAGGGTTGCGTGCGTTATTTTCGCGGGAGGGGGGGTTGCAGCGCGGCGGCACCTCCCCATACACAGCCCTGTTGGAGCTGCAAATGTAGTGTGCAGGCAGCATCCTGGCATCTGTGACAATAGGGCTCAGTGTGAGCATGTGCTTGCCATGTGAGGTGCGGGGGTTGGTGCCCGGTACCTGTGACCCATCTCAGCAGTGACTCATCGTGCTGGAACGCCTGCACAATGTCTGGGCCGGTGCATGCAGCCTCGTCCACGTGCAAGCTCAAATCCACAGTAGCAGGGCAGCCGTCCTCTCCTCCTGTTTTGTTGTCCGCGTCATCCCCACCTTGTCCCTCCGTGCTGCTGCTTGTTGCCTGCGCTCGCAGGTGGCGCTGCTGAGGTGGCAGCATCACAAAAAACCTGTACCTCCACTACGCCAAATTGCCAGGTGGTGTGGCCAGTGCTGGAAAAGAGTGTCAGAACATGAGATGAGCCCAGTCCCTCAGGCCCCAGAGGCATAGCTGCAAGGGAGTGGTGGGCCAGAGGGACTGCAATTTCAGCCGCTCATATGGCAGCCTCTGTGTGTGATACTGCATGTCAGAGGACATGCAGTTGTGTACTTAAGGAGGCCTGTGTAGGCAGCTCTCAGGAGGGTATCCTAAAGTCTGAGTTGCATGACTGCAACAAGCTCAGCCCCTACCCTGCATGCCCCTCTGCTGCCAGGCAAGCACTGCAGCAGAAGCTGCAACTTAAAGGATGAGCTAGAGCTCCGCCCTCTGAGTGTGGTAGGTATGGTCACCTAGCTGCTGCTGCCTTTTACGCACCTGCAGGATGGGGGCTGCTGGGGGTGTGGATGAGGCCTCCCCTGCAGAAAAGGCTGGCAAGGGGAAGGGCGGAAGGGAGCCGGCCATGTCCAGCATTGGAGCGGAAACGCCTGCAGATCAATCACCAGCAGATCCTGCCGTAAGCCCGCCATTCTGCTACTTGCTGGCAGGTTTGCAAACGCTTCAAGTTGAGCTGATATTGTTATAATCTCACAGACCAAGTCAAAAGGGTCCAACCAGCTCCGTGGCAGCCCCTCGCGGCTGGTGATGCTTATGCCATCTCCTGTTGCAAAATCTATACCCTTACATTCACCCATCACCAAAGAAGCTTGTTCCCTCAAGATTGACGGGGCTACCAAAGTGCCACAATCCCAAGACCGCGAATCTGCAGATCTAAGAAGTCTGTACCCATTTGGATTTGATCTAGGGACCTCTGCTCGGATACCAAATGTAATGGTCTGACAGGCCAGGCTCAAAGGGTTCAACCAACTCCGGTGGCGGATGCCACTTAGCCGCCTTCCTGTTCCTTAGAAGAAGCGGGGGAGCTTGCAACCTTACCCTTTTGGCCTGTTGCGGCCAGCAAGGTTGAGCTTATGCAATATCCTGTCGCAATGTTATCACCCTTACAGGTCCTGCCTTCACTCTTTCCCACCCTGGCGCTCTTCCTGCTTGTATGGGTTAATCGGATCATCCTACTAGGGTTCTGTTGAATTTCACCTTGAAGAGCATGGACCTGGGCGTCGTACAAATGCCTTGTAGAAGATTGCAGGGCCCTGTGGGGCGGGAATCTTGTTGAGGTTTGATGAGACTTGCGCAAATGGATACAACCTTTGGGGGATGCAACACACAAGCACATTGTGCACAGCATGTTGGTGCTCGGCAACCAAGGAACAATTCTTGCAACATGGACTATTGTAACCTCTCAAGGCCACAGCGCAACAACTGATCCTTTGGTTCCACTCCGCCTGTGTCAAGCTAAGAAAGATTGATCAACAGGGCAGAATCTCATCCACACCCTGCAAATGCAGGGTTACAGTTCTTTAGGGGCGGGGATCTAAATTCTCCATTCACCACAAGTTTGGATGGGAGACGCTTTGATGGCCCTTGAGATGCTGAAACACCATGTAGCATGTCATGACTTTTGAGAGCGTCTGTGTGTCTGGCAGACAGTAAGCCACTGGTGCAGTATATCAGAATGAAAGTGAAGATTTGTTGAAGCAACGTATTAAGCTGCCGTGGAGCCTGGAATAATCCTTGTTCTACACTATTTTTCCTTTTGGACACTGCAAGCTACATGATTTGCTTAGGGTGCACATGCATGTGTGCTAGCAAGAGCTCTTGATTGGCTTGGTCGGTCCAATGCCTTACCGGGTGGAAGGTATGGTAGCTGCTGAGAGATGGATGCACCCTTGGCCTTGTTGCCCCCTCTGGCCTTTGCCTTCTTGGTCACTCGAGGCACATATGGACCACTAGACTTCCCCACGACGAAGTCCTGTGGCATTATGCGAGGTTCACACGGTAAGCTCAAAGCTGGAAATAGGCATTCCTTCAGCACACCTTTCAAACAAGATATCTTGGCTTACGGGTGAAGGTGCAGGCAGCAAGAGAACACAGGGTCCCAACAATCTACAGCTGCAAGCCTTTTGCTCTGCTGGCCCGGCAAGGCGCTTGCATGTCCTCACCAGCCACTTCTCAACAGCCTGGCCGTTTTCAAAAACAAAGCCGTCATGCACTGCCTTGTAGGCATATCTCCTGCAGTTGAGGCACAGTGTGTGTTGGCACTTGTAGATGCCATCCTGTGGATAGAGCACCAAGTAGATTAGCACATGCAGTCAAGAGAGCACATCTGGCACATTCAACCTGTGTACCTGTCTCGTCTGTGCCCATCTTCAGCTGCAATGATGTGCTTTTCAGCTCCAGTCTGCAGGCAGGAATTGATTTCACCAACCTGATTGTAAGCAGTTTCTTTTTAAGAGCAATTGGACACGCACTTGCTGCAGGCACCTTCTCTTTCTGAAAAGTCAAAGCAACCACAAAAAGCCACAATTCATTGTTAAGGTGGTGCAAACTGCCTCTGCACTTCAAATCCACTTCATTTTTGAGTGCGGGCACAGTGCGTGGCAGAGCATTTGCAAGCAAGCCGTACCATGGCTGCTGCTGTGATGAAACAAGGGATTTGTCAGCCCAACAGGAAGACACCATCAATAGTGAATACCTTTGTGTCCACCAAGAAGAAGTTCTTGTAGTGCCTGCCATCTGCGATCTTGCCACCCTCTTCACGCCATGCATCATATGCGCGATCTAGCTGGGGGCGGCTGAACATCGGATCAGAGTTGAGGAGCATCTCCAGCTGGACATAAGGTGTGTTGGTGCACAATGTATCATGATCTGACTTTCAAGTCCAACAGCAAGCTTTCAGCAAAGGTATGGGCTACATTGGGCATCATCTTGGCTGCCAAATGCATAGTCATCCCCTCTTATGCAAGTGAACATGTGCCCAAACCTGCCTACAAGAATTGGCGAGGAAGGGAATTAACAGGTAGGCCAAAAGACTTGTTGAAAAATACGTCGCTTAAAACGTAACAGATGGTACATTGCTGGCTTGGTCCTTTCCCAGGAAATTCAAAGTAGTGTGGTCTCTTTGCAAATGCATTTGCTACAAGCATCTGTTTTGCGAGCCCAGTGGGAACTTGACTTCTACGACCTGTTACGCTTGATGCATGCTTGCTGGATTGCTGCAGGCGGACGGCTTGATGACCTTTCACATGTACAACAAGCACTGCTTAAACCTGTGGACTGATTGACAAGAAAACATTCACGTTAACTTGCATGGACAAACATCAGTGCCAAAGGAGCAGAATTCCCAGCGCATTTACGCAACCATTTCTTGAAGCTGCCCTTCATCCACCTGAGGTCTCACACAGTGACCAACATCGCTGCCTCAGTATGGAAAGAAACCACAAAACCGCACTTCACCCTTGGAATCTCGCCAACTTCTGACAGCCTTGAAACTATGCATAGATGGTGTTATAATGGAGACACCTGTTTATCGCAAGACTAGACACCGACCAGGACCTGGAAACCAACCAGAAACTTAGGAAGAGTTTAGCAAGCAGGATCAATTAGGATGAGCCCTCTGTGCACATTTTGTTTAAGACAGGGGTTATGCCATTTAGATTGCTCATGCTCATCAGAGGAGTGTTAGCTGAGAGAGCATCATGAGTGGAGTGATGATTAGCCTTTGAGGGGAGTTCAGTGGTCGAGATGAGAAACACCTCATGGTAAGGCAGTAAGCAAAGAATTGGTAGGTATCTGTAAGTTGCACGTCAACCTTAACAAGTCAATCATGTGTACGTGTGTGTGTGTATGTGTGTGCATGTGTGTGCTTACATGTGCGCGTCTGTGCGTGCGTGCATGCGTGCATGTGTGTTCGTGTGCGTGCGCGCGTGCATGTGTGCGTGTACGTTTAGTGCAATAAGTTTAGGAACAGGTTCCCAGTATTTTAAGCAACATTGCAGACACACCTGCTGACCAGAAATGCTGGGCACCTTCACACTCTGCACAGGAACATAGAGTGACATGTGTGCGCGCATTATCTCCCATTGAGTGATTGACAGACCACACCAAGCTGCGTGTTGATTGTGCATGAATGGTAGCATGGCCAGGAACTGATGACTGGCACATTCCATCTTCAGCATGGGTGGCAACATGAAATGTCACCGCACCTGGGGGTCGGCCGGCTCAGCTGCACCAAGGGCTGTGAGCCAGCTCATGACCTGCGGCAAGACATCATGTTTAACAAGCCTGCCAAATGAGCCTGGAGCATGTGCCCGCATGGAAGACAACATTACTCTGTCCTGTACATCAATGTGAAGCGTGCACAGGATTAGGCATGTGTGCACTGCCACGAAGTATAAGCGCATTTTGAGTACCAGAGCAGTCCAGCTCTAGCTATCCAGGCATCCACACATTGCAGACCTGTCCTGTCCTATACTGAGGATGACCAATCATGCATAGAATTAAGTACTGATGAATGCCTAGTCAGCTCCCAGCCACGCTCCTGGGCACGGTTGGTGCAGCGGATAGGAGGCCCCTCGGTGAAGTCAGGCATACTTGCATACACAAAATGGCCCGACAGCCGCACGTCCGTGCCCTATGCGCATTTGCACACACAAAAACACACAACGGAGCGGAGTTTGCCCAAAAATTTCACTTTTGAACAGAGTATTCTTGTCCTGCAGCTGTGCAACCCTTCTTCTAACTCTATTGCCAGTATGTCTAGGCTAGCACACAAGACCAGGTTGTCCTGTCCAGGCGAAACATAACAAAGTAAAAATCAGATCACAAGCTCCATGTGAGATCTGGCACTTACAACGATTGCCAGGGTTGCATTCATGTGTGCATCGCACACATAGAACAGGACGTGGTTGGAGGAAGTCTGCAGGCGCTGCATGTGATGCTTGTAAAACTTTCTGAATGGGGATGATGGGCCCGGGGCTGGTGGCATGGTTTGTGAGAAGGGGGCGGTGGACGCCATGGGGAATAACATGGGCAAAGGCAAGCTAGGCATTGGAAGCACCGGACGCTGCTGAAGGTGTGCTGGGAGGGGGAGGTCGAGCTGAGAGTCTTGCTCTGGGAAGGGAAGACGAGCCGCATGCATGCGTGACGATCGATCCCGTTTTTGCTGCAGCAGTTGCTGCTGATGATGAAGGCTTAGATTCTCTTCCTCGTCTCCGGTTGCATCTGGCACTTCGATTAGCTGCTGCAGCAAATTCGAGTCCAGGCGATTGGGATGCATACTCAACCGCTGCAGCTACCTTTCGACAAGATAGAAATTGAGTTAGCAGAACATGCTCATACTTATAAACGAAGCCGGTGGAGTCTCGTCTCCGCAGACTGGAAACGCACGGTCGACCTAGGAACCCACGACGAACAAACAGAGAAAATAAAGAAACAAAAGCATAATATACTGGCAGCGGAAATTTCTTTACATCTTTACGACGACATTTCCGCTCTTGAATTGCTTCTGCGAAATGAAAACTATTTAGGGTTGTAAGTAGGCTGCATTTAGGATTGTGGCTTTTATTGTCATACTCAGGTGAGACCCATCTATACCAAAATGGGCGGTATTTAGGGGTGTGGCATATGTTGTCATAGTCTAAGGAGACACATCTATATCAGAGGGCTGCATTTAGGATATTGGAGCATACTGTCATAGTCGGGTGAGACCCATCTATACCAAAATGCGCGGTATTCAGGGGTGTTGCGTACATTGTCGCAATAAGTTGTGATCCATCTATATTAGATCGGCTACATTTAGGATATGGGAGCATACTATCATATGCAGATGAGACCGATCTATACAAAATAGGCTGTATTTAGGGTCATGGCGTGTATTGTCATACTCAGGTGAGACCCATCTATACCAAAATGGGTAACATTTAGAGGGGTGTGGCGCATGTTAACAACCTTGTCATAGTCAGGTGAGAGCTCCGTCTGGGTCTGTCTTGCAGCACTTTGCTGCGTCTGGTCTGTTGCCCCCTTTGGGCTCTTTGGAGGCATCTTTGCGTGAGAGCGTGGGACCGGAGGACGCCCCAGCTCTGATTCGCAAATGTAGAAAGACAGAGCTCCGTCTTGGATACCGCGCTTGCCGATCGATAGGGATATGTATTATTGCATTCCCCCCTGTCTAGGTACGGACGTCCCGGCCGTAGTGGGGAGTTGGTCTTTATGCATCCTTACCCAAGAGATGCGTCAGTCTTTTGTCTTGGTCTTGCATCCTTGCCCAAGGGTTGTGTCAAGGTTTGGATTAATTGGCAAAGCGGTGTCGGCTGGCTAGGAGCAAACTCAAACCCCAAGCGCGTTTGGTCTGGTCTGGTCTGTTTGGTCTGGCGCTCAAGGAAGCTTGGACAACCCATCTGATACCAAACTGTAACCAACAAACCGTCCCCAGATGAACCCTCCTCAGACTGGACGAAAGCGCAGAGGAAGACCGCCTAAAGACCCCAGTAAATACAGGCAATCTTAATGATGTCATTCTGCCAGACAATTTCATGTGTGGCCGGGACGTCCACAACTAGACAGGCGGGAATGAAACAATACATAGACTTCCTGTCTATTATAAGTACCAGACCTGTCTACCAGACCTGTCCAAGACCCTCAGACCTCCAGTATATAATATACTGGACCAACGATACTTTTCAGCACCACCAACTGTTGGTTCTTTCTACACATACTCTTGTCACAGAGAAACAGAAGCGAGAAAATTTAGTAAGGATCAGGAGAGTGACTGGAAGTGCCCCACTCCTAGCCTTGATGATGATAAGTGGCAGTGGCCTGGAAGGGTCTCCTCTAATTAGACGGTGCTTATAACTTACCTTAAGGGGCCTCTGGACCAATTATAAAAGTAAATGGCAGGCCAAAAATGATTCAGCATATGTCCTGCAGCTGATCAATTTCCTGGGTCAGGCTGTTCCAGCGCTAGCGCAGCAGCTGCCCTTTGTGCGAGCAAAGCTGCTTGTGTGATTGACTGTGCCAACGCCTGGCTCTGAGGAGCATCTGCCAAGGTAGCCATGAGGAAAGTCACGGCCGACAGAAATGCAAGGACAGGCGGAAGAAGCTGGGCGCCAGCTGACAGAAGCGTAAGGACAGGCTGGGGCAGCTGGGGCACACGACCAACCTGGAAGGAAGAAATGTGGGAAAGGTCTGATGGAAAACTACAATCCAGGGCTGCCCATCAATTTGATCGCGCGATCAAAAGGAGGTTTCACATCATGCAGGACTGACTGACATTCATGGAATCTTTAAGATGGTGTTCTAGTCCCAACAACGTGCATCCTGCATCGCTGCTGTAAAGCAGAAAGCATGGCCTCATGCACTGTGGCATGCCGGTGCACTGGCGTGCGTACAGGCACAGGAGCAATCCTCACAGGACGTCACATGTGGCCGATTGGTACTGAAACAACCTACTAGGAGGTTAAACACGAGCTGTGATGTTGTCTGGCCACTGAGTAGCAGGCTTGTCATTGCCAGTAGCAGCGCCACCTGCAGTCTCTGCACCGCACGAATTGAGGCACTTTTCCTCACCACAAGCTTTAAAAAGCATGCCTGCGTGCAAGTTCGCATGCATGCACAGTCACCGCTGCCAGGTGCTCGGCACTCGTTTTGCAACGATGCCACATCACCTTTTGGCTCAGGTATCATGTGCTGACCTTACTCTTGTTCCCTTTGCACTTGCTGGCCTTGAGGCCCCTTCAAGGCTCCCAATGCAGAGCCTTGCTCAGACCTGTGCACAAGCTCCATGAGCTGCAAGCTGCCGTGACCCCTGCAGACCTCTTTGCTCTTGTGAGCGCATGTGCATGTGCATGTGCGTTAAAAGCTGAAGAGGCCGATGTGTCCCATTCCTCCACAAGAACGCCACTTGCCTGCCCCACCCTTGGCTTGCACCTGTATGTCACAGTGGACCCTGTGGGCCACAGATTTTGCAGATCATGCTTGGCCCCCTGAGCACGTAATGCCTGCCCTGATCTACCTGCCGGGTACATGAGCCAATGAGAAAGCTTTGGAGCATGAGGCTGGACAAATGCACGTCAATGCTGAGCAGGAGGCGCTGCGTCTGACTTACGGCTGCACGAGTCCCTGGGCAAAGACGCTGGGCCTGAGGCGCTGCCTCTGGTCAGAAGCAGCACCTCAGCTGACGCGCGAACCCCCAGGCAAGCAGACCTCTCACAAGGTGCCCTCGCCAGCACCTTGGCCCATCCCCAACACCGAGCAAGCGGCCCATCCCCAAGGCAGGCGCTAGCGGCCCATTTGCCCACGCCATGCAACCAGCCCATCTCCAAGGCAGGCGCAAGGCGCATAGCACCACAGGGGCATGGCCTGCACTGTGGAATGACAGTCCTTGGCGGAGCGCCTCAGCTGCGCCTCAGCGGCTTTGTGCTGAGGTCACACCACCCATAAGCGTTTTTTGCACAAGCGCGATCCTGATTGCTGCACTCGCGCCCTGCGTGCAGGGCGGACCTGGCATCCCAATCTGACCTGCGTGACGTGCCGCCTGGCCCGCTGGACCCCCGCCTCCATCAGCCTCCGGCTGCTGTGCAGCACTGCGTCCACCATAGCGTAGTTCGCCTGCACCTGCTCCGCCGAGAGCGTGCGGCCGGCTGCGAGCAAGCCAGGGCGTGGCACCAGCGGCTGCGCTGCCCCAGGGCAGGCGTCGCCTTGGGGCAGCGGAGCCAGGCCCTGCGTGCCCCGCGAGCACCGCAGGGGGGACATGCAAGGCGTACCGCAACTGGTGTGGAAGCGGCTGGTGAGCATGCCTGAGCCGACGCAGTCGGAGATGGTGGCAGGCGACAATGGGCCCTGCTGGTCTGGAGTTGCAGGCGGCGGGGTCTGTGCATCGCTGGGCCTGGCCTGGCAGGGTTGGAGCAGCAGCTGGGCCTGTGCGCATGAGGAGGGGATGACAGGGCCGCGTCAGTGCGCGTGCCTGAATGCCCAGGGTCGCAGGGGCTTGCTGCGCGCCAGCAGCGCCGGGGCCAGCACACCATCAACACAACAGGGAGAAAGCGCATAGTTCTTACGCCCATCCTACTTTGCTGCATCAGCGCCTGTGGGATCCCCCCCCTCAGTTGTACACACAAACACATACACACACACATTCACACATACACACACACACACACACACACACACACACACACACGGTCGGCCGTCTTGGGCTGGCCGGCGCAGCTTGCCACGCCTGGATGCCTTGCAGCAGTCAGCCATGCACCTAGCAGGCTGGTCAGTGTCTCATGGCTAGTGCTCAGCCCGAGCCTTGCAACCTCACTACACCTGGACGGCAAAGTGGTCGCTGTAACTGAAACCCCTGGGACACATCCTCAGGGTGACCTCGCAGCTGCATGGCCTCAAGTTGGTGAGGACGTAGTCAATTCGCTCAGGCACCTGCGCAGCACGCACACGGTCCTTACAAGGTGGCGCACCCTTGCAGCCATGGATGCTGCCATGCCTCTCAGACCTCTGAGCAGATAGCCGTTCACACCACAGGTCACGCGGAGGGGATAGACAACAGTTCACACCACAGGTCACACCACAGGTCACACCACAGTTCACACCACAGTTCACACCACAGTTCACACCACAGGTCACACGGAGGGGATAGACAACAGCCCTCATTGGATCAACATCCCCCTCCGCTAGCTACGATACCAACGTTACTCTGCAGGGTGAAAGGTGCGCTCCGGATGTCAAGAAAAGGAATTGTTCCTCTTATGATTGTTACATTGAAGTTCCAGGGGAGTGATGAGCTGAAGCCTAGACCTATTACTAACCCTGGCCCTACAGGAAGTAGAGAGGTGGGGGATGAAATCGCCCCGTAAGCCAGAGGGGAGGGTATCTAGGAGGCTGGACATGGTGAGGAGCTGGAGGACCCCTGCAGACAGAAATTGGAGCTTGAGAACAGCCGGGCCAGCAAACTTGAATGGCTGATGAGCGACCAGAAACCATGCCCTCTGTTTCTTGTACAATGGTCCCCACAGGTGCCTGCCTGCAGTAACACCCATCTTACCTGACGGGTGCTTTCAAACGTGTTGCCGGCTGCGTGACAGGTGTGTCCTGGGTCCTGGCCACTGCCATGCAGCTCAGTCCAGGCATCCACAAATTCAGGCAGCAGAAGCCTGAGCAGAGCGTACTCCAAGTAGTCTGTACAGCGGTCATACAGTTGATACATGCATTGATAAGAGAGACACGCATGAAGGGAAAAGAGAGGGAGTTGGGAATCTCGTCAAGGGAGGGCTTGATGTCTCGAAGCAGGTAAAGGGCAAGTAATGAGAGCATAGGGGTGTCTTGCATGAAGAACTTCAAGTGCCTAGTTCCTTTTTATCAACAGGAGATGATCACACAAGCATCAGAGGGTGAAATCAATAGCCTCAGACACGGCTCAGCTGAATGCCTCTTGCGCAATGCCCCCTGCGTGAAAAAAACTGGAGAAACATGTAGCTGCAGCTTGACGGCAGCGTTCAGATCCTGACTCAGTCCACACAAGACAACTCACAACCAACTTGATGGGATCAGCCGGAGCTTGTAGACAACACGGCCCTTAAATGCTCGCCTTTACCTGGTTTTGTATTGAGGTCACCACATATCACTGTCCCAATGGAGCCCTGCTTGGACACGTGCCGTACCACCTGCGCATGTACGCATGCAGGCAACAGGCGCCAGCAATACCTGGGCATATACACTTAATAATCCAACCGCACTTCTCTAAGTGTTTGAGTACCTGCAATAGCATGCTCACGCAGGAAACAGGCGCCAACAACACCTGGGCGTGTACACAATAATCCCACCGCACTGCTCTGGGTGTTTGAGCACCTGCAACAGCATGCACATGGCATGCTCCTCCGCCCCATCATCTGCCTGCTCAATCATTGTCATGACATAGAATGACCGTAGAAGAGCCCAAGAGCCCAAAAGGTAGACGGCAGGTGCCAGGCTGAAGAGCAGGGAGAGACAGGAGTAGCAGCCTGCTGGTCACGTTTGTTTGTTTTGTTGACCAATCAGCCACAAATTTCTCTTCCGGTACGAATATCCCACACACAACAAATGGGAAATGGCAAGCACACCTTCATTGGCAGCGCCAGCATGCACACATGCAGGCATTTGCAGGAGGGCTTGATAGAGAGCCTGTGCCCAGGCAGATTTGCCCGCTACCCGCACTCACCCAAGGAGCAGAACAGTATTACATGCGCGTATTAAGCCTGTATTTTACCTGCGCCAGTTGCAAGATCTGGGACAGACGATAGCATGCGTATGCATCATTGGGTACCTGAAGGATGGCATGCAACACCCTAGCGTTGGAACAATGTGGAACACGGAAACTCAAACCAACAAAAAGGAATCCTCAGCAGGCTCTGAATGCTTCTTCACGTGCTTAAGCCTGTCGCTGCTGGTGAAGTTTGGATCCAAGTCGGCTCAGCTTCAAGCTGCGTGTGCATTGAATTCCTTGCTAACCTTGATTTGCCCGTTGATCTTGGTAGACTTGGCTTTGTGGCTGTAGTTAGCGTGGAGGTGGGTGTTGAACACATCAAGAGGGCCTTTCAAAGAATGTACGCGTACCCAGCTCACACCTAAGCAACGCAACATGCAAGATGCCTCTTTAGTTTACATTTGAAGCAGCCCTTCAGCCTGATTATTTGACTGCCGGGCTTGCTGGCGAAACCAGCCTCAAATAAGCCCAAGGGTCCCAATATGAGATCAAACATGCCATGAGCCTCAAAGGAAGATGCGCATGTGCAGTGGCAAGCAAGCAAAGGACATGCATGCAATTTGAGCCCCTGTAGAGTGGCGGGAACTTGTTTCAGTCCAGGTTCATTGTGGGTAATCATGCCTGGTATGCCTGAGTGACAAAGCCGGCTTGACAAGCTCAGCAAGCCCTTAAGGATATGCCTTTGCTCCAGGCTAGTTGTGGTGTCAGTGTTGCAAGCAACAAGAGCCCACGCAGCAAAACAGGTCTTGCATTCATGCAGGCAAAACAAATGCTTTCAAGAGCTACGCAAACAAGCATTCTGGATGTCAGCTCCAGGCTTTGCAGGACAATGCAAATTGGTTGAGGCTGTTGCTGAGATGCTTTCATCGGCAATGCATTGCAACCTTACACTGCTGTTTCTGCCACTGATGGTTTGGGCTGGGCCCTGTCCATGGGAAGCAGGGGAAAGCCAGTGACCATGGGTACTGCATAACAAAATCAATGCAGCCCCACCACAGCTCTGCTGCAACCAACTCCAGCCGACTTCAATGCACCACATCTGTCAGTTCCCAAACAACCAAAGCAATGTCTTAAACAGTGTGATGTTATCCATCCTCGCCAACAACACTTGCCCTTCTTGGCCAAGTAGTCCCCACAGTGCAGGGCTGCTGCATCTCCAGCAGCAGCATACTGGATGAAACCCGCCTCGATGATGGGCAGCCTGTGCGGGGACAGAAGAAGCCTTACTCGAGTGAAGAATGAAAAGGGCAAAATGCATGGAAGGTAGTTGGCGAGGATGGATAACATCACTGTTAAGGACATTGCTTTTATTGTTTGGGAACTGACAGATGCGGTGCACTGAAGTCGGCTGGAGTTGGTTGTGCTTTGGCAAGCTATCCTTTTTGAGCGTATGCAGCGTCTTGTCTGGTGCCACAAAGTATGCACCTCATTCTTTGCCTACGATTGACTCTGCTTTCTTACCTACCTAGACAGCGTCACTAGGCCACTACCGAAGAGTCCAGATTTGAAATGTATGTGGTTGAACCCGGCAAGGGCCCCGCACTGAGCCAAAAATTCGGCATCCGCACTGACCCACACCTCTTGCAAGCAAATCACATCATATTGGCAGCCTTGCTTTTGAAAGAAAGAGCCCAGCTCGAGCATGCGCTCATTGCGCTTCTTTGAGACCACCAGCAGGCCCCTGTGAGGTGCACATGGAGCATGCTGCATCTGTTGAGCGGACCTTGCAGCAGACTCAGGAATGAATTCGTTGAGCTGTAGAACAAAGCTAACAGACCAGAGGAGGCTGTCTGCTGCAGGCTGTAAGAGTCCTCAAAGAATAAGGAGATTATGCACAGAGGCCATGACCAGACCCGCACGAGCAACATGAAGACCTCAGAGCATTCACCCGTGACGTGCTCTTCTACTCAGGAACGGTGATCTAAAAATACACGCTTGTATTGTTGCACAAGTACGTGCATGCGTTTGCACAGCTTCAAAGTTGGAAATGAAAATGCACAGGTGTACAGCCACCCCAGTTTTCATACACATGTTCGTGCACGCACGCGCGCACGCGCAAACACACACACACGCA
>LKMJ01003743.1_pt1 | contig 14220 bp, 11 predicted proteins | sample 643391 | NCBI WGS metagenome assembly LKMJ01 (sample SAMN04112250, study PRJNA286221) | soda lake metagenome | biome: soda lake; feature: Kulunda Steppe; material: water; isolation source: sample PL-Br10 brine of Picturesque Lake | place: Russia: Kulunda steppe | collected 2010-07
GGGACGACGCCGTCTATCGCCGTGATCGACGAGGGACAGCCGACCATCCGGACGCCGGCTTCGGCGAGCCGTTCGCGCTCCTCAGGTGTCGCCCCGTGCAGGTGGGCGGCGAGCAGGTGGTCCCCGAGAAGCCCCTCGTCATCCAGCACGCCAACCGTCGTTGACCCGGTACCGTATCGAGCGGCGATCTGGCGGCGTTCGCGGTCGCCCTGTGCGACGTGCATGTGGACGGTTCGGTCATGGGTTCGCGCCCGCTCGGTGATCGATTCGAGGAGATCGAGTGGGATCATGTCCAACGCCTGCGGGCCGTATGCTGGCTGAACTACCGGGTCGTCGTCGAAGCGTTTGAACAGGGTCTCGGCGCGGGTTATTGATTCCTCGGCCGCGTCACGGTCGAACGGGTACGTCTCGTCTGGTGCGATATCGGAGCGGTCATCGGGGACCGCGTTTATTGTCTCGGTGGCGCTCACTCGGAGTCCGAGCGGTTGGTAGACCTGCGAAACCAATTCGGCGACCTCGGTCGCGTATTCTCCCAGTGTCGTTGTGCCGGACAGTAGTGCTTCGATCGCTGTGAGCTTCGCGCCGACGATGCCGTCCTCGGCGGTCATGTGGTCGCTAATCGGGCCAAGCGCGCGAGTCATCCACTCGATTTCAGGGACGTCTTGGGCTGCGCCGCGGAGCAAACTGTGTCGGCCGTGGACGTGAACGTTCACGAGTCCTGGAAGTGTGAGACAACCGTCGCCGCTGACGATCCGGTCGGCGTCAGCCGTCTCGACGTCCGCTGTAGGGCCGGCGTAGGTTAATTCGCCGTCGGTCCAGCCGATTGCACCGTCGTCAACGATTCCGAGATCACCGGTCGCTCCGGGTACCTTCGGATCCATCGTGACTAGCAGTGTGTCCGTGACGAGGGTGTCCATGCGAAGGCACCTGGTGACCCGTCAGAAAGAACCTGTCGGCGGGTGCAGACCGGTACCGAAAGCGCGGTCCCTCTGGTGTCTGGCGGGATGGATAGTGCAACGGCTGTGTGCGAGGCGATAGGACAAGGGTACGAGGCGTATTTTCTGCACACGTCGTACGGGGCAGCGCACGGAAGACAAAGAGTACGAGTACGCACAGGCGCTCGCTGAAGAGGTTGATGCGGCTGACTTCCTCCATATCGAAACAAGGCATCTCTCCCAGATCGGCGCGTCGAGTTTGACGGACGAGGAGATGGACGTTGCTGACGCAGATCTCGAGAGTGACGAGATTCCGACGTCGTACGTCCCCTTCCGGAACGCGAACCTGTTGTCGATGGCGACGTCGTACGCGGAGGCGACTAACTCCGAGGCGCTGTTTATTGGGACGCACTCGGAGGATTTCTCCGGGTATCCGGACTGTCGGCCTGCCTTTTTCGATGCGTTTCAGAACGTGATCGATGTTGGGACAAAACCGAAGACGAAGATCGAGTTGAAAGCGCCGTTCGTTGAGGGGTCGAAAACGGAGATAGCTGAGCGCGGATTGGAACTCGGTGTGCCGTACGCCATGACGTGGTCGTGTTACCGTGACGAGGAGCCAGCGTGCGGGACGTGCGATGCCTGTGCGTTCCGGCTTGAGGCGTTCCGGAGCGCTGGGTCACGCGATCCGATTGCGTATGCTGAGCGGCCGGAGTTTCCGTAAGATCCTCCTTCAACAAACGAAGACACCGCCGCTGTACCTTCTTGTGATTAGAATTTGTTGTCGGTGTCGCCCGTAAACTCATCCTCCCCGTTGATTCGTCTCGTGATGTCATTCATAGCATAGATGAGTGTGCTGCGACGTCGAACGTTTCCGTTTGTGACAGCCCTCAGGTCGGCTTGGTCACGAACTCTTCTCCGTCCATATTCACACCCGTGATCGGAGTTACTGTATAGTCGCCATCGCCCAACGAACGCGAAGACGCCCATTCTGTAGGAGAACCCGAGCGAGCCACCCATTCGGCTCCCATTGTCCGAGTGCAAGAGGAGGTAGTTTTCTTTGAGAATACCGTTACCGAAATTGACAAGAGGGTAGAACAGAAGAAGACGTACTGACGAATCGATGTCAGACGAAACTTATCGGAGCTCGGCCATTCGCTACGTATCAAGCGAGATCGAACGGATGGCGGACTCTCTCAAACTTGATGATCAAGTAGCAAAAATGGCGCTGCGTATCTATCACCAGATGCTAGAGTCAGAGTACGATCCGCCGTCGCTAGACGGTGCTGCAACAGCATGTCTCTATTTGGCAAATCGGACTCTTGACCAGACAGCAACGCTGAGCGACGTAGCTCAAGTATCCCGGAAAGATCAAAAACGACTACGAACAGTCGCCAACAGCCTACAGGGTGAACTTGCGCTCCCCGGTATCAAGATTCAGACGCCTGAAGATGTCATTGGGACCAAAGCGACGGAACTCGGTATCGAAGAGCATACAGATGATCTGAAGAGCCTCCTACAACAGGTCGACGACCAGTACAAGGGTTCAAAATCTCCGTCAGCCGTCGCGGCGGCAGCTCTATATGTTGGTGCTGAAATATTTGGCTATGATCGCACGCAGGCAGAAATCGCCGATGCGTGTAACGTAACGCCTCTGACGATACGGCATCGGTACCCTGAACTCTTCGAGCACTCACCGATCACACCGCCGCCGGACAAACGCCGGTTCCAAACGTATGAGGTGGGACTTGAAACACTCCGTGAGGAACTTGAACTCTCCGACGAAATCTATGAGCGTGTTGAAGCCCGTATCACGCTTGCAAAACAGGATCTTGAGGCTTCAGTCAACAAAGGTGGTGTCGTGTTAGCTGCGATTCTTGTGACTATAGAGGAGTTGGAAGTGCGCGAGGACATCGCCGATCCGGCGGAGTTGAGTCAGTATGCGAAAGTGACTGAACAGACCATTAACAAACACAAAGAGGCCGTTAAAAGATGACCAGTGAGACGGTTACAGAAGCCGAATGTGAGAAGATGCGTGAATTGTACACCCCGAAGGGTGGATTCAGTCCGTTAGTGGAGGAATTCGGTTTCGACCGGTCGACACTTCGGCTACATCTCTACGGAGACTGCGAACATGATGTGAATGCTGATCCAATCATCCCCCCATCGGATCAGCAAGTCATCGCTGAGGAATGCCAATCAATGCGTGAGCAGGTTCAAGAGGGCGTAACCGTCGCGGCGCTCGCTGAGGAAATGAACCGATACCGTGGCACGATCGTGCGGCACGTTACTGGTGAATGCTCGCATTCGGTGCCGGGTCCGACTATCGATCAGGAGGATACCTACAGTCGAGATATCGTGTCCGCGGATCGGTGTCGTGACCTCCGGGAACAATTTCACGAAAGTGACGATGCCAACGTGCTTGAGTTCGCCGGCTCGGTTGAGGAATCTTATCAAGTCGTTCGTCAGCATCTCAACGGTTACTGTGCTCACGATATTTCGGTCCCGCCCAGAGAATCTGTCAGATATGCATCTGAGATATCAGAAACAGAGTGTCGTGCCATGCGAAAGGCTTGGCGTGACGACCCCGACATGACCTTCGAGATGATGGCTGATAGGTTCAAGAACGCAAGAGGAACTATCGAGAAACACATCAAATTCCACTGCTCGCACGACAGCGAGGAACTTCTGGTTGATGAGATGAGTATCTTCGAATCGGATGTTGATGATTCCTAAGAGACGCGGCACAGATCTGAATTGAGGTAGTTGATCCGTCGTTCTATTTTTGGAAAGAATGTGAGGCTTTTCTCCGATTTGCCACTCGTCGATATCCAAACTCTACTTTTGTACCGAACACAAACTTGAACAGGGTAGGTTACAGTTATTTGTCATGGGTAGCGACGACGGAAGGATTGGTTCTACGCAGGAAAAGAAGTCCTTTCTCATCGGTGAAGAACGTTTAGAGGCTGTTGAAGAAGATGCATTTGGCCATAAGGCCCACGTCGAGACGCTTGAGGACATCGTCAAGGAAGTGACCACACCTTGGCATATCGCCCTATACGGGACTTGGGGGGCTGGCAAGTCGACTATTGTGAACTTGCTGTACAAACGGATTCGCGCAAGCCAAGCTTCCGACTCCGAGTATGAGGAATTGAATGATAACGAGATACCAACCCAACGTGAATTCCAGGATACGCTGTGTGTTTCGTTCAATGCTTGGAAGCATGCGGAGGATTCGATTCGGACTGAACTTCTTTTAGATCTCAACCAATCCCTCCAAGAAGAACTAAACCTACGGTTCGGAATCGATCCGGAACGCGAACCTGAGGACGCGGATGTCGCTGCCTCAGAGGATGATCAGAACGAACTGTATGGGCGAACAAACGGCGTCTTAGGGTCTGAGAGAATTATCAATACACTGTATAATGTCGAAGAGCGCTCGAATGAGAAAACGAATGGTCTGAAGCAGACCATCACCAACATAGACGATAGTATTATTTATGCGGTTGCTACCCTCTCCGTCTTGGCAGTTTTTTATTTCGTTGTATCTGTTTCGTCTCTTCCCTTCCGAGAAGCACTGATGAGCGGAATGCGGACATTTGGACTGGCTCTGGTTGGGATAGGGTTGGCAAACGCCCTGTTTGGGGTTGTTCTTGAAGAAGTTCGAGACAGTCGAAAGGACGTTGACCGAACACTGGCAAACCCGCAAACCGAGTGGTCTGGTGCCTATGAGAATCTCTTCAACGCTATCATCGATGCTGCGGATAAGCAATATCAGGATCGACAGCAGACAGACGATCCAAGAGAACTCAAGCGAGTTGTCATTACCGTTGACGACTTAGACCGCTGTCAAAGCCAGACGACCTACGAGATACTGATCGCGCTGAAGTCGTTCCTCTCGCACGATATCTGTGTCTACATTATTCCGTGTGACGAGGATGCCCTCTACAAGCACTTAGAGGCGGCAGATCAAGGTGACTATCTTGGAGATACTGTTAACCAGCAGAACTTTTTAGCAAAATTCTTCGAGACTGAATTAGAGATTCCAACCCCGTCTGACAGTCGCTTGGCCGACTATTTCGATAACCGACAGAAACAGTTCGATCGGTCGTTCGACAGCCGAAGTCTTGAGATTCTACGTGCAGCAGAGCTCAATACACCTCGTCGGGTGACTCGCGCGCTCAATCGGCTCGTTGTGCTTGAGGAACTCGGCTCTAATCGTGGCGTCATTGATGACGAGAGAGTACGGTCAGAGGTCAACACGCCAAGTGGCTCTACAGAGGTAGACGATGAACAAGACGAATGGGACCCTGGGCGGGCGTTCCTGGCGTTCGTCTCGATTCTACAAAAGGACTACCCGCGGTTCCACGCGGAACTTGAACGTGACCCAGACTTGCTAACGGAAGTGTTTGAAGAGTTGGGTGGGGGATTCTCAACGGGCGACAGACAGGGATTAGACCCGCTCTTGGATGAAATACACGTGCCGGAAGACCGACGGGACCCACTCCTAGCGTTCCTGACCGCGGCCCAAGACGTTGCGGAGGCAATTGAGAGCCCAGAACCATATCTCCGGTTAAGCGGTGAGCGACCGGACCCTACAGAGATTTTCAAGGCTAGATTCGACCGTAATCGGATCGAATCACTGCGGACATTTGTCCAAGAACATCGTGTGGATCCATCTGAGGAGCTCAACGAAGACAATGATGGAAACGATATGGACGACGACGATGATGACGGCAGGCAGTCTACTGAGATAACCGAGGCGGAAATACAAACTTTCGTGAGTTACGTCGAACGGAAAGTGCGAGACGAGACCACACAATTCGAAGCACTCCCAACGGCTATCGGAATCGCAGATATCTTCGATACTGACCAGCAACGGCAGATTGCCGAAGCGGTCTTGTCTGCGTTAGAGAACGAGCAACCAAGCGAACTGCTTGGTGATATCGAGCTCTCGTCGATGGAACCAATCCTTTCGGTTCTGTCGCAGGCAAAGATACGAGAGTTCCTCCGCTTATACGTCCAATCTATCGTTGGTGATGACGGCCTCAGAACGGAGAACTTTGCGTCGCTTATTGACGGTCCCGGGAAACCATTTGAGGACGAAGCGACCCAACAGGCGTTCACCGAGACGATCCGATCAGCGAGACGGCGCGGGGTCCTCTCTGACGAGGCATTTGCCCGCATTCTCGCAGATGTCCGAACCGGAAAGCCGGAACTATACACTCCCGAACTCGTCGCGTGTAAATAACATGCTCTCGCTCGATAACTCCGCAAACGTGTTTCTTGTACCCGCCGGAAGCCCCGAGGATCAAGATATTCTTGAGGCGACTATTCAACGCGGTGGGCTCACACGATCTGACCTCGAATTACAGGCGGATGCCGAGTCTAACAGTGAATTAACTAACAAAAACAGAGAGAAATTACAGTCGCGTATATCGCAGCGTGAGCAACTACAGCAGCGACTTGCAGATTACCGAAGTCAACAGCGTGACCTCCAATCGAAGATCGAAAACACCGGTGGATACGACACCTCAGAAACCCCGAAACAACAGGCACAACAGACAACCGAGCAAGACCCCACGAGCTTAGTCGGACAGGAAGATGAAATTGAAGATGAGATATTAGATCTGGAGGATGAACTTGAGAACGTTGAAGAAGCTATTGAGTCGCTCAAAGAAGACCAAGCCGATGAGTACGACAGTGTAACCCCGTCTGTACCATCGGAGGCACTCAAAGCCTTTGAGGCTGTGGCCGGGAAGAAACCTGACTCTGATGGCGTATACTGTTGGCCAATACAATCATCAACGAAGGATCAACATCAGATCTCTTCAGGCGATTTATTCTTATTCTATCGCGGCAGCCGTGTCTATCGGTTCGCTGCAAGGGTAAAACACGTCAAAATGTCGGAAGCCCTCTGGCGTGCCATCGCCCCCAAGTCGAGCGAAGTGAGTTTTCGACCACACTTTGTGGTATTCAACGATGTCGTTCGTATTCAACTTGACAGCTCAGTGATTGCAGATATTGCTGGCCACGAACTAGATTATCCGGTAGGATTCTCACGACTTAATGAATCCGCAACGAAAGAGCTCAGTGATGGGTTCGGCGGCTTGGAGGCATTCGTTGAGCGGGCACAAAAAGAAGGCGTCAACACCCGTCCACACCAGACGGAAACCGATAATTTCGGAGAATGGCTTGGCGACACATCAGAATCTTCGACTACATCGGAGCCCAGTATAGACGCAAAGTCGGGAACAGGGGCAGCGACAGACCCGGAGACACAAACAGGATTAGAACAGGATCCAAATCAATCGCCAACAGACGTGGCTTCAACTGACAAACCGACCTCCAGCAGTGGCTCAGATACCGCCATCTCCGATGCTGAGGACGATTCTGTTGGAAGTACCCCTCACCCACGTGGACTCAAAGTCTCAGATCTTGACGGCCGGAAGGAGTGGGAAGTACTCCGAGGCCTCCTTGAGGCGCACAAACTGGTCAAACTGGTCGGTCCTGAACAGACTGGCAAGCGGCAGTTTGTCCATGATCTCGTCGAAAACTGGTTTGAGGATTGCGGACGGCTTGAAGTCAACCAGCGGGTGCGGTGGACTAATTTTCATCCGGATATTAATTTTGAGGAGTTCATTCTTGGTGGCTCTCGGAGAGGCGGCACCGTAGATATGCTCACAGGACCGCTCGGCGATTTCGTTGATCTTGCAGCTGCTGATACTCAACAATTTGTCCCGCAAGATGATCAGCGAGGTCCGAAGTACTTGCTAGTGATTGAGAATTTCCACCTGGCCGATCCTGCGACAGTGTTTGGTGAACTATGGCAGTCAATGCGACCAGATAGTAGAGGGAAAGATTCCACTGTATCCATTTCTGGGACTGGGAGCGAACTTTGGATTCCCGAGCAGTTCTACGTCATCGGGATTGTCGATTCGAACGCAGTGCGAGACCATCGGCTCAACACACCAACGGCCTCGCTGTTTCAGACTCATCAGACTGCCCCCGACATGGAGGGGCTTCGGAAAATCTACGATGTCGATACTGACTCGATAGAGGGCAGTAATCTGGAATTCGGCGCACAATCAGTGCGTGCGCTTGAGCAGTTGAACGATCTGATTCGGGAATCAGATATGCTCGGACCGCGGTACGCTCTCGGACAGTTCCACCTTAGCAGTCGGAGGGATCAGCTAGAACCACTAGATGAAGTCAGCCTCTGTGAAGCGTGGCAGTATAGCGTGTTTCCAACTCTTGGCGGGTACAAAAACAACGGGTTGGCTAAGATCGGGGAGACAATTCTGAAAGACGCTGTGGCTTCCGCCGATAAGCCCCTTAGCCTTGGTCGTATTCAATCGGATGTCGATTTGGTTCGAGGCATTGTTGAGACCCTTGCACAGCAAAGATCGGTAAAATCAAACCAGAACTGATTGGGGTAGTTCACACAACACAGATCACTCTGAATTAATCTGGTTGCCCTGAATCTCACGTTCATACTCGTCGACCGTAACACGAGACCCTTTCCGTGTCGGGTTTACCGGCGGATCTTCTGAGAGAAAAAAGGCATCATATTTCATATTCGTGTGAATATCGAGGATTTCGCAGATCGCTTCGTACGTCTGGTCTGAGTCGATCCATGCGACCATTGCCACACCGCGAATGGAGGGTGATGCGGCCATTGCTTGCCCCATCGATCCTGGTACATGAATTTCGTATTGGGGGCCCTCTCCGGAGAGATTCACTCGAACGCACTCTTGTTCACTCTTCGGCGCGAATCGAAAAACGACTTCATCAGCGTTGAGCTCTAATTCCGGATGTCGCTCAATGATTGACCACGTTGCTTTCCGTCGTTTTTCTTCGATTGAGTTCCCGGCGTAATCGGCATCGGACTCTGCATGACACAGTTCACACATGCGTTCTCCTCTACGCTAGAACACGCCCAACCATATTCATTCGCTTGGCGCAGTACGTGGTGATAAAATCGAACCGTGCTGAACGCAGCGAATCGGATTGTTACTCGTCACTTGACACCGGATCATCAGCAACTAATCGCCAAATGAACTCGTCGTCATTCGCTTCAGTGATCTTCAGTCCAAATACATCAGCAAAGTCGTGTAACCACACTTTGTTTCTCTCACGTCCTACCAAGAGACTCACTCGCCCCTCCCGGTCTAAGTCTACGCGTGTATCCATCCCAAATTCCTCAAAGAATCCTCGTTGCCCGGCAAACCAACTGAGGGCGTCACGAACAGAGCAGAACTCTGGTATCACCCGATCGCTCGATTCAGGATGCGATTCGATGACTCCCTCGACAACTCCGTCCTGATTTTCGGACTCGTCCATGTCCACGATTAGTAATACCCGACACCGATGTCAGTGGGGTCATCAGTCTCGTGAGTTGAACCCAAACTCGGATCGACGGTGTGAATCGCTTGCTCAAGATGCTGCTGTGCGATCAACTCGACATCATCTGGCTGTGCCTTGGCCATCGCATACCGAGCGGCCTCATCGACGATCTTTGCCAGATCAGCTGCAACGTACGGTGTCCCACCCGATGTCGTCTCTGTGAGGTGTTGAATCTCGTCCCAGTCGATTTCGGACGTGTCCACTGGCCTATCCGCTAGTTGCGTCTTGAGAATCTTCACACAGGCTGTCCCGTCGGGCGGCGGTATTTCCACGCGTTCGCCGAGACGACCGGAGCGGGTTAGCGCGTCATCAATAATATCTGGGCGGTTCGTCGTCCCGATGACGAACACATCTGAGTTGTCGAGAGAAGAAATCTGCGCAAGGAGCTCGTTCACTGCTTGTTCTTCCGTATTGCTCATTTGAATTCCACCGCGTGAACTCGCAATGGCGTCGATTTCGTCGATGAAGACGATCGCCGGCGAAACGTCCTTCGCCTTCTCGAATAGATCTTGAATGTTCTGTGCAGCCTCACCGACCCATTTGCTCACGATGTCGGATGCGGTAATCGGAAGGAACGAGCACCCAGCCTCTCCGGCGAGTGCTCTTGAAATATACGTCTTCCCCGTACCTGGTGGTCCATACAATAGTACGCCGTTCGAAATCTCTAACCCGTACTGATCATACAGCTCTGGGTTCGTCAGGGGGTCGAGCAAGGTTTCCTTCAGTCGCTGTTTTGTCTCGTCCATTCCGCCGACCGCTGAGAAATCGATATCAGGTGTTTCGGTCAGGAACTCACCGGCAGTGTCAGCCGACTGTTTTTCGGTCACACCAGCCACTTGCTCCATGATCAAATCGGCAGACACGCATGGAACCTCGCCGCGGGCATTGCGACGGACACTCGCACGTTTCGATTTATCCACCACCTCAACGATATCGCTCGAAGACAGGTTCGTCGTTGCCTCAACGAACGCGTCGATAAACGTTGTATCCGTCCAAACCGGGTCGACATCCCCATCAAACGATCTGAGTTCAGTTTCGAGGATCGCCAGCCGCGTCATCGCATCTGGCATTCCGATCTTGATCCGGGTGTCAAATCTCCCCGTCCGTTTCAACGCGGCATCGACTTGGTCTGGTCGGTTCGTTGCCCCGATTACGACCACGTCAGTATCCCGCTCGTTGATATCTCCGACATGCCGGAGGAGTTGATTTACTGCTTCGGCACGCCCTTGGTGGAGACCGGAGTCCCGTTCCGGAGCAATACTATCGAGCTCGTCGAAAAACACGACACACGGCTGGTGCTCTTCTGCGAGTTCAAACACCTCCGCGATATTCTCTTGCGTCTGTCCGAACTCACTATCTCGAAGCAACCCGACGTCGACTTCGAAAAAGTTGTATGCTAATTCTCCGGCTAGCGCAGTTGCAACATGCGTTTTCCCGGTTCCTGGCGGGCCAAATAACAGTACTCCGTTCGCTTTGCCGATGTCGTACTCGTCAAATTGTGGGTCGGTAAACGGTCTAATAATCTCTTCGCGGAGCTCTTGCTTCACGGCATGGAGCCCAGCGATATCGCTGAAGTCTAGATCCGGGGGCGGGTCGATGTACTCGTTGTCTGGGGCAACCACAGCGTCGGAGTCGTAATGAGGTGTTGATTGGGTTCCCGGGTCAGGGCCGGGCTGGTTATCTGCGGCTGGGGAGGGCTTCACGTACTCGAAACGTGGAGTTCGCTGTGCGAGTTCGTTGAATGCAGTCGAGGGTGATTTTCCGGGCCAGTATCGAATTGTTCGTTGTTCGCCTGCTGCTAACTTGATGCGTATCTGAAACTCATTGGTTTCTTCTTCAGCCCCCCATGTGACAAATTCTTTGTCAGTCGCTTTTGTTGACCTGATATCGCACGTGACGGGGAACTCTTCGACAATACCAACAACCCTATCGGTCTCATTTCGGTTTTCGAAAGTCAGACGAATACACCGTGGATACAGGCCGTCTCGCTTTTCGATCGATTTGTCGATCCAAATTCCACTTTGAACCGTCTCGACTGATGTTACTTCGTCGTTGCTTCCCATCCGATACCAGGTATCAACCACTACATCAACATAATTCTACGGCACATGTCAAATCGTAAATCAGCGGGGTTGATTGTGCTGTTGACATCCTCCTCCGCTTGAACGGAAAGGAATCTCGATCGGGGGTGTTTCAGACTGGTTGGTCGCTATTTGACGTACACGAGTGAAGTACCAAACCTGTGGGGTACAGTCACAGGTCATCGTCCCAGTTGAACGACGGTGTCTGCTCGTATACGTCTTCTTTGAGGTGTTCGAACAGTTTTGCGTATGTTATTCTGAGGGCTTTTGCCACAGCCCATGGCCTGTGGTCATGTGCAAGGAGGTACAAGCCAATTGCTCCGAGCCCGCGAATTGCAACACGCACTGGGATTTGCGGTCGATCTTGGCCAGCCACCCAGTACATCGCGGCGATTTCGACATCGTCACGATATCGGAGCGGGCCAACGAGCTCCTCTATTTGAGCCCAATCTGACGCACGGCTGGTCGCTCGACCTGATTTCCCGCAGAACGAAATTACACCGTCAAAATCACGGAGGTCGTCAGGTGTTAACCCGATCGACTCCCCAGCGGAAGCGTCTATTGTCGCCACTGAGTTTCGCTTGAGGTCAGGGCACTGCTCCGTTGTTGCCGGCCATCTAGTTCTTTCCGGGGGCTCTTTTGTTGGCACGTAGTATGTGGTGGTGGAAGAGACGAGTACAGTGCCATACGTGGCATTAACGATGATATTCATCTTATTCACCTCCGAGCTCATCCAGGTTGACGGCGAGCGCAAATGAAATCATAATCACCGTTAGCGTCGGAGCCTCTGTTATGATACCTGCGACTTCGAGGCCGATCAAACACAATGCGATCGCGCAGCCGACTTTGAATCGCTGAACGATGACGTAATTGAGCAACACCGGACCGCAGACAACGGCAGCAGCCACGACGGAGAGTCCGGCGAGTGCAGCGACCACTGACCGAAATATAAGCACCCGCTCAGTCGTGGTGACTGCCCATGCCCAGTCTACAATTCCATTCCCGGGGAGTAGGAGTGTTACTTCACCGCTCACAACACTCACGGCCACGTCAAGAAGTAGTAAGCAAATTAATACGTATCCAATAGTCCGTAACGATGGAACCCACTGCGGCGTCGAATTGTTGACAATTTCAAAAGCGATCACAAATAAAACAAGCATTGTGAGAACAGCAAAGCCCTCAATCCAGAGTACAGCACGGGAAGCCGTTGCTATCGCCGCAGAAATGGCTGCTGAAGGAAGCTGTACGGCTCCAATCAACCCCACAATCTGTAGCCCCTGTATCCTGTCCGCGTTGAGTTCAACAAGGACAATGACGACTGCCGCTGGCCCACCGAATACGACTACACCAAGCGCAACTGAGCTGGGAAGCGAGTTCAGCGCCCCCGTCGCAACCATAGACGGGTAAATTCCCGCAAATGGTAGCAGCATTACCAACGCTAGCGCTCGGGCACCGCTATCTGCCAACAACTGGGTGACTGTGTCGAAACTGTCACAGGTTGCCGAGAGAGCTGACAAGCGGCTCACTGCCCGCCCTCCGTCGCCCAGGCAACCACAAAACAATCTGAAAGCAACGAATAGACTAGGCAGTACGCAGTTGCCGTTACGGCGGCGGTTGGAGACGATTCCACGCCGGTAGGCATGGTGGAATGCACCATTGTGATATGCCGACCGACGGCAACTCCGGGGCGTACTGCCAAGACGCGAGTCCTGTAATATATAATACTACTGGCAGATTATATTAATCTTCTGTCGAAGTGTTTGTTGAGAGAGCTTTGTTGAAATTCTCTTCTTCAGACGTATTCTCTCCCGAAACAGCCGGTCACTGAAGAGTGCTTATTGACCGACGAGAATCCTACCAGTTCCAAGTGATGTTCTGAGTGGCGTGCAAGATACAGAGCGCGTATCTTGCACAGAATCATCCCCCAATTTGATCAGAGTGGATCGGTCAGTACAGATATTCAACTCACCGTGAATTTTATTCGACAAGCATGTGTCTATTGTTTTGTATGTTCCGACGACAGGTGCTGAAGAAGGGAGGTGTAGCAGCAATTAGTACAGTAACGATCTCTTCTGCTGTGTTGAATAGATGCTGAGTCATGGTTACAGGGGCTCACACAGTGGTTCTATGTTGGTGATGGCGAACATCAAGACGATCTCACGGAACTGCCGATACCAGCCGAGCGCTCGCACGGCATCGCCGAGCGAGCGCTTCGTCGTCGAGTAGGATGTTTCGGCCATCCATCGCTGAGAGTAGCCCTTCGCTTGATTGAGTGCGTTATTCGCAGCTGCTTTCGCTGAAGAGCCACGGTAGTGAACGAGGTACTCAACGTCGTGTGCGGCGATTTCGTACTCGGTGTGCCAGTCTTGGAAGCCGTTGTCGGCGGCGACGGACTGCAGGTCGTCCGCGTTTCGGCGGACGACCTGCGGTCCGCTCTTCGTGTCATGCTTCCACCGTGCTGCGATGTGAACGTCGAGAACAGCAAGCGATTCCACATCAGTTAATGTCGTCACTTTCAGCGTCTGTATCGTCCGTCCTGCCCGCTGACGGAAGTATGAGGACGCGCGCTTTCGGTCGAAGAACGTGCTGTCGAGAGCTGCGTGGCCGGACTGCGGGTGCTGCTGCGCAGAAACGCGCAGCAGCGCCCGCCATACCCACATTTTCAGCCGATCAAACGACTTGTAGATCGTCGTGTGATCGGGGAGATCGTCTCGATCTAAGTCGAGAGCATCGCGGACTTCAGCCATGTACTCCAGCCGATTCGGCGTTTCGCGGTAGCTGTGGCCGTCTTCGACCCGAAA
>LKMJ01003744.1_pt1 | contig 14217 bp, 11 predicted proteins | sample 643391 | NCBI WGS metagenome assembly LKMJ01 (sample SAMN04112250, study PRJNA286221) | soda lake metagenome | biome: soda lake; feature: Kulunda Steppe; material: water; isolation source: sample PL-Br10 brine of Picturesque Lake | place: Russia: Kulunda steppe | collected 2010-07
CAGGCGTTCAGCAAAGCAACAGAGGTAATTCAATGGCCGATAAAGGAAGCGGCAGAAGCGACGACAACGGCAAGTTGCTCTACTGCTCGTTCTGCGGCAAAAGCCAGCACGAAGTCCGGAAGCTGATAGCCGGACCCTCCGTGTTCATCTGCGATGAGTGCGTTGACCTGTGTAATGACATCATCCGGGAGGAAATCCAGGAGACTACACAGGAAGAGGCCAGTGATCGTCTGCCGTCTCCCCATGAAATCAAGGAGACGCTGGACGAATACGTTATCGGGCAGGATCGCGCCAAGGTCGTACTGTCCGTCGCGGTCTATAACCACTATAAGCGGCTGCGTTACGGCGAGAACCGGCCGGAAGTGGAGCTGGGCAAGAGCAACATTCTGCTGATAGGGCCTACCGGCAGCGGCAAAACGCTGCTCGCGGAAACCCTGGCGCGGATGCTCAATGTGCCATTCACCATTGCTGATGCCACCACGCTTACCGAAGCCGGTTATGTGGGTGAGGATGTTGAAAACATCATCCAGAAGCTGCTTCAGAAATGTGACTACGACGTCGATAAGGCGCAGCGTGGCATTGTGTATATCGACGAGATCGACAAGGTCTCGCGTAAGTCAGACAACCCCTCCATAACCCGGGACGTCTCAGGAGAAGGGGTGCAGCAGGCTCTGCTCAAACTGATTGAGGGAACTGTTGCGTCTGTTCCGCCCCAGGGTGGCCGTAAACACCCGCAGCAGGAGTTTCTGCAGGTGGATACAGCGGGCATGCTGTTCATCTGTGGCGGCGCCTTTGCTGGATTGGATAAGGTCATTCGGGAGCGCTCCGAGAAAACCAGCATCGGGTTTGCGGCGAATGTCGTGAGCAAATCCGATGAACAGAGCACATCGGATATTCTGAAGTCGATTGAGACTGAGGATCTCGTCAAATACGGTCTGATTCCGGAATTCGTTGGGCGTCTGCCTGTAGTGGCGACGTTGACTGAGCTGGATGAAGATGCATTGATCGAAATCCTCACTCAGCCCAAGAACGCCCTGACCAAGCAGTACCAGCAGTTGTTCGAGATTGAGGACGTGGAGCTGGACTTCCGCGAAGACGCGCTTCGTGCCGTGGCGAAAAAGGCAATGGTGCGCAAGACCGGTGCGCGGGGGCTGCGCTCCATCATGGAAGGCATTCTGCTGGATACCATGTATGAGATCCCCTCAGAGCCGGATGTCTGTAAAGTCGTGATTGATGAAGGCGTGGTTAACGGTGAGTCCGCGCCCATCAAAATCTATGGCAATAATGAGACAGCCAAGGCGGTCCCCGAGGACTGATCTGCGGCCTTTCCGGTGCCAGCAGAAAGGGGGCTACGGCCCCTTTTTTCGTGTGTGTTTGCCGCGCGATCATGGATTGTGGTTGATATTTGCTGGCATCATCCCAATAACAATGGTCAGAAAGCATCTCAGGCGGGCGCTGATCGTTGCGCTCAGCGCCGCCCTTCATAATCGGCGCACCCCAGGCGGCGCGCCGCTCGACCCAGAGGAATTCCCATGACAGAGCAAACACAGGGTCAGACGTTGAACGAACTTCCCATGCTCCCGCTGCGGGATGTGGTGGTCTTCCCTCACATGGTGGTGCCACTGTTCGTGGGCCGGGATAAGTCCATCAATGCCCTCGAATCGGCCATGGAGGATAACAAGAAGATCCTGTTGGTGGCGCAGCGTGATGCTGAAACCGATGATCCGGGCCATAGTGACATCTATGACATTGGCACAGTAGCCACGGTATTGCAGATGCTGCGCCTGCCTGACGGCACTGTGAAGGTCCTGGTAGAAGGTAATTCCCGGGCCAGGGTCACGTCACTGGCGGAAGCGGATGATTTTCTGACCGGCAGCGTGGAGGAAATTCCCGAGCCAGGTGTGGAAGAGCGCGAAGAGGAAGTGCTGGTTCGCACTCTGATGGAGGAATTCGAGAAATTCGCCAAACTCTCCAAGAAAGTGCCTTCCGAGGTCAGTAACAGTCTGACCGGCATCGACGAGCTCGATCGTCTTGCCGACACCATGGCCTCCCATCTGGAGCTTAAGGTCCCGGAGAAGCAGGAACTTCTTGAGACGGTTGATCTGCGCAAGCGCGTCGAGGGGCTTCTGGGCAAACTCGACAGCGAGATCGATCTGATCGAGATTGAGAAGCGCATCCGCGGTCGCGTCAAGAAGCAGATGGAGCGCAGCCAGCGTGAGTATTACCTCAACGAGCAGATGAAGGCCATCCAGAAAGAGATGGGTCAGCTCGGCGATGGCAGTGGCCAGGATTTTGAGGACCTTGAGCAGCGTATCGAGTCCTCCGGCATGCCCAAGGAAGCGCGCGAAAAGGCCGAGGCGGAACTCAACAAGCTCAAGATGATGTCGCCCATGTCCGCCGAGGCAACGGTCGTACGGGGTTATATCGACTGGCTCCTGGCGGTGCCGTGGAAAAAGCGCAGTCGTGTGCGCCATGACATTGATCGGGCGCGCCGTATCCTGGATGAGGATCACTACGGGCTCGACGAGGTCAAGGAGCGTATTCTGGAGTACCTGGCGGTACAGAGTCGTGTGCGCAAGGTCAAAGGGCCTGTGCTTTGCCTGGTTGGGCCTCCCGGGGTAGGCAAAACCTCCCTGGGGCAGTCCATTGCCCGGGCCACGAACCGCAAATACACCCGGATGGCGCTGGGTGGCGTTCGTGATGAGGCGGAGATCCGCGGGCACCGGCGCACCTATATCGGCGCGCTGCCGGGCAAGGTCACACAGAAACTGGCCAAGGTCGGCGTGAAGAACCCGCTTTTCCTGCTCGATGAAGTGGACAAGATGGGTATGGACCATCGCGGTGATCCCTCATCCGCACTGCTGGAGGTGCTCGATCCTGAGCAGAACCACACCTTCAATGATCACTACCTTGAGCTGGATTATGATCTCTCGGATGTCATGTTCATCTGCACCTCGAACTCGATGAACATTCCGCATGCGCTACTGGATCGGATGGAAATCATCCGAATTCCGGGGTATACGGAAGACGAGAAGGTGAATATCGCACGCCGTTACCTGCTGCCCAAGCAGCTCAAGGCGAATGGGCTCAAGGCCCATGAGCTGGAGTTGCCCGACGAAACGCTGCTTTCAATTATCCGTTATTACACGCGTGAGTCCGGTGTGCGCAGCCTTGAGCGTGAAATTGCCAAGATCTGCCGTAAAGTGGTGCGCGAGCACGTGGAGGCGGGTGAGCGTAAGGAGCTGTCCGTTTCGCCAGAGGATCTGGAGCACTATGCCGGGGTGCGTCGGCACAAGTACGGTCTGGCGGAGGAGAGCAACCAGATTGGACAGGTGACCGGTCTGGCCTGGACGCAGGTCGGGGGTGAGCTGCTGACGCTTGAGTGCGCTGTGAGCCCCGGCAAGGGCAAAGTGGTCAAGACGGGGTCACTGGGCGATGTCATGCAGGAATCCATTCAGGCAGCGCTGACGGTTGTCAGAAGTCGCGCAGCCGGCCTGGGGCTGCCAGCGGGCTTTCATGAGAAGAATGACCTGCACGTCCATGTGCCCGAGGGGGCAACGCCCAAGGACGGGCCCAGTGCGGGCATTGGCATGTGCACTGCGCTGATTTCCGCACTGACCCGGATCCCGGTGCGTGCGGATGTGGCCATGACCGGGGAAATCACCCTGCGCGGTCGCGTATTGATGATTGGTGGTCTCAAGGAGAAGCTCCTGGCCGCCCATCGTGGCGGGATCAAGACCGTCATCATTCCTGAGGAGAACGTTCGCGATCTTCGCGAAATTCCTGACAATATAAAGGAATCGCTGGAAATCCGCCCGGTGGAGTGGATCGATCAGGTGCTCGATATTGCGCTTACAGAGCAGCCGGAACCCAGGCCGCTGGAGGACGGTGAAGGCCTTGTTGGATCCTCTCAGGGGCGCGATGATGAAGGTGATCAGGGGGAACGGGTCAACACTCATTAATGAGTGAGCAATTGACACTGCTTTGAGGCCGTTGGTATAACGTATTTCGCCTCCTGCGGAGCCTGAGCGCCCCTTAGTGGACATGCGCGAAGGGCCGTGGGAGCCGGATGCGCCGGTTTTGTCCCCAGGCGATGGAATTCTCTGATGGCGTATGCCATAGTCTGTTGCGCCGGGAAACAAACGATAATCTTAAACACGGAATTAGGAATAAAAGGGGTTTAGTGTGAACAAATCTGAACTGATCGATGCTATCGCAGATTCTGCGGACATTTCCAAGGCCGCTGCAGGCCGTGCGCTGGATGCCATGGTGGACTCCATCACGGGTTCTCTGAAAAAGGGAGACCAGGTCACCCTGATCGGCTTTGGAACTTTCTCTGTCAAAGAGCGTGCGGCTCGCACGGGACGCAATCCGCAGACCGGCCAGGAAATCCAGATTTCTGCTTCCAAGGTGCCGAGCTTCAAGGCAGGCAAGGCCCTGAAAGACGCGGTCAAGTAACACGCGACATCTGCTAGCAGGTGTGAGAAGTACAGGAGCGGTAGTTCAGCTGGTTAGAATGCCGGCCTGTCACGCCGGAGGTCGCGGGTTCGAGTCCCGTCCGCTCCGCCAGTAATGTCGGGCGCATGCCTTATTGGGGATGCGCCCTTTTACGTTCAATAACAGTATGCGCGCTTACGGGAACGGAACCGGTCCCGGAGTGTTGGGGGAACGATGCTTCAGAACATTCGTGAGAATGCCCAGGGAACCATTGCTAAGGGCATCATCGCTGTCCTGATCCTCTCACTTTCTGTATGGGGTCTGGATGCGATCGTGGGCGGCAGCGGTGAGTCTGAAATGGCGACCGTCGATGGTGAGGCCATTACCGAGACCCAATTCCAGCGTCTGGTGCAGATTGAGCGCCAGCAGCGGCTCTCAGAAATGGACGATCCGGATCCGTCGCTGATTGACGATCAGGAGCTGAACGAATCCGTGCTGGAATCGCTGATCCGGGAAAAGCTGCTGGGGCAGGACGTGGCGCGTCGCGGCCTTGAGCTGACAGATCAGGACATCGATCAGATGATTACCCAGGCAGAGCAGTTCCAGGTGAATGGTCAGTTCAGTCAGGAGCGCTTTACCCAGGCCGTTCGCAACCAGGGCATGACGGTGGATGAATTCCGGGAAATGCTTGAGCGGGACCACCTGACACGCATCATGCAGGCCGTAATTCAGGGCAGTGCGTTTTCCTCGACCGATGAAAGCCGGCGTCTGGCGCAGCTGTTGACACAGACACGCAGCTTTTCAACCCTTGAGCTCAAGCTTGAGGAGGTTGAAGAGGTCTCCGTCAGTGATGAAGAGATAGAGCAGTTCTATGACGAGAATCGTGATCTCTTCAAGCAGGAGGAGTCCGCGGATGTGTCCTGGATTACCCTTCGTCGTGAGGATCTGATCGACACTGATGAGGTTGAGGACAGTGACGTCCGCGATCTCTACGAGCAGCGTTACGTTGATGAGGACGGTGCTGAAGAGCGCAATGCCGCTCATATTCTGATCAGTGATGGCGAGGACGCCGATGAAAAGGTTGAAGCCGTGACTCAGGGGCTTGAGGACGGTGAGTCCTTCTCTTCGCTGGCCGAGCAGTATTCGGATGACACCGGCACTGCGGGTAACGGTGGCGAGCTTGGCTACGCCGACTTTGACGCCTACGACGAAGCCTTCTCCGAGGCGCTCTTTGGTATTGAATCCGAAGAGGAGTGGGTCGGACCTGTGGAAACCTCTTTTGGTCAACACTTCATCAAGCTGCTTTCGGTACGCAGTGAGGAACCGCCAGAGTTTGAAGAGGTTGAGGATGAGCTCCGCCGTGACGTGGCCACTGAGCGTGCCGGGCGTCGCTTCGTGGAACTGAGTGAAGAGCTGGCGGATCTGGCCTACGCCGAGTACGACCTTGAGGCGCCGGCCGAGTTGATCGGTCAGGAGATCCAGGAGCGTGACGGCGTGACACCTGAAGGCAGTGACGCACCCTTTGATCATCCGGCGCTCATTCGCCAACTGTTCAGTGAAGATGTGCTGGAAGGCGGCTTCAATACTGAATTGGTGGAGTTGGGCTCAGATGAGGCCGTCGTGGCGCGGGTACGTGAATACTACCCCGAGACCCAGCTGGATCTGGATGAAGTCCGGGATGAAGTTCGCGAGCGGGTGGCCGCCGAGAAGCGTCGGGAACAGTTGGAAGAAAAACTGTCCGAGTGGGCTGAGCGCCTGCGTGAAGACGGTGATGACGCGCTGGAGTCGGTCGCGGATGAGGCTGGTGTCGAATGGCGTCACTACAGCGAAGTGGAGCGGGATGAACTGGAAGTGCCTGCCATCCTCCGCGATGGTGCCTTCCGCCTGGCCCGCCCGGGTGATCGCGGGTTCTCGGTAGGGGTGGTTGAACTCCCCGAAGGTCTGGCGCTGGTGAAGTTGGATGAGGTTCATGATGCTGATGAGGCGACGGTGAATGCGGTTGCCGGCAACCTCACCCAGTCACTCAATCAGCGTCATGGCCAGAGCGCCTATCATTATTACGTCGACCAGCTGCGCTCAGAAGCCGAGGTTGAACGCCGCTGAGGCGCTGCGCAGTTTCATTCCCTCCTAAAAGGCCCTTCGGGGCCTTTTCTGTTTCTACCTGTTTCACAAATTCTGAACTCCAGTCCAAAGCCCCGTTTTCCAAAGGCTTATCAGCGTAAGAATTGCGGACCAGTTATCTTTCAGCCCTCAGCGTTTTCGGTATCTTACCCAACATCATCCGCTGTTGGATTCTGGGCTTTTATAGGGAACGCCTGAATGCTGTTTGTGTTGGCCGGATCACTACTCACTTTTGCAATGGTTCAGGAATTCGCCGAGGTGGAACCCTATGCGAAGGGTGAGTTCATCTATCAGCAGAACTATGACGAAAGCCCGAACTCCCTGCTTCATCGCTTTAAGGTCGAGCCGGCAGTAGAGCAGCAGTATCGTCACATAGTACCTCAGCAGTATGACTACAGCTGCGGTGCCGCTGCGCTGACCACCATTCTTCGTTATTACGTGGGTCAGGATCTGGGCGAACGCGAGGTCATGGAAGGATTGCTTGAGCATGGGGAAAGTGAGCGCATCGTAGAGCGACGGGCCTTCTCCATGCTGGATATGAAACGTCTGGTGACAGCGCTTGGATTCCCCTCAGGCGGTTTCCGTGCCGAGCTTGAGGACCTGGCTGAGTTGGACCACCCGGCAATCGTCCCGATTTTTCATGCTGGTTTCGAACACTTCGTTGTTGTGCGTGATGTCCGGGATGGGCGCGTCTTCATTGCCGATCCAGCTGTGGGCAATATCTCGTTCACAATCCATGAGTTCAAGGAAAAGTGGACGGATAACGTACTTTTTATCGTCTTCCCCGGTGATGAGCCGCCAGTGAGTGCCTTGTCACTGCGCGAGGAAGACATGCGTTTTGTGGATGATCAGACCATTACATTCCAGGCCAGACAGCAGTTCGAACCCTTTCACGATTCCCTGGCCTGGGACATTCAGAATGAGCTGGAACGACTTAAGAACAACCCGGACGGTTCAGCGGAGAACATGCGTAAACGGCTGTTCTTCCGACCCAGGTAAGACGTTCTGACTGGACAAGGGAACCAATTTGGTGGGGACTATGCATCAGAATAACAACAGGGAAGCCGGATTCAATCGGTGGCGATGGAGCTTTGTGCTGGTCGTCGGTGGTCTGTTGACGGTGGCAGTGCCAGTCCAGGCCAATGACGTTGAAGACGCAAGGGAAGCGTTGGCCCAACAGGAAGATGACGAAGATTCGTCCGATCAGCTGGAGGAAGTGTTCCAGGCTGCAGAGCAGAACTATTCGCTGCTGCAGCAGGGCAAGCAGTCGCTCGACTATTCATTCGACTATTCCTTCTCTGGAGATCAGCGTCTGGATCTTGAGGTTGTTGATGGGTCCGTTCGCAATCTGGATGTCAATCCAGCCGCCACCCACACCTTCACCAACGCGTTCTCTTACGACTACGGGCTTCGCGATAATGTGACCATTGGCACGCGGATTCCCCTGGTCGCCAAGGTGGACACCCAAGAGGATCTGGATGTTTACGATGTGGGTGATATTTCCATCGAGACCCGCTGGCAGCCCAACCCTCATGTTCCGGGAACCACCTCGACTACGCTGTTTGGTACCTTTACTTCCAAAACCGGTGTCAGCCCCTACGAAATTGACGTGAACCGCCAGTTGTCCACCGGCAGTGGTTTCTACTCATTGGGGGGCGGCGTCAGCCTGTCACGGGTTCTTGACCCTGTCGTGCTCTTTGGGTCGGGTAGTCTGCGCTACAACCACAGGGTTGATGACCTCAACCAGGTGCGCGGGGCGCGCCTGCTGCGGGAACTGGAACCTGGTTACACCATGTCGGGGTCCGGTGGTTTTTCCTACTCCCTGTCTTATGACGTTTCCCTGAGTCTGTCGGTACAGCTGACCTACAACGATGAGACCGTACTGCGTTTCAATGACGGTACGGAAGCTGTCGCCAGCGACCAGATGGCCGGACTGGTCAACTTCTCACTGGGCACCAGGGTCAGCGATACAACCATTATCAATACCAGCGTCGGTTTCGGACTGACAAGCGGGGCGCCGGACTTCTCGGTTGGCTTCTCCCTGCCCATCAATATTTCAGGACTCTCGGAATCCTGATGGGACGGATCACCACGGAGAAGGGGAGACGACGGATGAGGCGAATCGGCGTTGGCAAGAGTCTTTCCTGTGCCCTGGCCATGGCAATGGCCTCCTCGGTGGCTCAGGCTCAGTTTTCCCATCAAGTGCTTGTCCATCCCAAGGCGGCTGCGCTGGGTAACGCGGTTACTGCGGATCCGCCCGGTCTGATGGCTATCCGCCGAAACGCGGCCGGACTGACGCGCATGGAAGGGCGCCAGATGGAATTCGGTGTTGCCGTTATTGATACGCTCTTCGAGGCGAACTTCGATGTGCCCGATGAGGGGTGCGATATTTTCGGGATTGAATGTGCAGAGCACGATCCAGTTGCCAACACAAAGAGCAGCTCCAATACCGGCGGCAACTACATACCCGGTATTGGCATTATGGAGGGCTCGGCCGGGCCCGGCCCGGCGCCGTTCAATGCGGCGTTCAGCGTGCAGCCTCCGGGTTCCAGGCTGACCTTCGGTAATGCGGCTTTTGTTGAAAACTCTGGTGGCTTCGTCAGGGATGAGGACGACCCCGGTCGTTTCCAGCCGCAGCGCGCCGCTATTCAGCGCCTGACCTACCTGTCTCCCACCGTGGCCTATGAAATCAACGACAACTGGTCGGTGGGCGGGGGCATCCATTTCTCCCATCAGGGGATTGAGGTGGATCAGCGCACAAGGGCGCCCAACATGCTCGTCGGGGTTGGCGCGACGCTCCAGGATGCGTTCGACTGTGACGAGGAAGGGCAGGAGCCACTGGCACCCTGGCTTGCTCTTTGCGGCGGCAAGATCGGTCCTTTCGAGGAGATCGGTAACATGAATCTCCGGGCGGAGGACTCGCTCTCGACCAGTTACCACATGGGCGTTCTCTGGGAGCCTACGGATTGGTTTACCTGGGGGGCCCAGTTCAGTTCCGGCGACAGCATGACGCTGGAAGGTGATTACCAACTCGATTATACCGAGGACTGGTCCGGCTTCTGGCAGAGCGTGAACAGTTCCGTGCTGGGTGCCATTGGCGCGGCGATCCTGAGCCTGCCTTCCGGGGTACCACAGGAAGCCGGCAACCTCAGCATCAAGGAGCAGTACCCACAGCATTTTTCCACCGGCATCAGCGCCCGGGTTCTGCCGTTTCTGACACTCAATGTGGACATGGATTACGTTGATCTGTCGGGACAGAAATACATGGAAATTGAGTTTGATCGGGAGCTGGAGTTCCTCAATGCGGCTCGTATTCTCTCGCCGGACAAGGCGACACCGACATCACTGAAAATTGGCCGTGAATTTGAGGACGTAGTGAATTTTGGCTACGGTGCGACCTTCCATGCCACCGATCGCCTGGATCTGCGTGTCGGGGCCCAGTTCCGGGATCGAGTCATGCCTTCCGACACCAAGAGTCTTTTCTCACCCATAGGCGACATGACCATGTATGGCGTGGGTGCCGGCTATCAGTGGTCGGAGAGAACCCATATTGATGTCAGTGCCAGCGAACTGCGGAGCACCATGGATATTCCGGCCAATTCCAGCTGTAACATCAACTGCGACAATATCACCAATCTCGTCTACAACCCCTACGCTGGCCTGGACGTGAGCACCAACACGCGGATTCGAACGGCGAATCTCACTATCCGCAGCAAGTTCTGAGGCTCGTGTTGCCGGCAGCGTCTGCTGCCGGTAGTCTGATTCTGTGCACCCAATACGCCTGGCAGGATGTTGTCCATGAAGCGAGTTGGTATACCTCTTTTTCTCTGCCTGGTGCTGGCTCTGAGTGGCTGTGGTGGCCAGCAGATCGAAGAAGAGGAAGGCTTCTATACCTGGGTCGATGAGAGTGGGCAGCTGCGTCGCACTCCCATACCGGAATCGAATGAGGAGGATGGTGAGGCCGAACAGGCGGATGCCCCAGAGCGTGCTGAAGAGGCCGACGGGGATGACGAGCACCCTGTCTACAATCTGGATAACTTTCCTGACGGCAACGAGCAGCTCAGCCAGATGGAAGAGCAGCGACCCTACTACACCTGGATTGATCCGCAGGGTAATGTCCACAACACGCCTTATGATGAGCAGGCCGAGTCGGCTGACCCGATCATAGAGCCACCGCAACAGGTCAGTGCATCGGATGCCCGGGTCGCCCGGCGTGGTGGTGGTCTGCTCATCGGTGAAGGCGTCGCGGCTGAGCTTGGCCAGTTACTGGATCTGGCGCATCAGACAAGGTTTATCCGGTTTGCCGAGCAGTGTTGCACGGATCTGGACGCAGGACAGGCGTTTTCCCTTGGCGAGCAGCGTCGTCTGTCACTGAGCTTTACCTCCAATCAGGTCCATGAATTTCCAGAGCGGGAAAGTGTCTACCGGTTGGTTCGTTTACCGGACGAGCAGCACGACGCCTATGTCCGCCTCCGCTCCTTCATCCGCGATGGGGCCTTCGTGCCGAGCGTGGCTTTCCTTGACGGCGACATGAAGCCAACGCGCCTGGTTACGGATATCGTTTTTGAACATCACCCCCAGACCTGGCGGAGTCACGCATTTCTGCAGGCCTATGTCCCTTTGCGTGAGTTAGAGGAGACGCGCTGGCTGTTGATTTTCAGTGAGGCGGAGGCCGGCTTTGAAAGCCTGCTGACGGGGGAAGAGGGGCCGGTAGCCATTGACCACCGGCCCGATGAGACCATGGAGTTGAAGGTTGTAGAGCCGGATTAGCCCTCGTCTGCTTCTTTGTTGAACCAGGGCTGGGAAAGCCAGTAGAAGCGCCCGTCGCCGGCCGGATAGGTGCAATTGTAGCGCGCACGGCGCTGCTCAATCTTGTCATCGGCCTGCACCGTGACTTTCGTTTTATCGCCCTCGGATGAGGTTTCCTTTTCCATGGCGCCCTGGCGTGGGGCGAAGCAGTTCAGACGGCCCACATCCCAGTCCTCAGGCAGCGTCATCGTCAACTTCGGCGGATTTTCATCTCCCAGAATCGGAGAGGGCAGTTCATCGTAGGGTACCGGGAAGTTTCGGGCCTTCAGCTTGTCCTCAAGGGTGTCAATGCCACCAAAGGCATCCGCCACCGGGAAGCGCGGTATGTTGTAGGGGTCGGTGTGTTTACCCAGTATCCCTGAGTGCTGGGCAAATCCATACCAGTCACGTTCACTGAGTGCATCGCTGAGCGGCTCGGAGAACTCCCCGTAGGGATGGGCGAAGAGGTCGGATTCCACACCGGTTTTCTCTTCAATGCGTTCATTGGCCTTGTCCAGGTTGTACTCGATCCGCTCCTGAAACTCGTCTTCGGATTCATCAGGGCGTTGAATCAGAGCGCCGTGATCAACAGAGTGGTTGGCGATGGTGACCAGCTCGTGGTCGGCCAGCTCCTTGATCTGCTCCCAGGTCATGTAGCCGCTGGTGCCATCGTCTATGGCATCGGTCATCACGAAAATGGTGAAGGGGATGTCGCGCTCCTTGAGCATGGGCCAGGCCGTCGTATAGACGCTCTCATAGGCGTCATCAAAGGTCAGCGCGACACGCAGCTGGTCATCGTCGTGGCCTTCCAGCGCATCTGCGGTGCTGTCATGGTCCAGGGCGACCACCTCCATATCCAGCTCCTCAATTTTGTCGAGCTGTTCTTCAAACAGGTCGGGGGAGGTACTGGTGGAAGGTGGTGTTTCCGAGGAAACATGGTGGTAGACGAGTACTGAGACATCCGCCTGGGCTTGCATTGCCAGCAGGGGAAGCGTCAGAGTCATTCCCAGGGTCGTCAGATGGCTGCTTTTTGGGGTCATGGTCTAGTCCTGTTGTCAGTGACTGGTTGCACTTTGAAAATACTGTTTCACTACCGCAATGGCTTCATTGAGCTGCTGCAGTGTACCAGTGGAACCACCCCGGTCCGGATGGTGTCGCATGGCCAGGCGGCGGAAGCTGGCCCGCGCCGCCTGGAGTGACTCGGGTGGGCAGGTAATACCCAGGCGCTCGCAGGCAAAGGCCAACTCCGCGTCTGCCGGGCGTCGGATGCCCTGCCAGAAATCATCGATCATACGATCAATGGTCTCTGTTTCAAGCTTATAGTTATCCAGATCCAGGTAGAAGTGCTGAAGCGGGTCAGCCCGATCGAGCTCCGCCCTTTGTGATTCCGCAACTGGCCTGATTTGGATCCTCAGCGCATTAATCTCCAGCGTTTCCTCGGCTGTATCGCTGAGCTCACAGCGCCAGCGATACAGGGTGTGGAAAAGAAGGAAATGCGCCGGGTAAATCGCTGCGGGGGTACGAAAATCGATCTCACCCAGGATGGACCAGGGCGGCTGCTGCAATGCCCGGATCAGCGCCAGTTCACTGAGCCCCTCCGGGGTGGTGCGGAGGATCGCCTCAACCGCATCGCGCAGTTGGTCAATCTGCCCGGCCAGAGCAGCTTCCCGGTCGGTGCTTGCAGGGTGGTGTAACGGATCCATGACAGACAATATGAGTCCTGATTCCGGCGAGTGCAAGTCAATTGCGCTGGTCAACGGCCAGGTCTTCGGTTTCATGTCGCAGCTGTAACCTTTGCACTCCTCCGAGGAAGAGGGCGGTCGCAAAACTGGCGGCTTCTCTGGCCACCTCCATTCGATGTTGTCCACTTTCCCGCGCTCGGCAAGCCACTCGTGTGGCCAATTCACAGGCGACTCCGAAAAAGGCGGCTGCGAGATACTGTTGGTCCACGTTGGGGAAAAGGCCCCGGTCTACGGCTGCGCTCAGATCTTCACGCAGGGTGTTCATGGTAAGGCCTGTGAGGTCGGCACCGAATATCTCACTGATGTTGTGTTCATTACGGTGAGCCAGCTCGTAGATGACCGGATCCCTTGCACTGGATTCAAACAGTGCCAGGTAGGTGTGGTATACAAAGCTCTGTTCATTGTCGGCCTGCTGACGCACTCTGCGGAGACGTTCATTGAGGCTTTCAACGAAGTCTGTGACCAGACTCCTGAAAATGGCTTCCTTGTCATCGAAGTAGTTGTAGAAGGTGCCAGCGGCCAGGCCGGTGCGGCGAATGATGTCTCTGATGGTGACGCGATCGTAACCCTGATCATGAAAACAGGCCCTGGCGGCATCCAGGATCGCATTACGGTTGCGTATACGGTTCAGTTCGCGTTTTCCTGGTTTCACTTCGTGCATGTTCCCTTGCCTTGCTGATTGTTATAATCCCGCCCGTTCCATTCCACGCCAGCGGCCCAGATATGAACGAGCAATCAGTGCAGTCGCCGATCTCCGATCGGCCCACGGACAAGTCTACCAAACAAAAGCGCGATCGCCTGCAGAAACGTCTGCAGCGTGAAACCGGTCGTGCCATTGCCGATTTCAGCATGATCGAAGAGGGTGATCGGGTCATGGTCTGCCTCAGTGGCGGCAAGGACTCCTACACCATGCTCGATATGCTGCGTGTTCTGCAGCACCGTGCCCCGGTCCGGTTTGAGCTGTTCGCTGTAAATCTGGACCAGAAACAGCCCGGTTTCCCCGAGCATGTGCTGCCGGATTACATGGCAGAGCAGGGGGTGCCTTTTCACGTGGTCGAGAAAGACACCTACAGCATCGTCAGGGAGAAGGTGCCCGAAGGAAAAACCACCTGCGGACTCTGCTCCCGGC
>LKMJ01003746.1_pt1 | contig 14212 bp, 17 predicted proteins | sample 643391 | NCBI WGS metagenome assembly LKMJ01 (sample SAMN04112250, study PRJNA286221) | soda lake metagenome | biome: soda lake; feature: Kulunda Steppe; material: water; isolation source: sample PL-Br10 brine of Picturesque Lake | place: Russia: Kulunda steppe | collected 2010-07
CCGGTTCAGGTCGCCGGCCGGCAGACCGGTTTGGGCTGCAAGCTCGTCGTACGTGCGCGTCTCCTTCAGCGTCCGCAACACGTCGACAGCACGCAACTGAAGCGTCGCCTTCTCCGCACGGTTCATACGTAGCACCGTTCGTGCATGTGTATGAATACTTCGGTGTTTCAACGCCAGAAGATACGCATATCACTGCAGTTGCAACCGGGATCAGTCCCGGTCGGCGTCGGCGAGCAGTTCGGTGGCGGTGAGAAGCGCCTCTAGTTCGATGTCGTGCTCGGCGAGGTTCTCGCCCGCACCCTCTTCACGGTCGACGACGACGAGAACGCGCTCGACGACCGCACCGGCGTCGCGCAGTGCCTCGACGGCGTCGACCGCGCTCTGGCCCGTCGTCGCGATATCCTCTAAGACGACGATCTCTTCACCCGCTTCGAGCGCACCCTCGATCTGGTTTCCGGTTCCGTACGCTTTCGCTTTCTTTCGGACGATGACGTACGGGTTTCCCGTCTCGACGGCCGTCACCGAGACGAGCGGAATCGCTCCGAGCGCGACACCAGCGAGTTTCGTCTCCCCGACGCGTTCGGCGAACGCCTCCGCGACGAGTTTCAGACAGGCCGGGTCGGTTTCGAAGACGTACTTGTCGACGTAGTATTCGGACGTCCCACCGTGTGCGAGCTCGAACTCGCCGAATTTCACGGCCTCTGCCGCCCGAAGTGCGTCGATGAGCGCTTGGTTGTCCATACGGCGAACTGGGGGGTCGCGGTAAAAAACGGCGTGGAATCTCGATTCGGACGGGGCCAGAGCCTCGACCGCGGACGAAACGATGATACTCGTGCGGGCGTATCAACCGAGACAACACCAACACACCGTGTCCCGAACCGACGTGTACGAGGGAACGCTGCTCGACGACCACGAGCTGAGCGAACGCTCTCGCGCGTACGCGGAGTGGGTCGTCCGCGGCCCCGATTGGGCGCTTTCAGACGTCGACCTCTCGGCGGTGGCCTGGGAGACGAGCACGCGGGCACGCCAGCGACACGGCCGATGCTCGTACGAGCCCGACGGTGAGTGTGTCGTTACCATTAGCGAACGGACGTACGAGCGCGCCGGCTTTGCGGGCTGTGAGCCGACGATACGCCACGAACTCGTCCACGTCTGGCAGCATCAACACGCCGGCGAGTGGGCGTCGATAACCGACGACGGCGTACAGCTCACCGGCGACGACACACCGGACGGGGCCGTGCGAATCGAGCGTGGTCATGGGCCGGCGTTTCGCCTGTGGCTCGACCCGCTCGACCTCGACGGGCGGTCTTCGACCCCGTATGAGCGGACGAAAAACGACTTCAACTACGTGTACGAGTGTCCGAGCTGTGGGAACTGGTGGGGAAAACACCGTCTCTGTAAGAGCGTTCGACAGGCCGCGTACGGCCAAACGGGCGATCTCGGCTACCGGTTCTGCACCGCGTGCGACGTCCTCGTTCACCTCCGGGTCGGCGACGCGTTCCTCGTCCACGACCGGTACGACGACGAGTCGATTCGGTCGTTCGCGAGCGGCGAGTTCGACTCGGTTTCGACGGCCCCGATCGACCGGTTGACTCCGACGCCGCGGTCGGGCTCGACGAGATGACCACCGACTGCACTGGGCGGTTCGTCCGGTGTGTTATCGGGGTTCCTTTCGGTGTGTTATCGGGGTTCCTTTCGGTGTGTTATCGGAGTCCGTATCGGTTCGCTACCAGGGTTCGTTTTTCAACCCGAGCGCGTACGCGCCCATATTGGTCGTGACGTGTAAAAGCGGCGTCAACACGAACACGACGACCACCACCGGGAGCGTGAACGTTTCGAGAAACCACCCCGTCGCTGCGATGAGCGTCAGCGCGAGCGAGACGACGACGAAGTCGAGCTGGTCGATGCCGGGGAACGCGGCACCGCGTTCTCGTCCCGTCCGACGTTTCAGAAACGACGCCAAGATGTCTCCGAGCATCGCCCCGAACGCCAGCGTGACGGCGGCAACGAGCGGAAACACCGGAAACGACAGCCCGCTCGCGTCGACCGCGGCGGGCTGAGCGGCGTTGAGTACCAGCGCGACCACGATGCCGGCTGCGGTTCCGAACGCGGTTCCTCGCCACGTTTTTCCGTCGCCGAGAACCCGCTTTCCACCCCACGTCCGTCCGCCATCGATGGGCCGCCCGCCACCCGCCAACACCGCGACGTTGTTGGGGATGTACGCCGGGAGCATCACCCACACGGCGACGGCGACCGTCTCCAGTATCATATCCGCGTCTGCGGTCGGCTGAGGTATAATATCGGGGGGTTCGTCGAATCCGATAACTCACGAAAGGGATACGCTCTTACGCGGGGCGGCAATATTTGTCGGCATGATACCGCCAGTCGCCCGTCGGTTCGTCGCTGGGGAGTCCGACGCCACTGCGATAGAACACGCACGAAAGCTCAACGGAGACGGTGTCGGGGCGATTCTGAATCTCTTGGGTGAGCACTACGACAACCGGGCAGCGGCCGACGAGGACACGCGGGCGTACTGTGCGCTTCTGGCCGATATCGGTGCGACCGAACTCGACGTCTGCATCTCGGTGAAGCCCTCACAGCTCGGTCTCGATCTCGGAGCGAGCGTGTTCGAGTCGAACCTCGAACGTATCGTCGACACCGCCGCCGAAACCGAGTCGTTCGTCTGGGTCGACATGGAGAACCGAACGACGACGGACGCGACACTCGATGCGTTCGAGACCCTGGTACGACGGTATCCACGGATGGGCGTTTGCGTACAGTCGAATCTCAGACGAACCAGCGACGACCTCCGTCGTCTCGCGGCGCTCCCTGGCAAGGTTCGGCTGGTCAAGGGGGCGTACAACGAGCCCTCATCGGTCGCGTACACGGACAAAGCCCGAGTCAACGAGGCGTATCGCGAAGACATCGAGTACGCGTTCGAGGCGTTCGAGGAGACGGTCGCTATCGGAACCCACGACCCGGAAATAATCGCGTACGCGCGCGAGCTCCACGAAGCGTACGGAACGCCGTACGAGATACAGATGCTGATGGGTGTCCGTGGGGACGCCCAGCGTGAACTCGCCACGTCGGGCGTTTCCGTCTACCAGTACGCGCCGTACGGAGACCGTTGGTTGTCGTACTTTTATCGGCGGGTGCTTGAACGAAAAGAGAACGCACTGTTCGCCGTGCGCGCGATCCTCAACGGTTAGTCGTCTTCGGAGCCGTCCGGGCGGTCAGTCGTCTTCGGGGCCGCTCGTTTTTCTGTCGGCACGAGCTGGCGGTCGTTCCTCTGTGACGTCGATACGAATCCGTTTGTCGTCGCTCTCGCCGAAGCCGGCGCTGAGGATGCGAGTGAGCGCTTCCTCGACGCTCTCGTCGATCTCTGTGTACTGGCTCGACTCGACCTCGACGACGAACCCAGTCGTGATGTTCGGTGCGGTCGGCAAAAACAGAACGTCACGGCCGTCTTCTGTGCTTTTGCCGGTTTTAAACGCCGTCATTCGCATCCCGTTCCACGTCTCGAGCTTCACCGGGGTCTGCAGTTCGTCCGGTCCCGAGACGGCGGTTTCGACGGCCATCTTCGAGGCGTTGTAGACCACGCGGAGGCCGGGAAGCCGGTTCATCACGTTGTCGAGCGCGTCTTCGAGGAGGTCACCGACGGTCGTCCGCATCAGGTACCCAACGGACAACACGAGAAGGGCAAAGAGAACGAGCGTGACGATGACGCGGACGTACACCTCCTGTCCCGCCAGGGCGCGTTCGAGCAGTGGCAAGTTCGCGATAGCCTGATAAACGAACGCCACGACGTACGCCGTGACTAAAAGCGGTACGAGCACGATGAGACCGCTTGCGATATCACGCTTCCAGGACGACGACACCATTCACCCGACGTTGCAGCCCGGTCGTATTCAGCGCTTCGACACGGAGAGCGGGGTGTCGGCTCGATGCCTGTGGCTTTTATTCCGCTCGTTCGATGAGTACACATGGACGCGTTCGTCTACGGAACGCTTCGGAACCCCGCCCGTGCCGATGACGTCCTCGAAAACGCCGTGTTCGACGGTGATGCGACGCTCATCGGGCTCCATCGCGTGGACGGCCGGTACCCGACGCTCGCTCCGGGTGGTCGTGTCGGAGGTCGGGTGTTGAAGCTCTCGGACGGCGACCTCGACGCGCTCGATTCCTACGAAGGGGTCGACCGCGGGCTGTACGTCCGGGTTCGAGTGCCGAGCGATGACGAACCGCTGTGGACGTACCTGGGCGATTCCGATGCGCTCGGTGTCGACGTCGAATGGCCGGGAGACGGGACGCTCGCTGCGCGTGTCGAGCGGTATATCGAACGAAACGACGTTCACGTCCGCCGGTAGCGCTCCGATTCAAAACGAGACGTTGCTCTCCATCCCTTCGGTCGCGTCTTCGAGACCGTCGTCTTTCATGTCCGTCGTGAGGTGCTCTCCGAGCTCCGCGTCCACGAGAACGTCCTCGAATTCGCTGCGGAAGCGGTCGCTCACCCGTCGGGCCTCGTTCTGGGCGGTGACGATACGACGGTACCGGCGGACGGTCGATTCGGAGACGCCGAGTTGCTCGGCCGTTTCGCCCGTCGTGGCACCCTCGACGAGCAGATTGCGGAGCTCGGAGAGATCGAACGGTGCGTCGGTGTCACGGTCGCGGATGAGGTGAAGGTCGAGACGCGCCTGGAACACGGTTCGGCGGGAGACGCCGAGTTGCTCGGCGAGTGCGCTGTCTGCACTGCCGTCGTAGAACCCTTCGACCACCGTTGCGAGCTCACCGTCTGCTAGTTCCGTCGTGAAATCGTACTCCTCGCGCATCCGGGCGATTATCTCGCCGAGGCGCTCCGATGAGTCACGCTCTTCGGCCAGCGACCCCCGTGACTCCTGCTGGCGCTCGGTCACGGTTTCCTCGTCCGTAACCGACACGAAGAGGTCTCGAAGCTCCTCGGTTTTTTTGTTCATGGTGGATTAACGGTCACACCCGACCGGTACTTAAGCTTATTCCCAAATTGATTACGGGGTACGCGTCGTTGCCGTGCGTTCGTTCACCGATTGACGCGAATTTGGGGCCATTCGTCCGTTTTCGGGGTCGTTCGTCCGTGTTCGTCAGGCGAGCGCGAACGAGCTTCTCGTATACCGACACGCTGAATACGGTTGACGAAATCGGTCACGGTATGGCTGATACGAGCACTGCGGACGTCGATTTAGTCGGCGACGAGGTCGTGTTGAACATCGCCCGGGCGGCGCTGTTCGCAGCGCTAATGGGTGCGTTCGCGTACGTTTCGTTCCCCAACCCACTGTCACCGGGCGTTCCGGTGACGCTGCAGGTACTCGGCGTGTTCATCGCCGGCATCTTCCTCGGGCCGCTGTGGGGTGCGGCGGCGATGGTGTTGTACCTGGCCGCGGGCGCGCTCGGCGCACCCGTGTTCGCCGGCGGGACGGCCGGTCTCGGCGTGTTGCTCGGCGGCGTCCCGACGTTTGGGTTCCTCTGGTCGTACCCGCTCGCCGCGTTCCTCGTCGGTGCCGTGGTTCACGGCGGGCTCGAACTCAAAGACCCGCAGACGACCCCGCTGACGCGACTCGTCGGTGCGATGGTCGCGGCGACGGTCGTCATCTACGCACTCGGTGCGGTCGGCTTCGCGTTCGCCCAAAACGTCGACCTCTGGGTGGCGGTGACGGCCGCCGCGCTTCCGTTTATTCCCGCGGAACTCGTGAAGATGGCCGCTGCGGTCGGCATCGTTCGGAGCGACGCGATCCGGGCGGAATGATACGGACGCGCGACCTCGTTCATCGGTACGGCGACGTCTCGGTGCTCGACGAGATTTCGCTTACGATTGCCGACGGCGAATGCGTCGTTCTCGCCGGATCGAACGGCTCCGGAAAAACGACGCTTGTTCGTCACTTCAACGGCCTCTTATCGCCGGACTCGGGCTCCGTGTCGGTCGACGGAACGCCGGTCGAAGCCGACCTCGTCGCGGCCCGAACGAAGGTCGGAATGGTGTTTCAGAACCCCCGCGACTGCTTCGTCGCCGCGACGGTCGCCGCCGACGTAGCGTTCGGACCGGAGAACCTCGGGCTGACCCGCGAGGAAATCGACCGCCGCGTGACGTCGGCACTCGAAGCCGTCGGCATGGCCGGTCGCGAGACCGAGCGGATCGACCGGCTTTCGGGCGGCGAACAGGCGCGAGTCGCTATCGCCGGTGCGCTCGCGATGGAGCCGTCGCACCTCGTTCTCGACGAGCCGTTCGCCGGTCTCGACTGGCCGGCTCGAACGCGCGTGTGCGAACGACTCGCGGCACTCCACGAGGGGGGTACCAGCGTCGTCGTCGTCACGCACGACTTGCGTGACCTCGCCGACGTGGCCGACCGAATCGTCGTGCTGTCTGACGGCGCGGTCGCCGCGTCGGGTACCCCCGATGAGCTCTCCTCACGGCTGCCATCACTCGGTATTCGGCCGCCATGACGCTGGTCTACGAGCCCGGCCGAACGGTCGTCCACCGCCTCGACCCTCGGTCGAAACTCGCGGTACAGGTCACGTTCGTCATCGCCGCGTTCGCGTACACGACGCCACGGGGGCTCGCGTTTCTCACGCTGACGACAGCGGGAGTTCTCCTTGTAGCACGAACGTCGCCGGTTCGGCTCCTCTACGAGTTCCGATTCGTGCTTCCGTTCGTCATCGCGGCACCGGTGTTGCAAGGGCTGACGCTCGGTGCGCCGTGGTTCGTCCTCGAGAACGCGGTTGCGCCGGCACTCGCGAGCTACCGAATCCTGTTGGTGCTGTGCGTCACCGGCGTCTACATCCGAACGACACCCGTTCGAGCGTCTCGCGCAGCGCTCCAGTGGGCCGTTCCCGGTAAGCCGGGGCAGTTCCTCGGTATGGGTGGGTCGTTCGTGTTCCGGTTTCTCCCCGTTCTGCAGTCCGATCTGGGACGTATTCGAGACGCTCACCGCGCCCGCCTTGGCACCGAACGCCCCGTCAGAGAGCGCGTCAAACTCGTTACTATCGCCGGTTTCAACCGTGCCTTCGAGCGCGCCGACCGGTTCGCCCTCGCGCTCCAGGCTCGGTGTTTCTCGTGGAACCCGACCCTCCCGCCGTTACGATTCACACGGCTCGACGTTCCGACGATTCTTCTCGCGGTGTCGTTTCTCGTTGCCGCGTTGCTGACGATATAAACTCAAAATGTATGTATAATTTTTGCCAGCCAGCACCGACCCACATTGACGTATGTGACAAAACTTAAGCGGGTACGACCCCGCTTCTTTCCGTATGCTACCGGCGTTTCCGCTTCAGGCGGGAAGTGAGGTCACTCGCGAGACGTTCTGGCTCATCGGCCCGACGCAGAAGGTGATATTCTACTTTCTCGCCACCCTGACGATTATCGTCCTGGCAATCGGCGTGTATCAGCGCTTCGCGCGCTACGCCCAGGGAACCGACGACTGGTTCGACCGACTCGACGACCTCCCCGGACGGGTTCTCCGCGCGGCGAAGATCGTCGCGACGAACGAGAAACAGTTCAACCGCGACCTCGTCGGCGGGCTGATGCACGCGTTCATTCTTTGGGGATTCTTGACGCTTTTGATCGCGACGACGATACTGTTCATCGATATGGATTTCTACCGCATCCTGACGGGTGACTCCTTTTGGGTCGGCGATTTCTACCTCTCGTATCAGCTCGTGACGGACGCGCTCGGACTGCTGTTCGTCGTCGGCCTCGGCGTCGCACTGTGGCGACGCTACGTCACCAGAAACGAGCGACTGTGGGGCAAACACACCAACTGGGAGGACGCCTTCCTCGTCTGGTCGCTGTTTCTCATCGGTGTCGGCGGCTTCCTGCTCGAAGGACTGCGTATTCTCGGCACCGCGAACGGCGCGCCGCTGACGACCGTCGAATCGGTGAGCTTCGTCGGTACCGCGACGGCCCTCGGCCTCGCAGCCATCGGCATGGACGCCGCGATGGTCGAGGCCGTCTACCCGCTCGCCTGGTGGTCGCACACGCTTCTCGCGTTCGTCTTCCTCGCCGCCATCCCCTACGCCAAGCCGTTCCACATGATTTCGTCGTTCGCGAACGTCGTCGCCCGCGACGAGAAAGCCGGTGCACGACTGCCGGGAATCCCGGCCGACCTCGACGCGACGAACGCCGAATCGATCGACGACTTCTCGTGGAAGGAGCTGCTCGACCAGGACGCCTGTACGAAGTGTGGCCGCTGCTCGTCAGTCTGCCCGGCGAAGGCGTCGGGCCGACCGCTCGACCCCCGCGACGTCATTCTCGACCTCAAGGAGTACCGTGAATCGCTCGATAACGGCGGCGAGACGCGAGAGATCGTCGCCGACGGCGGCGTGATTAAAACCGAGACGATGGAGTCGTGCATGGCGTGTATGGCCTGTATGGACGCCTGTCCGGTCGAGATAGAGCACCTCCAGAGCTTCACTCGGCTCAACCGACAGCTCACCGACCAGGGCGACATCCGCCCGCAGGTGCAGGACGTCTTCCAGAACGTGATGATGAAAGGCAACACGTTCGGGGACTCGCCCGGTGCTCGCGGCGACTGGACCGAGGAACTCGAGTTCGACGTCGCCGACGCTCGCGAGGAGTCGGTCGACTACCTGTGGTACGTCGGCGACTACCCGAGCTACGACGAGCGCAACAAGAAAGTGGCCCGCTCGCTCGCGAAGATCTTCGAACACGCCGACGCCTCGGTCGGTATCCTCTACGAGGACGAGGTGTACGACGGCAACGATATCCGCCGGATCGGCGAGGAGTTCCTCTTCGTCGAGCAGGCCGGCACGCTCGTCGACACGTTCGAGGAGTGCGACTACGATACCATCGTCTGCACCGATCCACACTCGTACAACACGTTCAAAAACGAGTACCCTGAGGTCGATTTCGAGGAGTTCGCCGACGACCCGATGATGGAGTTCGCCATCGAGGGCTACTGGAACGCCGACGGGGATATCGACGTGTACCACTGGACGCAGGCCGTCGAGGAGCTCGTCGATTCGGGCGCGCTCGGGCTGTCGGGTACCGAGCTCGAGTACACGGTCACGTACCACGACCCGTGTCACCTCGGCCGCTACAACGACGAGTACGAAGCGCCGCGCGAGCTCGTCCGCGCGACCGGATGCGACCTCTACGAGATGCCGCGCAACCGCGCGAACAGTTTCTGTTGTGGTGGCGGCGGCGGCGGTCTCTGGATGGACCTCGAAGAGGACGAAAAGCCGAGCGAAGAGCGGATTCGAGAGGCGCTCGAGGACACCGACGCCGGCGCACAGGTCGAGAAGTTCGTCGTCGCGTGTCCGATGTGCATGACGATGTACGAGGACGGCCGCAAAACCGGCGGCTTCGAGGACGACATCGAGATCGTCGACATCGCCGAACTCATCGTCGAGGCGCTGGAGGCGAACGGTGCGACGATTGCCGCCAGTACCGAAACCGGCGCTGACGCCGCACCCGCCGACGACTGACACTGCCGGCTCGGTTCTTTATACGGCCGAACCGATGAGCGAACGTGACCGGAACGTATCCACCCGAAGCGGGCGACACGCACAGCTACGAGCGGACGTTCACTCACGAGGACGTCGAGCGATTCGGCGAGGTTTCGGGCGACCAGCAGGCCATTCACACGGAACCCGACGACGAGGGCCGTCTCGTCGTCCAGGGGCTGCTCACCGCGTCGCTCACGACGAAAATCGGCGGCGACCTCGAGGTGCTCGCGACCCGCATGGAGTTCGAGTACCGCCGACCCGTCTTCACCGGCCAGACCATAACCTGTCGCTGGAACAACGAGTCGGTGACCGAGCGAGACGACCGATACGAACTGTTCGTTACCCTCTCGTGTTCGAACGACGACGGCGTCGACGTCCTCGTCGGCGAGACCGACGGCATCATCTGGAAGTCGGACATGTCGTAGCCGGAGCTATCGCTTCCGACGAGGCGGCGGCGAGACTATCGGCGGCTCGGGTTCGGATTTATATACGATCGCGCGACCAGAACCCCCGTGCAATCGTTCAGCGATCTCGCGACGGCCGCGTACTGTCCTCGGAAGCTCTACTATCGGCGCTCGAAGGACGATTACGACGTTCCTGACGAGGTGACGGACGTCCGTGAACTCGCGTTCGAGTACGACCGGCTGCTGAACCCCGAAACGGACCTCCAGACGGTGTCTATCGAGCCGACACCGACGCAGTATCGCTCGAACCTCGGAAGCGCGAAAGCGAGACTCGACCGTTTCGATGAACTCAGTAACCCACCCAAACGCGACGTTCTTTTGGAGGGAAAAGCGTGTCGAGGAGTCGCGCACAAAATCCTCGAGAAGCCACCTATCCCATCGATTATCTCGACGGGTGAACCGCCGCCACGGGGTGTGTGGGAACCGCAGACCGTTCGGGCGACGGCGGCCGCGAAGGCGCTTGCGTGGGAGCGACAGCATCCCGTCGAGAGCGCGTACGTCGAGTATCCTGCCTACGGCGTCATCAGAAGCGTCCCGATGACGGTTCGGCGGAAGGCGGCGTACAGACGTGCGTTTCGCGCGGCTCGTTCCATCGACGGCCCGCCACCGAGACTGCACGACACCTCGCGGTGTGCGTCGTGTGCGTACCGCGCCGAATGCGGGACGAAAACGCGTTCACTCAGATCTCGGTTGTCGTTTTGACACGAACTGTTGTCGGTTTGTACCGATGAATCGCAGACCACCGGTAAATCGTTACCACAGTCCGTACGAGCCGTCGAGCCACGCTTCGATCTCATCGGCGAGCGCCCCACGCCGAACGACGGTTTCGGCGGAAACGTCTACCACGGTGCTCTCTCCTCCCGGTGTCTCGCCGGCGTCGAGAACCACCGAGATCTCCCGGATTTCGGGGTCGATGTCGGCGACGATGCGGGCACTCGGCTGGCCGCTTCGGTTCGCGCTCGTCGCCGTAATCGGGCCGACTCGGCGGGCCAGTTCGCGTGCGACGTCGTGGTCGGGGACTCTGACACCGACGCGGGTGCGGCCAGCGACGAGGACGTCGGGAACGACGGGCCGCCGTTCGAGTAACACCGTCACCGGCCCGGGGAGAAACCGCTCGCAGAACGCGCGCTCGTCGTCGTCGAGTCGTGCGTACGAGTCGATCGCGTCGATGGATTCGACGGCGAGCGAGACCGGCTTCGCTTGCGACCGTCGCTTCGCCTCGAACACGCGTTCGATGGCTTCGGGGTCACGCGCGTCGGCTCCGAGTCCGTACACCGTCTCGGTCGGATACACGACCAGCCCACCCGCTCGAAGTCGCTCGACGGCGTCGTCGACATCGACGACGGCCATGATTACAGTTCGTCGATGGCGGATTCGATCTCGTCATACGGTGGAAAGTCGGGCCACTGGCTTGCGACCCACGCGTACCGAACCGTCCGGTCGCCGTCGATGACGAACACGGCCGGCCGTGGCTCCTCGATACCGGCCATGCCGTCGAGGTCGTTGACGATACCGTACCGCTCTGCGACGCCGTTTTGGGGGTCGGAGAACAGCCGGTACTGCGTGACGTCCCACTGTTCGAGAAAGCGCGAGTGTTCGTACGGCGACGATATCGATAGCCCGACGACCTCGACCGGAAGTTCGTCCCAGTTACGGTCGCGGATTTCCGCCCAGGTGTAGTTCGATGGAAAGTCGCCGTCCATCGGATGGAATACGAGCACGACGGGGGCGTTTTCGCACAGCTCCGAGAGCGAGACGTCCTCCCAGAACTCGTCGTTGACGAGCGGCCGGGTGAAGTCGGGAGCCGCGTCCCCGACCTCGGGGTGGTCTGCCGGTTCCAGTTCGACGACGTCGAAGTCGGGGCTCACTCCGCACCACCCGCGGCTGCGGTGGCTTCGACCCCGTCACCGTACGTCCGCTCGAGGTAGCGGACGATGTGTGCGCTTTCGGTCATCGTCACGCCGGTTCGTTCGTCGACGATCGCCGGGACGGTTCGGGCTCCGGTGAGCCGTTTCACCGCGTTTCGACGCGAGTGTGGCGCTTCGACGAACCGCGAACGGTACTCGATTCCGAGATCGTTCAGCACTCGGACGACGCGTTCACAGTACGGGCACGCCTGCAGCCGGTACAACGTGATGGTTGGCGACGACATGGTGTGGGGTACGGTCGGCTATCGCCTAAGGGTATCGCCGCCCGACGCAGCGCGTGGATCCGGAGATGAATGTCAAAACTCTTAAACTCGCTCCCGACGAGTGATAGACGTCCAGAATGGGCTCTCTCTCGCTAGCTGTTATCGAACTCGGGTTTTACACACTGCAGCTCGGCCCCGAACCCGGCGAGCTGCCACTGAGCGATACGGCTATCGCACTTCTCGGGGGTGCGGTGATTTTCGTCCTGTTGTTGCTTTCCGGCTTCTTTTCGTCTTCGGAGATCGCCATGTTCTCGCTGCCGCCGCACCGCGTCGACGCGCTGGTCACAGACCGGCTCCCCGGCTCCGCGACGCTGAAAGACCTCAAAGACGACCCGCATCGGCTGTTGGTGACGATTCTCGTCGGCAACAACATCGTCAACATCGCGATGTCGTCGATCGCGACCGGGTTGCTCGCGCTGTACTTTCGACAGTCCGTCGCGGTGTTCATCGCCACGTTCGGCATCACCGCCCTCGTGTTGCTGTTCGGCGAAAGCGCGCCGAAGTCGTACGCCGTCGAGCACACCGAGTCGTGGGCGCTGCGCATTGCCAAGCCGCTGAAAGCCGCCGAGTACGTCCTGTTGCCGCTCGTCGTCACGTTCGATTACCTGACGCGACAGGTCAACCGGCTCACCGGCGGACAGTCCTCGATAGAGAGCACGTACGTCACTCGCGACGAGATCCGAGACATCATCGAGACCGGCGAGCGTGCGGGCGTCCTCGAGGAGGACGAACGCGAGATGCTCCAGCGCATCTTTCGATTCACGAACACCATTGCCAAGGAGATCATGACGCCGCGACTCGACATGGAGGCGGTGCCGAAGGAGGCCACCGTCGAGGATGCGTTACAGAAGTGTGTTCAGTCCGGCCACACCCGTCTTCCGGTGTATGACGGGAGCCTCGACAACATTCTCGGCGTGGTTCACGTCACCGACCTCGTTCGCGACCTCAAATACGGCGAGCGCGACGACGTGGCTCTCGAAGACCTGATAGAGGAGACGCTGCACGTCCCCGAGTCGAAAAACGTCGACGAGCTGCTCGCGGACATGCGCGAAACTCGCCTGCAGATGGTGATCGTCATCGACGAATTCGGGACGACGGAGGGGCTCGTCACGATGGAAGACGTGACCGAGGAGATCGTCGGCGAGTTGCTCGAAGCCGGCGAAGAGGTGCCGATCGAGTTCGTCGACGACCGAACGGCAATCGTCAAAGGCGAAGTCAACATCGACGAAGTGAACGAGGCGCTCGAGATCGACATCCCGGAAGGCGAGGAGTTCGAGACCATCGCCGGGTTCATCTTCAACCGAGCCGGCCGACTCGTCGAAGAAGGCGAGCTCATCGCCTACGACGGCATCGACATCCACGTCGAGGAGGTCGAGAACACGCGGATCATGAAAGCTAAAATCGTCCGAACCGAGGAGTACGACACCGGAGACGCTATCGAAGAAAACGGCGAGGAGTGAATCGGCGTCCACCGTCGCGAGAGGAACTACTGCCCGACTCGTCACGAGTGCTCATATCCTCACAGCAGCCAGTCAACGACGAGAAAGCCGCCGTAGCTGAGCACCCCAGCACCGATGAGCGAGGCGACCCACGCCAAAACCGTATACCCGATTTTGCCGGCGCTGACGCCGCCGGTGCTGGCCGCCGCCCCGGCGCCGATGACGGCCGAGACGACGATTTCGTTGAACGAAATCGGCACGCCGAGCAGGATGGCAACCTGCGCGATGGCGAACGACGGGATGAGCGCCGCGATCGAGCGCCGCGGCCCCAGAGACGAGTAATCCTGTGCGATCGCTTTTATCATCCGCGGCGCTGCCGTCCACGACCCGATCAGGAGCCCGACACCGCCGCCAAACAGGACGACGACGAGCGGAATCGCGAGATCCGTCCCGTCGAAAAGCGGAAGCAACGGTCCGACGGCGAGGCCGACCTGGCTACCGCCTGCGGAAAAGGCGACGAGTCCCCCGAGCGCCAGCAAGAAATGCCGTTCGCCAGCGGTTACGTCCTGGCGCATATCCGCTGCGAGTGCGAGCGTTACTACCGCTGCGATTCCGAGCGTCACGGC
>LKMJ01003747.1_pt1 | contig 14207 bp, 14 predicted proteins | sample 643391 | NCBI WGS metagenome assembly LKMJ01 (sample SAMN04112250, study PRJNA286221) | soda lake metagenome | biome: soda lake; feature: Kulunda Steppe; material: water; isolation source: sample PL-Br10 brine of Picturesque Lake | place: Russia: Kulunda steppe | collected 2010-07
GACCCGGCCACACGAGGAGTTCGCGTCGACGGCCCGCGGGAGCGAGGAGGCCGACACCCGCGAGGAGCGACACGGCATCTATCGCGACGGCGGCGGTCGGGAGATCAACCAACGGATCGAGGAACTCGCAGACGAGAAGGGCGTGACGATGGCCCAGCTCACGATCGCCTGGCACCTCCACACCGACCCCGTGACGGCCCCGATTCTCGGCGTCTCCAGCGTCTCACACCTCGAAGACGCCGTCGAAGCGCTCGACGTGTCGCTCTCGGATTCCGATCTGGAGTATATCGAGGAGCCGTACGGACCCGTGGAGATACTCGGTCACGACTGATCGGGGCTGCTGAATTGTTCGGTTCAGGCGATCAAAACATCGAAACTAAATCTATTCTTCCAAATCGACGACCGCTAAAACTGGGGAACGGTTTTGTATTACTATAACGTACTACATTATAGTATGACCACGACAGTCTCTGCAAAGATTCCCGATGAACTGAAAAAGGACCTCGAAGAGGAGAACATCAACGTCAGTGAAGTAATCCGAGATGCTCTCGAAAAAGAGGTGCGGGAGCGACGACGGAACAAGCTCCTAACCGACGCCACCTCTCTCCGAAATGATGTTGGAGATGGTGTTGAAACAGATGAGATCGTTTCAGCTGTTCGAGAAACCCGAGAGAGGCGATAACGAATGTCGTCTCCATATCTGTTCGATGCCAGCTCGGTAGTCGACCTCGTTCTTGGACGAGGCGGAGCGGGCGTCGAGATCGGCGTTTTGTTCGACGAATACTGGCTAGACTTGACGAGGTACGAGGCAGCAAATGCGATCTGGAGGATCGGCCTCGCACAAGACGATTTGCGCGATTCAAAGATCGACACTGCGATCGACATTCTCGATCGGCTTGAGCACGAGATGGATATAGTGAGTGCGACTGGATCGGCTACGATGAATGTGGCTCGAGAGAGCGGACTCACGTTCTACGATGCGTCCTATCTGGCGGTTGCTCGGCGAGATGATTTTACACTGGTCACTGAAGATGGCGCTCTCCGGAATGCAGCTGACGATCACGGAGTATCAACTGCGCAGATACGAACAGTTGCGTAGACATAGTACGTTGAGGTCACCGAGTGATGGGGGATACTGTACGAGAACGTCTTTCCGATGTAACACCATTTCCTACCAAATACGACAGAGTCAGTGATTTACTATATAGGTTGGACCAATAAACTATTGTTCGCGTAGTAATGGTCGATCACACCCGTGTGGCGGCTACTTGTTCGGAGCCGTCGTACTACCGCGTATGTCCATCTCCGATCGAAGCCTCTCCCCGCTCAGGTGTCCGTCCTGTGGCGGTAATTTCGACCGTCACGGCGGCGAACTACGCTGTGTGGACTGTTCCGAAGTAGTGGCGACCGTCGACGGAATAGCGCAGTTTCCGGTGGAATTCGAGGAGTCCGACACGTCCGCCCTGTTCGATCGCCTGTCGTCGATCTACGAGACACCGATGTGGTTTCCCGTGATGTACCGGCTCGTTGGCGGCCCCTTCGCCCCCATCGACGACCGGTCGACCGTTGCCGGGTTCCTCGACGTGGAGGGGAGCGACGTCCTCGACGTCGCATGCGGCACGGGACGATTCGCCCGCTACGTCGCGGACGAAGCCGCGTTCGTCTGGGGAATCGACACCTCGGACGGAATGCTGGAAACGGCCAGGCGATACGCCGACAGGGACGGACTCGTGAACGTCGCGTTCGCCAGAATGGACGCGACGGACCTCCAGTTCGACGAGGGATCGTTCGACGCCGTCGCCTGCTGCTGGGCGCTTCACCTGTTCCCGGACGTTCCCGGGACGCTGGCGGAGATCCACCGCGTTCTCGAACCCGACGGACGGTTCGCCGGCACGACGCTGAGCGAGGACGGATTTCTGGCGGTACCGGGAGCGAAACGGGGACTGCGCCAGTCGGTGGGTGCGCGCGTGTTCGACGCCGAGGACCTCCGGATGACGTTCCACGAGGCCGGATTTTCTGCCGTCTCGTTCGATCGACGTGGGGCTGCGCTGTTCTTCAGCGCGCGTGAGTGAGCTGCTGGGAGCTCGGGCCGTCTCGTTCGATTCGAGTTCGTGAGCGATCAGGTCGTCCCGTTCGATTCGAGTTCGTCGAAAAGCGATCCGACCCGACGGCGAACCTCGTCGCGGATCGTTCGCGCCTCCTCCGTCGAACGGCCGTGTGGATCGTCGAGATCCCAGTCACGCGAATCGCCCCGCCACGTCGCCGGACAGATGCCGTCTGCGGAACAGCCCATCGTGATCACGACGTCGCTCGCCTCGATTTCGGCCGGCGTGATCTCGCGCGGGGAGCGATCGGAACGGTCGACGCCGACCTCGGCCATGACGCGATCGACGACGTCGTGGACCCTCTCTGCGGGATCCGTGCCGCCAGTATGGATTCGGATTCGGTCTTCGAGCCCCCGCTCGCGTCGTTCTCGTTCAGCGAAGGCGGCCGCCATCTGGCTGCGCCCGGCGTTCTGGACGCAGACGAAGCTGATGGTTACCGGTTCGTCCCGTCGCTCGCTCGTCCCTTCGATTCCGTTCTCCGTTCGTGTCGGTGGATCGTGTGTCATTTGTCAGTGGGGTTTTCCTTCGCCATTGATCAGTGGGGTTGTCCTTCGTCGTCGGTCACCGTGTGTGTTCCTCGTTCGATCAGTAGATCAGTTCGTCGTCGTTTTCGACCATGTAGAGCGTTCGCGCGGCGACGTTGACCGCGTGGGTGACCACACGTTCGACGTCCCGGATGTCGATATATAGTCTGTTGGTTATTTTGGGTTTCACGATCACGGACCTGCGATCCCGCCGAACGGTCGGTATCCGAGGGGCTATTTCACTCGACTGCGAGGGTTCGCCATGGACCGCCATGTGAACTGTTACGACTGCGGCTCGACCTTCGCCTTAGCCGACCGGAAGCGCTGTTCTTGTGGCGAACCACTCTGGTTCGACGTCGATGCGAGCAATTTCGAGTGGCCCGACACCGGCAGCCGACCGTCGAACGCGGACAGGACCCCTTCTTACGGCGGACGGGGAATCTGGCGGTACGCCGACGTCCTGCCCGTCGATTTCGCCGTCGGCCTCTCGCACGCTGCGGGCGAAACGCCCCTGCTACGGACTCCGCAACTCGAATCCGAGGACGGCCCTCGACTCCACCTGAAACTCGAGGGCTGTAATCCGACGGGGAGTTTCAAAGACCGGGGGAGTGCCGTCGGGATCAGCTACGCTGTCGCCGATGGAACGCCGTGGGTCGGAACGGTTTCACACGGGAACATGGCGCTGAGTGTCGCGGCCCACGCGGCGAGTGCCGGCCTCGAGTGCGCCGTGTTCGTTCCCGAGGACACCCCGGTGAAGCGCCTGGAGATGATCGGCCAGCACGACCCGCACCTGTTTCGCGTCGAGGGCGACTACGGCTGCCTCTATCACGACGTTCTCGCTCTCGACGTCGACGTCGAGTTCGTGAACTCCGACACCCCGCTTCGCGTCGCCGGCCAGAAGACCGTCGCCTACGAAATCTGCGAGGCGTTCGCTCCCGGCGCCCCGGACGCGATCGTCCTTCCGGTCAGCAGCGGCGGCCAGGCGAGCGGCGTCTGGAAGGCGCTCCTGGAACTCCAGCACGCGGGACTCATCGAGACGATTCCGCGTCTTTACCTCGCCCAGGCCGCCCGCTGTGATCCCATCGCGCGGGCCTACCGCGAAGGCGCCGACGAAGTGACGCCGATCGACGGCGAGGACACCATCGCCGTCTCGATCGCCAACGCCGATCCGCCGAGCGGGACACGGGCGCTGACCGCGGTTCGGGAGACAGGTGGGGCCGTCCTGTCGATCCCGGAAGACGAGATTCGAGACGCCATCGATCGGCTGGCGACGGAGGCCGGCGTCGCTGCGGAACCGTCCTCCGCCGTCGCGCTCGCGGCGATCGAGGAACTGACCGCCGACGGCGCGTTCGATGCGGACGAGGACGTCGTCGCGATCGTGACTGGCTCGGGATACAAAGAAAGCAGGGAGGTGGGCGTCGATTCTCGAACCATCGACCTGGACGGCCTCGAGTCGGAACTCGAGGGAGTTCTCGCGGCTCACTGACCGCCGTCGCTCGAAACTCGGCAGTCGGTCGAAATTTGCCGACCGAAGAACGGCTCAGTAGACGTACAGCACGAAGATAGTGAACGCGACGCCGAAGACGATTCCAGCGACGACGGCGAACGTGAGTCCGAGCGTGACGTTCCACTGGAGCAGTCCCACCAGAAGCACGAGAAACCCTGCCCAGAGGAACATCATGACGACGCCGAGGCGAAACCACTTGCGGTTTTCGGGGGGGATCGAGAGGCCGTCCGACGGAGATGCCATTTCGACTTTGACTACGCGACGGTGCCCCATGTCTCTTTACCAGGGTGGTCGCATACCCGACCTGGTCCCGTCACCGGCCCGCAGGATCGAAGGTGTCCGTCCAATCCGCCGGCAAGCGTTCACGACTCCCTCGTCGGCATACCTGTATCCAGTCGGTCGAATCGGCATCCGTTCGACGAATCGGCACCCGTTCTAACGAGTGCTACTGTCGAAGAGTGTAACTTAATATCCATCAGGCTCCACGTCTGTACCATGTCGAACGGAGAGTTCGAGGGATACGGGGGACGATACGTACCGGAACCGCTCGAGGAGGCACTCGAGGGACTGGCGAACGCCTACGACGAGATCAAAGACACCGAGGAGTTTCGCGAGGAGTTCCACGCGCTGCTCGAGTCCTTCGCGGGTCGGCCGACGCCGCTGTTTCACGCGAAGAACCTCAGCGAACGCTACGGCGCCGAGATTTATCTGAAGCGAGAGGACTTGCTCCACGGCGGGGCGCACAAGATCAACAACTGTCTCGGCCAGGCGTTGCTCGCCAAGGCCGCCGGCCGTAATCGGCTGATCGCCGAGACCGGTGCGGGCCAGCACGGTACCGCGACCGCGATGGTCGGCGCGCTCTTGAACCTCGAAACGGAGATCTACATGGGAAAAAAGGACGTCGAGCGACAACAGATGAACGTCTTCCGGATGCGGTTGATGGGTGCCGAGGTGAACGAGGTAACCCGCGGCGACGCCGGCCTCGCCGACGCCGTCGACGCCGCCCTGGAGGACTTCGCGGCGAACATGGATGATACCCATTATCTGGTCGGGTCGGTCGTCGGCCCAGATCCGTTCCCACGGATGGTTCGTGACTTTCAGTCCGTGCTCGGGCGGGAAGCTCGGGAGCAGTTTCAGGAGCGGACAGGTGAACTGCCTGACGCGGCCGTCGCCTGCGTCGGCGGCGGCTCGAACGCGATGGGACTCTTCCACGCCTTCCGCGAGGACGACGTAGACTTTTTCGGCGCCGAGGGCGGCGGGGAGGGTGCCGATTCGACGCGCCACGCCGCGCCGCTCGATTCTGGGAAGGACGACGTCATCCACGGCATGATGACGCGGGTGATCGACGACGACGTCGAGGTCCACTCCGTCTCAGCGGGCCTCGACTACCCCGGCGTCGGCCCCGAACACGCGATGTTCCGCGCGGTGGGACGCTGTGCGTACACGGGAATCACCGACGAGGAGGCGCTCGCGGCGTTTCGCGAACTCAGCGAGGCCGAGGGGATCATCCCTGCCATCGAATCGAGCCACGCGATCGCACTCGCGAAGAAGCTGGCAGGTGAACACGAGACGATCCTCGTGAACCTCTCCGGGCGCGGTGACAAGGACATGGAGACGGCGGCCGAGTTGTTCGATCTGGAGTGAGCCGTCCGGGGGAACGAACCCCTTGAGTTAGAATTCCCATCGATTCCGTCGACGGATAGTTCCTCGGTACAAGAGGAACCGTCACATTCCCCAGCTCCGGGAATGGCTGTGGCACTTATTCGTTCGAAACCGATACCTTCTGTGAGTATCGATTCATGGCCGAAACGCCGGAGTACCAGACGCCGCAGGAACGTCTCGAAGCCAGTCAACCGCAGTGTCCGTTCGGACAGGGTGGCGGCTGCTGTCGAATCTGTTATATGGGTCCCTGTCGGGTGACCGACGGCCCCCACGGCGCCGACCGCGGCGTCTGCGGGGCGACGGCAGGAACCGTCGTGGCGCGGAACCTGTACCGACAGGTCGCCGTGGGCGCGGCGAGTCACGCCGATCACGCCCGTGAAATCGCCGAGGTCCTCGAGTCCGTCGCCGAGGGGGACCTCGCCGCCTACGACGTCGCCGACCCGGAGCGGCTCCGGGCGCTGGCGGCGGATCTCGGGATCGATGCGAACGGCGGGCCCGTCGAGGACGTCGCCAGCGCGTCGATCGACGACCTCGCTGCAGCCGTTGCCGAAACTGCTCTCGAGGACTTCGCCGAGGGCGGCGAGACGCTCAACTGGCTCGACAGAATGCCGGACGAACAGCGCGAGTTCCTCGCAGAACGGGGAATCCAGCCCCTCGAGAGCGTCGACAAGGAAGTCGGTAGGGCGATGCACCGGACGACCCAGGGCAACGACGCCGACGTCGCCCACCTCCTCCAGGGGGCACTCGAAGCGGGACTGGCCGACGGCTACGGTGGCCTGACGATGGGAACCGACCTGCAGGACGTGGTGTTCGGCACGCCGCAACCGGAGTGGGCCGAGGCGAACCTCGGCGTACTAGAAGAGGATGCCGTGAACGTTGCAGTCCACGGCCACTCACCAGTGTTGAGCGAGATGATCGTTTCGCAGGCGGAGGCGCTGGCGGAGGAAGCCCGCGAAGCCGGCGCGGAGCGGATCAACGTCGTCGGCATCTGTTGTACGGGGAACGAACTCGCCGAACGACAGGGCGTTCCCCTGGCAGCGCACAGTTCCCAGGCTGAACTCGCCGTGACGACGGGAGCGCTCGACGCGATGGTCGCCGACGTCCAGTGTATCTGGCCGGGGATCGCCGACGTCGTCGAGTGTCATCACACCCGGTTCGTGACGACGACGGATTACGTACAGATTCCGGGTGCCGAACACGTCTCGTTCGATCCCGAAACGGCAGAGGCGGACGCGAAAGCGATCCTCCGCCGGGCGATAGACGCCTTCGCGGACCGACGCGGCCGGGAAGGATACGCCGTCGAGATTCCGCAGGAGCCACGACGGGCGCTGGTGGGCGTCTCCGACGCGTTCGTCCTCGAGACGCTCGAGGCGGCGAACCCGGACGACCCGACGGCGCCGATCGTCGAGGCGATCGAGTCGGGCGCGTTGCGCGGCATCGTCGGCATCGTCGGCTGTCCGAACCCCAAACTCCGAACCGCGGACATGACGGAGGTGCTGATCGAACGATTGCTCGAGGAGAACGTCCTTCCGATCGTCACGGGCTGTATCGGCCACGTGACCGCCCAGGCGGGTCACCTCGACCCGGAGATGACGGAGCAACTGGCCGGCGAAGAACTCGCCGAAGTGCTCGAGGTACTGGGCGGTGCGGCCGGTCTGGACGGGCCGTTGCCCCCTGTCTGGCACATGGGTTCCTGCGTCGACAACTCGCGGATCGGCAACGTGCTCCGGGTACTCTCGGAGGGATCGGGCATCCCGACCCGCGAACTCCCAGTCGTCGCGAGCGCGCCGGAACTGATCGCCGAGAAGGCCGTTAGTATCGGAACGTGGGCGCTCGCGCTCGGTCTCCCGCTACACGTCGCGCCCGAGTTACAGGTCGGACAGAGCGAGGAGGTGACGCAGATCTTAACGGAGGACCTCCGCGAGATCACGGGCGGACACCTTATCCAGGAAGAAGACCCCGAGGCGGCCGCCGAGGCGATCGTCGAGGCGATCGACGAGCGGCGGAACCGACTGCTCGGCGAGGACGTGGAGGCATAGATCATGTGTGACCACCACGACCACGACCACGACCACGACCACGACCACGGCGATGGCCACGACGACCACGACCACGACCACGGCGATGGCCACGAGCAGGCCGACGAAGACGACGGGGATGGCGGCTACGGTGCCCACGAAGACGACGCGATTCGCATCGCCGTCACCGGAAAGGGCGGCGTCGGCAAGTCGACGCTCGCCGCGGCCCTGGCGACCGAACTGGCCCGCGAAACTGACGTGCTGGCGATCGACGCCGACCCGGACGCCAATCTGGCGCGAGCGATCGGTTGTGCGAATCCGCCGGCGATCACCGGCGAGCGCGAACTCATCGAGGGACGGGTCGGCGAACGCGGCGGATTGCTCACACTGACGCCGGAGGTCGACGACGTCCTCGAGAGTCATTCGAGTACGTTCGCCTCCGGAGGCCGGCTCCTGACGATCGGCGCGCCGACCGGCGGAAACACGGGCTGTCTCTGCCCGGAGAACAGCTTCGTCCAGTCACTCGTTCGATCGGCGCTCGAGACGGATCACGTCGTCATGGACATGGAGGCGGGGATCGAACACCTCGGCCGCGGGACCGCCGACGCGGTCGACGCGATGCTCGTCGTCGTCGAACCCTCGCTGGCCTCGCTCGATACCGCCGAGCGGATCGAGACCCTGGCCGCGGACCTGGAGATACCCACGTACGCGATCGTCAACAAGGCACGCGGCGACGTCTCCACCGTCACGGACACCCTCGAGATGCCCGTGCTCGCGACGCTCGAATACGACGAGCGCGTAGCCGAAGCGGCCCTTCGCGGCGATCCGGTGGTCGAGGCGAGTCTCGATCTTCGCGAGGGCGTTCGGGACGTGATCGAATCGATTCGATAGTTCGTTTTGCTTTAACTATTTGAGTCACTCTCTCTACTCGAGTTATTTCAAACACTTGAACTGCTCCAACCTAACGAGCCAATTCAACTACTCGAGCTATATTACCTATTCGAGCCAGTTGCGTGATCGATCAGACCGTTCCCGTAACCGCACTGATCGCGAGATACGCGCCGTAGCCAATCGCGAGGCCGAAGATGATCGAGCCGACCCAGATGAGGGCCGTGAAGACGAGCTTTCGTTCGCTGACCGTCTTGGCCCCGACGGCGTAGCCGGTTGCCGCGATGGCGGCGATGAAGATCTGGTTGAACGCCATCGGGAGGCCGAGGAAGACGCCCACCTGGGCGATCACGAACGACGGGATGAAGATCGCGATCGATCGGTTCGGCCCGAGCATCGAGTAATCCTGCGTGAGCGCCTTGATCATCCGCGGGGCGGCCATCCAGGTGCCAAAGAGCATCCCGATCCCGCCGAAGATCAACACTGGAATGACTGACACCGATCCCACGACCCCTTCGAGCAGCGGCAGTAGCGGTCCGACCGCGAGGCCGACTTTTCCTGCCCCGGCGGTGAACGCCATCAATCCACCGAGGGCGAGCAGGAACCGACGCTGGGCGCCGATCGCGTCCCTGTCGAAGTCCCTGTGGACGAGGGCACCAACCGCGACCGCGAGCAGGAGCGTCACGCCGACGTGGCCGGCCAGCCAGGGGATCGGCAGGGCCGTGGTGATGGCCGTCGCGATCGACGCTTCCTCCCCCGGCGGCCCGAGGACCAGGAACTCCATGTTGGCGAAGACGGCCCCGACCGACGCTGCCAGAATCGGGATGAGCAGGTAGTTGGTGATCCGCTCTCCTCGCAGGAGCTTCGTGAGCAGGTACACCGGCGGTGCGACCAGCACCGGCGTCAGTATCCAGTAAATGCCGAGTTCGGTATAGGTGTCCCACGCGGGATCGCCGCCCATCGCGAGGCCGACGCCGACGACGCTGCCCGTGATGGCGAAGGCGGTCGCGATCGGGTAGCCTCTGAAGACACCGGCGGCGATGTAGGCCGAGGCGATCACGAGCGCGACCGCCGCGGCGAGCGGCGAGAGTGCCACCCCTTCGACGAGGCCCTCGCCGATGGTCTCGGTGATCGCCGCGCCCTGGAGGACGGCGCCCGCAAAGGCGAGGACGCCGACGATGAACGCCGCCTGCATCGTCGTAATGGCGTTCGCGCCGACTGCAGGGGCGAACGGCGTCGACCCGCTCGAACCGGCGCCGATGGTCCAGGCGGCGAAGAAACTCGCGGCCAGTGCGACGACGAATAGAATCGCGGTTCCGGGATCGATCATGGTCTTCTCGTGGCTGCCAGTCGGCCGTCCCCTGTTCCTGGAGGTCTCACGGTTGCCCGGTCATCTGAGCATACGTATGCGCCCGTAAATAGCTACCTGTGTTCGGCCGGTTTCGGACGGTACCGGCCGACGGGCAGGGCGTCGTCGATCACTCCTCGAGCCAGGCGTCCCCGTGGGCGCGGTAGCCGTCGAACTCTCCCTGCTGAATTTCGCGTTCGATCTCGTCTCGAGTCTCGGGTTCGATCCGGAGCAGGTGACAGAGCGGGTGGCCGGGCGCCGCGACGGGATTTTCGAGGGCGCCGACGACGATGCCGGTGAACGGCGCGGTGACGACGCGTTCGGTGCGTTTGAAGTGATCCGTGATCGTACAGATCGGTTCCCCCTCGTGGACGAAGGGGTAGGGTCCCCACTGCATGTCGACGAGTCCGCCGATGTCGGCGCGGAGCCACCGTTTCTCGCTGTCGGCCGAGGTGGTCTTGTACCATCCCGGCCAGTGGACCGGCTCGTCGGGCAGGAGTCGATACTCTGCCAGCACGCTTTCGACGCCTTCCAGGGCCTTTTCGATCAGTATCGGCTGAAACCGGTGGGCCCGTCCCATCTCGACGGTGATCGTCGGAATCCCGTCCGCAGTGGCGACCGACCGGAGTGACCCCTCGTCCCCCTCACCGTACAGAACGACGTTCGACGCGAACGCCCGCGCCAGCCGTTCGACATCGGGGTTCCGAAGGTCTGCCCGCGCGTGGTAGATCGTCGTTCGATTGCGCGTCGAGGTGTGGAAGTCGATCCCGAGATCGCACTTCGACACGAATCGTCGGTAAATCGCGTTCGCCATTCGCTCCGTCGTGTTCGATCGCTCCTTGCCCGGAAACGACCGGTTCATGTCCTGGTCGTAGATCGGTGTGTAGCGCTGTTGTGCCTCGTAGGCGGGGACGTTACAGACGTGGAGGCAGACGAGCGTTCCGTGAATCTCCGCGGGCGTATATCGATCCGCCACCTCCTGAACGACTTTCACGCCGTTGAGTTCGTCGCCGTGGATCGCGGCAGAGAAAAAGACGGTCGGGCCGCCGTGTTTCCCGTTGAGTATCGTGATCGGAATTTCTACCGGGTCTCCGAGGTAGTTCTCACCCACCGGATATCGTATTCGACGCTTCTCTCCAGGTTCGACCACGCCGTCTCCGGCCGTTTCGCCCAGGTCGTCCGGATCGACCCCGTCGTCGCCTGGATCGACCTCCTTGTACGCCTGCTCGTACCCGATATCGAACTCGAAGGGCTTCGGTTCGGGGTGGGACTGCTCCATACGGTCCGACACTCTGCTCGTCCACAAAAACGCACGCCTTCCGCCGAAACGATCGAACCGTCTCTCGGATGCGTACACGACCCACCGTCGACTGATGGCGGTGTGGAGTTTTCACGTCGAGTAATAGCAAGCTGAAGTCTCCCGGTTTCCACCTGAAACGATGGGGGCATCTCCCGCTCCGCTCTCGATTTCACGTGTTCGCCTTCGATGGGTGTGATCACGAACCGGTTTACGGGTCCGTCGCGGCGGGTCTCGTCCTCACGAGGGAGCGCAAACGAACGAAAAACGGATGGCTCCGATCCTCCTGATCTGAAGTTCGGCCGCACCGAATCGAAGTTCGATTTCACTGATCGGAGGTCAACCTCACCGAATCGAAGTTCGATTTCACTGATCGGAGGTCGGTTTCACTGAATCGGAGCCAGAGCTTCCTCTGGATCAGGCTTCGATCAGAACTTCGGCCTCGATGAGTTCCTTGCTGGTCCGGAGGGAGTTTTTGAACTGGCGCTCGTTGTATCGCTTCGCCACCGGCTCGATCACTCGCTGTACCAGGGAGTCGCCGAACTCGTAGTCCGCTCGCTGAACGACCGTCGTCCCGGAGTCAGTCGCCGAGTAGTGGTAGTGGAGTTCCGCGGTCATGCCGGGACTCTCGAACGTGGTGATCGTGTGTTCTCCCGGTTCGACGATCTGCATCTCCATCGTACCGTCCATGGAAATGCCGAGCATCTTGTATGTGGCGTCCATGCGGAGGCCGTCGTCGGTCTCTTCGACGATCTGGACGTCGGTCAGGCCGGGAGTGGTTCGTCGCCAGTTTTCCGGATCGAGTCCGAACTCGAAAACCTGGTCGATGGGCGCTGCAATCTCGATCGTGTGCTCGAACGTAGGCATCTATCTCAACTCTGTCGTCAATCCGGATCCTGCTGTCACTTCTCGAACGGGAGTAGATGGGCCAAAAGCGGTTGACTAGTTGTATAGACGTTCGCTGAGGTATTAAAGGGGACGTTGCTCCCTGTTCTCACGGAGGCCTCCGTCGACGGTCACTTCTCGACCTCGAGTAACGCGACCCGTTCACAGACGAGTGCTTCGATGGACGCGTCGGTCGCTCGACGTTCTTCATCCGTAACGCCGAAGAACGTCGAGAGGGTGTCGCGGTCGCCCGACGACAGCGCCGCTCCCGGGGGAACGCGTTCGAGCCCCTCGAACGTGGTCTCCAGGGCTCCGACCGCGCTCCGCTCGTCTCCGGCCCCGTCGACCAGGACGACGGCGTCTGTCTCCCCTGCAGAGAGACCCATCTCGAGCGCACGATCGATCTGCCGGCGACCGGCGGCGTACAGCAGAATCTCGACGGCGCGGTCGTGGGCGACGTTCTCGTCGCGTTCGATCGCCCGATCGGCCAGGGTGACGGCCCGTTCGAGGTGACGATGGCCGGCGACGTACCGGGCGTCGAACGCCTGGACCGTCACGTCGTGTGTGTCGCCGATCGATCCCAGCTCCCTGACGAACCCGTCGAGGTTCTCGACGTCGAGGTTCCCGGCGAGCACCTCCATCAGAAATCACCCAGGTTCGACTGGTCGGCGTCCGTTTTCTCGTCGGGACCGTCACCTCCCCGCCGACGCGTGCCGTCGGTCACGGTGGCGCCGTCGCTTTTCCCGCCACGACCGCTCGTTCCGCCATCTCCTGCGGAGATGGACGACGCCGTCGTTTCAGGGGCGGTACGTGGCTCGACGCCGTCCATCGAGGGATCCTCGCGGCCTGCGTTCTCCAGAATCGTCTCCGCCGTCTTTTCGCCTCTCAGCGCCCCGAGGACGACCCCCTTGTCCGCCGTTCGAAGGTCAGCCGGCGTCTCGATTCCGACAGCGTACAGCGACCTGGCCCGCTTTCGCCCGACCCCGCGAACGCCGACCAGTTCGAGCAGGTCCTCGCGGACGCCGTGTTCGACGCGGGCGCGGGCCTCCCGGACGGCGACCGTCCACTCGCTGCCGATCTCCGCCGCGAGCGACTCCGCCGCACCGAGCAGCCACTCGGCGGTGTCGACCTTCCCGCGGAGGTCGCCCGGCCCGATTCGGTAGCGTTCGGTGATGCGGTCCTCGTCGTTTTCGTTCGCCCAGTCCTCGAGCAGTTTGCCGGTCTTCAACGCGGCGAGCCAGTCCTCGAACCGGTGGTCCTCGAACTCACTCGGCACGTCTCCCAGCAACTCGTCCTCTCGCTCGTAGAAGAGTTCGCCGTAGAGATCGTCCTCGCCCGATCGGAGGTACAGTTCGTACATGTCCGGGGTGCGGGCGATCAGCTGGTAGAGGCCCAGCGGCGTGGGTCGTTCGTCGGCCGATTCGAGGCCGTGGACGATTTCGGCCGCGCTCATCGGATCGAGGTAGAGCCGGGAGACGGTGTGGCCCAGGCTCGTCGCCCGCAGGCTTTCGGTCGGGGCTTCGCCCGCGAGTTCGCTGGCCGAGACGAACGCGTCGGCCGCGTCCGCCGCTTCTGGTGACTGCTGCTCGCTCCCCGTCCTTCCTCCCTCGCGTTCGACGAAGTCGTTCGCCTCGAGGTAATAGAGCACCTCGTCGGTCACGCGCTCGAGGCGTCCTCGCTCGGCTGTCTGACTCGCGTAGAGGGTTTGGGCGAGGAACTCGAGGAGCCCCTCCCGCGTGCTCGCGAAGCCAGAGGCGATCGTCGAGAGGGCGTGCGTCCGGAGCGCGGGTTCGGCGGCGAGTTTCGACAGGACGTCCTCCGGTTCGGCCCAGACGTAGCGGTCGAACAGCTCCTCCATCTCGTCGTGGCTCTTCGCGAGGAGGACGGCCTCGCCGTACGGATCGAGCCCCGGCCGGCCGGCTCGCCCCATCATCTGGTGGACCTCGAGGACGTCGAGCGGGGCCATACCACCC
>LKMJ01003748.1_pt1 | contig 14204 bp, 22 predicted proteins | sample 643391 | NCBI WGS metagenome assembly LKMJ01 (sample SAMN04112250, study PRJNA286221) | soda lake metagenome | biome: soda lake; feature: Kulunda Steppe; material: water; isolation source: sample PL-Br10 brine of Picturesque Lake | place: Russia: Kulunda steppe | collected 2010-07
ATCCAACTTCGCAGCATCAAATCATCATGCAAGAGCAGCTAAAGTCCTGGAAAGCGGCAGGATTGGAGCAAGTTTGGGGATGCACCATTTGCCTGCCAAAAGGGTGCAAAATGGTGCCAGAATGGCCGAAGGCGCACACGCCGCGCCCCCACCTCGCATTTTCTCACACATACTGACATTTTATGACATATGTACATGTTGTGCATGGTTGGGTCTAGAAATGGGGCCAGCAAGTGGGCGGAAATGCTAATTGGCCATGTTTGGGGGGGTCCAGTGGTGGGGACGACCAGTGTGGATGACGATGTATTTCCTAGAGAGCATCATACATGGGGGTACGTGTTGAGGAGTTTGGAATAGGTAAGGTTTCAAGGCTGTATCCGCCGAACGAGGGCAGCTCAGCCGGTTGGCCTCCAGTGAGGCTCGAACCCCGAACCCACAGTTTGCGAGGGTGGATAATCGACTTCCCATCTCAGGTGCCCCGCCGCCTGCTCGACTATCCGGAGCTTTGTCGACTGAGGGGAGTTTGGAATAGGGTTTAACGCTTATCTGTCCTCCTCAACACAGTTGGAACGTGAAGCTTCACTATAGCAGATTATAAAGCACATCTCAATGCACAATGCATGGGTTGATTGTCATATGCATACAGCCTTGAGACCTCACCTCTCTCGTCATATGCAGGGGGGCAAACAGAGATGCCATAAACTTGCATTGATAAACTTGGACGAAACTTTCAAAGCAGGCTGCTCTTGAAGAGCATAAGGAACGGCTCCAAGTACTCTGTCGCGAGCGTCCTTGCTCCATAAAGCAAGGTGCTTGGTGCTGCTGCCCAGTGGGAAGACCACCTCTCAGGTTCAACCGTTGAACATACTAGCAGCATGAGTCATGCTAAAACGCTCTGGGGTGACTTAGCATGCCTGTGCATTTTCCTGTCACGTCCTAAAAGCATGCTACTTTTATAGCCCCACCCTTGATTCCTATCGTTTTATTTCAGAGCTTATGGATGTTTTTTTTATGGCTGGTGTTCACCAGCAACCTGATCAGTCAAACTACCTGGCTGAAGGTCGAACTTAAACCTTGTAAACTTATAGCCCCACCTGCGGGAGGGGCTTGTAGACTCCATTGCCTCCTAGAGGCCCAGCTCTTTTATAGGGCACACCTTCATGCCAAGTTGGATAGAGGTCATTCTTTCCTAGACTCCTCTGGTGGCGCCTTAATGTGCACCTTGAGGTCCTAGTCCTTGCAGGCCACCTTCCATGATTTTGGTGACCATTGCCAATTGTGACGACGTTGCAGACCTCGCAGACCTTGCCTCTAGCCTTCCTGCCTCTTTTTAGCGGCCATCCAGCCCTCAAGCTCAGCGCGCTTTTTGTAGCTTGCCGCACGCGGCAATCCCTGCCTTCAAGAAGTGCTTCGGGACCTGCCTCCTTGCCAGTCCCTTTCCCTTGAGCCTCCTTCCTTTGCTTTGACCCTTGGGAAAAAATGGTTTTCCAAGCTTTTTTGCATCCTATTGCACATTTCTTGTGTAATGTGTGTGTGTGTGTGTGTGTGTGCTGTCTCAAAATGGTTGGCCTGTTACTAACAGGCTAACTAACAGTGTTAGGCCTCAGCTAAGCAGCCCTCATACAGCATCATGTCTACAGCTGTGTAACCCTCACCTTCCCTGGTGGCCAGCAGACAACACATGCAGGCTCTTAGTGTTTGATGTACTTCAACTCAACACAGCTCAATAAATATCCTCACAAGCAGACCAGACAAAATGAGTAGGGGTGTACACTGCCAGACACGCACAAAAATACAAGCAGATCACGTCCTTGGAGGTGTAGCAGAGCTGCCCCTAAAGCCCTGTAAACTGCTGAACGATGCTCGTCTAGAATTTAGGAAACCAGTGGCACTGGAGAACGAAGACCCTGAGATTGACTGCGCGTCAAAGAACTCAGGTGAGCCAAATTGCTCGTCGTCATGGGGCGTTGAGCCGCCACTGGCGCCACGCGCGCTTCCCTCCGGCGAGGCCATCACATCCTCGTCTTGCCCTATGCCAGTTGCCATCTGCGGGCCAACTTCAACCCCTGCTTGCCTGCCATGAAAGCCTTGGCTCCCTTGCTCCAAGTCAACCCCTTGGGGCCCAATTCCGCCGTGCCCGCTACCAGACAAAGGCACATACTGGCCACCGCCGCCGCCAGCCGCGTGGCGCGCCGAGCTCCCGGGTCCAAGCCTGCACAGCAAGCGCCAGTGCATGTTTTTGAGCGCTGGGATCCACAGCTCTCTCGTGGAATGCCCAATGCATTCCCAGAATGCTGGCACTGGGTGTCAAGGGTGCTGGTGCGAGAGAGGGGCATTGTGTAAGGGCAAAACAGGCGAGCAGCAGCCCAAGAGACATCAAACTCCGTGGATCAGTTGAAACGCTGGACTTCCTAATGAGCATGCAAGGAGCAGCTCCAGGAGGAGTGCTGCACTCACCGGCCGTAAGCTGCATGCGCGAGCCGCAGCCCCAGGGCGGAGGCGGCGTTGAACAGGCGGCGCGGCACCCGAGGCGGATCAGGCGTGTCCAAGCTCACGGTGGGCGGCGGAACCAAGTGGGACCGGGGGCTGGCTTGCATGGACACGGACTGGGCACCCGGCTGCTGCTTGTCGGGGCTGAGCGCCACACCATACCTGGTGCCATCCTGAAGCACTCCAGGACCACCCACTACCCTGGCCGCCTCGACACCCCCGTTGGGTCGGTGCAACGGGCCCCCCAGCCCCGCACCGGGCAGCCCCATCGGGGGGCTTTCATCCCATGCAGCACCATCAGCGCCCCGGGGCGCCACAGCACCATGCCCGCCGTCGGCTGGGCACACCCCGCTAGACCACCCTGACACCCCTTGTTGGTACCTTCCGCCAGGCGCACTTGCTGGGGGTGTGCGATGAGGCATGAGGGCATGGTGCGTGGCGGCATCCCCCTGCATACGCACAGTTATTCATTTATTCAGCTGACTGTGGATCACAAGGGGCTGGCAGCATGCGGGTGATGATGGACCACAGGAGGCAAGCTGTTCACAGGATCTGTTCAGGTAGCGCCATGGTCTTTTGAAGCCAGCAAAGCTTATTGCCCAGGTCACATGTCAGGAGGGATCCGCTTGTTGCCACCACAACGCCCTGCGGAACATTGGACACATGGCTTACTGCAATGCCTGTGCAATAACATAGCCCTGCCACCAGCATGCATGGCCAGCATTGGTCGGCAGCAACAGATGCACACTTCTGCCTTGGCTGTCCGCTTCCCTCAAATCAAACGACACAAAAGTGGGCTTTGTCCAGACGCTCAGGGACACAAAAAGGGAAGGCGTCGCACCTCCGGCAACCAGCTGAAGAGAGCAGGGGATATTCCCCCAGCCGTAGCAGGTACTCAGATCAAAGCTACGACACGCGTACATGCTTGCATGCAGCTGGACCCGAGGCCACGCAGCGACCGGCCTTCCAGCCCTATGGTGCGCAACCTGGTCAGCACCCAGGCCGCTGTTCCCCCTCGTCCCTAACCTCGTCCCTAACCTCGTCCCTAACCTCGTCCCCCATCATCTGGGACATGCGCTTGCTGTCCTTTCCCACACTCCCACGCACCCGCACACCCTCCTCCTCGTCCTCGTCCTCGTCACCCAGCTCGTACATCATCTCGTCGTAGCGCGACAGCGGCGAGGGTCGCTTCTGCCAGCGGGAGCCCATGGATGAGGGCGTGACACAGCACAGGCACGTCAAGCACAGGTCCTTGGTCCTCCCCAGCGCCCTGCGCCTCATATGTGATGCAGCACAGGCACATGAAGCAGCGCGACCAGGCCCTTCCCAGCGCCCTGCGCCCCATATGTGATGCAGCACGGGCACGTCAAGCAGCACGACCAGGCCCTTCCCAGCAGCCTGCGCCCCATATGTGATGCAGCACAGGCACGTCAAGCAGCGCGACCAGGCCCTTCCCAACAGCCTGCGCCCCATATGTGATGCAGCACAGGTAAGAAGGAATGTCACCCAGGCGCTTGCCTCAGCACAGCTGCGTAATGCTCTGGTCCTGGGTTTCCCCCCGCTCCCTGTGCCCGTGCGCGCGCAAACCAGCTGTGAGCCAAGCACTTTCTGTCACTGTACCAATGCGTGTTTCCTTACCTCACCTGTGCGTGCTCTGTTTTAACGTCATCTGTGCGTGTTTTGTTACTGCACCTTTGCGCGCACGGCAGCACACATAAGCCAAGCACCGCAGATTCACCTCAGCTCTGCCACACTGACAGTGACGCTTGCAGGTGCTCACCCACTGGCACAGCCTCTGGCGCTGCTAAGCGCGTCAAGTGCTGCAAAGCCCTTTCCACAAACGGAAAATATCAAGCATTAGTAGGCCATTGACTCTGATGCACCCCTGAATGCCATACCATGTAACATCCTTGAGGCCCTGTAGCCTCACCTTACTAAGAAGTTGAGCACTTGAACCAGCCCTTGGGGTCTGTGTAAGCATTTGGGTTCCCTCAAGGCAGCCATGGTCCAGTGACCATCCTTTCCATCCATGCACAACCATCGCAGCCCCATGCATGCAAGGGGCTTCTTTTGCAGCACCAGCCACCCACGTGATGAACCGCCGTGCCCCAATACGCAACGTCTCGCTCAGGTTCCGGCGCGCCAAGATCCGGTCAGGTCTGTAGTGGGCACCCTCATCAATGATGTGCCACACCTACACGGTGCAGCAAGCACGCACACACTCCGTGCTTCTGTCAGTAGGGCTTTTGAGACGTATGCTGCCTGCTTGTGGTACACATGCCTTTCAAACCACTGCTTTCTGCACACCTTCCCAAACGCGTCACACAGGCGCAGCTTCAGTCCAGGGTCATGCGTTCGAGAGACCAAGGGATGATTCAGGCACAGGGGTTTTGCAAGAAGCATGGGCTTTTTGTGTCCAAAGCCTCCGGTAGATGCTCTGGGCATGGCTGCCTTTGCATTATAAGCCATGCTCGCTGTTAAAGCAATGCTCTCCCAAGGAAAATGCAAAAACACGGGCATGATGGCAGGGATGCAGCTGGAGGCCAGCAGTGTTGAGCTAGGCATCTCAGCTAAGACCCTCTCATTCTCCATCAACACATCCAAGGCTGCTAGCACTATAAGCTGTCCATGCAAGGCTGCAAGGCAGTGCGTCCTCACCGCCATGTGCACTGCAGCCATTGCAGCGATGCCTGTGGAGCCGCTGATCAAGAACACAATCATCATCTGGTAGCGGCCCGCCTGCACGACGAGCACCCAAAGATGTGCAGTGCAAGTCATTGCACGTGGCACCATCACTTCTGGTCTGCTGCTTGTTACCCTGAAGTGGAAGGGTGCCACCAGTACAGCACCTGCAGTCTCGGCCGGGGAGCAGCAAGCCTCTGCTGTGTTCAAGCCTCTGCTGTGTTCAAGCAACTGCTCAGAACCCTCAACTTTTGGCACTCCCTCCCGAGCTCACCATCCCTCGCACTTGTCTGTTGGAGTACGATGCAAGGCAACAGAAACAGGTCGCAAGGGCCAAAACAATAGAGGGGGAAAGCCCAGCCTCCAGACACTCACGTCTGAGGGGCTGGCTCCTGCTAGGATCTGGCCTGTCATCTGCATTGGAAGTGTGACAACAAAAGAATGGGCTGGGTCTACATCATAAGGAGCACTGCCAGATCATTGTGGCTGCTTCCCTATTTCCAGTCAACATGGCGGAGCCTGATCATTGTGGCTGCTCCCCCATCTCCAGTCAATCTTGCAGAGCCAACCAGCGACAAGGTCGGGATGCCCAATGTGATCACAGTTGCGTGCCAACAACAACAGCGTGCGGACTTTGCACGGTCAGGGGAATGTGAAGTGTGTCAGCGCGGTTGGCACGAGGTGCGGCATGATCTGGAACGCTCTGGGTGCGCAGGTGCTTCACCGTAACAGCAGACACGGGAGACCCGTGCAGTGTGTCTGTGCGTGAGTCTGATCCTCAGCAAGGACAGAGGCTTGCATCTCAAGGTCACCTCAGCCACAAGGGCTAGAGCACACCAAGCATGCTACAAGGCCGCATAGTCCAAAAGCCAGCTCTGTGTGCACATCACGACAGCGGGCATGAAGAGGAGGGAGGCCGGCACTCTCGCCAATGGCGCGCGGCTATGTTGCAGGTTGAGGGAGCAAGATGTGTCTTTGGTGCCAGCACCAGCTGCTTGCTTGTGCACTCACAATGCCTGGGATGGAAACCAGCCCCATCACTGCCATCATGTTGATCGTCGGCATCATTGCGGTGGTCAACGCCTTCTTGACCACCTCCTGCCAGGGAAATCAGGGGCGGGCAGCCACAAACATGTAACTAACGTGACCGCGTCCTGCCAGGGAGATCACGGGGAACATGCAGCAAACCAATGTTTGTCACTGGCATGAGGAGACAGGGCAAAGCAAAAAACAACGTGTTCCCATGTGCTTGGAGCAGATTGCTTGCAGCAGGAAGCAGGTGATTGAGGCAAGGGAGGTCTTGTCGATCCTCTGTCCCTACTGCTCTGGACACAAGCTGACGAGCTAGAGGTTGGAGCACCACAGATACGCTGCCTGCAGCCCACCTTGGTGGCCTCCGCGCGGTTTGCCCCTAAAGCCAGCAGTAGCTCTATTTGCTCTTTGGCTGCAGGTTGAACAAAGCACGGCACAAGGGTGTTGGAGGCAGTGGGCCTGGCCTTTGCGCATGCCCACACAAACGCGTACAAAGCATGGCAAGGTGCTTGATGAGCAGATGCCCCCGTCTCCATTGACAGCGGATCCCGGCTTGGCTGCCTGGACGTAAGGCAAATGATGACACTGTTTCTCAACCAAAGGCACTTGCGTTTCCCAGGCGTGCCAAGGCCCTTGGCACCCTCCCATACATTGGCTCCAACCAATGCTCATCAAGCGAGTGTCTGCGCATCAAGCCAGTGAGCAGGCCGCTGTGGCCAGCCTGTACTGACGCCACACATTCCCTCAGCACTTGCAGCCATGCAGCGCCCAGGAGGGGGAAGGCACACAACTCCAGCGCTGCAGCCATGCAGCACCCAAGACTCGTGTGGAGGCGAGCTGCTGCATGCATATGGCGCGCCTCCGCACAAGGCTTGGGTGCCGCATGCAAATGGCTGGCCTCCGCAAGCACGCACATGATGCCAGGTCCTGGAGGGCTGTGTTGAGCCCGACAGATACGCCAGAGGTGGCATTGCCCTGCGCACCATGGGGCACAGAAAAGAGCGCGTGAGACGCACAGGTGTGCCTGTACAGCACCCAGGCGTGCGCATGCAGAGCGCAGGCGTGCCCATGCAGGATGCAGGCGAGCGCATGCAGAGCGCAGGCGTGCCCATGCAGGGTGCAGGCGAGCGCATGCAGAGCGCAGGTTTGCGCATGCAAAGCGCAGGCAAGCGCATGCAGAGCGCAGGCGTGCCCGTGCAGAGCGCAGGCGTGCCCGTGCAGAGCGCGCAAGAGAGGAGAGAGAGAAAGAGGGAGGGAGACAGAGAGCAGCGCAGAGGCGGGGCTGCAAGCCTTTCGAGCAGTTAAGTTGAGTGCAATGGCGCGCAGAGTGCGCTGGCAGACGTAGGGTGGGGGGCACAGGGGGCTGCAGGCACAACACCCTTTGCATGGATCAAAAGGACCTGTGCAAATTGCCAATCGTAGTGCACGTGCAGGCGCCTCCAAGCTTTCCAAAATCTCTGGCAAGAGCTCACTTCAGAGGACCCTCAATTGTTGGTCATACGATGTTGGCTCAATGCCCCAGGCTTTATGCCAGCAGCAAGGCCCGCTCCTGCGCCCAGCAACTCCTGCACGCATGCCCGCTCCGTGTGCATGTGCCCCTCAGGCCCATGCTCGTGCACGCCCCTGCCGAGCAATCCCCTGCGCACGGCAGGCATCAGCGCACCCACCTGCTGACAGACCAGTCGCAGCAGCGGCGCGCCCGGCTTTTCACGGCTGCGCGCGTGGCATGCACATTCCCACCCTGCGCGCGCCCTCTGGCCGCGCATCCTGCAGTGCACATCCCCCACCCTCACCAGCAGCATGCCCCTCCGGTTGGCACGCGCTACGCAATGCGCAGGCACGCGCTACGCAATGCGCAGGCACGCGCCACGCAATGAGCAGGCACCCTGCAGCGCACCCACTGCCCTCACCAGGAGCATGCCGAGCACCGGGATGATGTACTGCGCCTCCCACAGCGGCCGCAGCTGCAGCACCACCAGGGCGGCGTACACGATGAGCGACCACGCGCCCATGCCCAGCGCAACCAGCGTGTGCAGGTACTGGCCCTGCAGCCCGCGTGCACATGTGGGGAGTGGGGGCGCAGCAGCAAAGTGCTCAGTCAAAACCCCTGACTCGGGATGCATGCACCAGGGGGGGAAGGGGGGCAGGAGACAGAATGCACACAGGCAAGGGCCTGTGCATGGCGCTCGTCGGGCGCCCAGTGGACGTCATTTGCATGCTGTTGAGTTGTGCGGCATGGGGACAAGGCCCCTCCTAGGCTTCCTGCAAGTGCACCACCACCTCAACACCACCTTCAAGTGCAACTGCCCCCTTCATTTCACGAGGCCACCCTCCTTGGCTCAGAGAGGGACCACAGGTACGCCTTCCAAGATTGTCCATACCAAACAAGGTGCCATGAGACGTCCTATCGTGCGATCACAGGCTGGCTGCTCGCCCCACGCATTCAAAGCGGCGGGGGCGCCGGAGCTCAGGCGCTGTGGGCAGGCTGTGATGCCTCAAGTACGACTCTCACAGCACTTGGGTGACTGGATTGGTCAACCAACAGCGCGCAGTCGTGTTGGTAAAGCTCAACTTCACTGCAGCTGATGCGCAGCAGAGATCCAGGCACTCTTGGTGACCGGTGCACCACCGAAATTCATGCGCGCATGCACACAGACACACACACGTGCGCACATGCACGTGTGCATGCCCCGCAAGGCTAGCCGGCGGCTGTGCACAAACGCACATGTGCGGGCCTGCACAAGCAGCATCGGCGGAATTACACGCTACAATTGCTGCTGACACATGGCCTAAACAGGCATCATAGTACAAAACAGCTGCTGCCTGTATTATTGCAAGGCTGCAATACCGGCAGCAGAGGTGCTGAGTCAGGAAGGCCGTGCCAGAGCAACGCGCACCTGGTATCTGTGTGCGGGCCTCTGCCCAGCCTCCAGAGCAGCCACGCAGGTCATGAACGCGGCATACAGGAGCACCATCCACCAGCGGCTGCAGTGTGCGCAGCGTATCACACCGGTGTGCCATGAGGGGGGGGCTGTGTGCGAGGAGGCCACCGAATAAGGGCGATGCGAAAAGTTGGAGCAGGCTGGACTGATGCGCTTTATCTTGTGCTTGCATGAGTAGGCTACACAGAAGGGGGCGTGACCTATGGTATGACCTGAGATGTGCATCGAGCGTGCCTGTCACTGGGATCATGTGCTTGAGCACATGAGGCCAGCAGTGGGAAATCTGTGGGGCAGGCTGTTGACGCATCGCACCTGTACGAGAAGAGGGGTACGAGTATGAAGCCAAGGAATGTGAGCTGCAAAATCATCCTGCAAATTTGAAGCACAGACACCACAGCTTGTGAGGTTGTCTTCCTTACCGCAGGGCAATAAAAGCTTCAGAAATTGCTCCACTTCAAAACATGTGTACACCTGCATAGCCTTTCAATTTACTATCAAAAATCCTTAGGCGGCAACCCCTGTCTCCTTTCGAAAGCACATTGCATACTGCTTTGTCTGTGTGTCACGTCAACAACAAGCGCGCACGCACGCGCGCAAGCACATGTTCACACGTTCGCACACGCTCACACACACAAACACACATGCACACCCGCACGAGTACGCGCACAAACACACGACACACATCTGTCTACTATAGCACGGGCACACACCTGATGGCAGATACTGCCAGCTGGGCATGCAGTCCGAGGCTCAGGCGCAGGGACAGGGCGATGGGGATGATCAAGCACAGCGTGGACAGGCCCAGGCCGAGAAAAGACAGCTTCCCAGGATCATCTTTATGGATGTGAGCCTGGATGTAAGCTGTTTCATTTATGAAGAAGAGATGCTGGGCTGGGAGGGTCGCATCCGCCCCCCCACCGATCCATTGTCCTTGCTGGGTCATTGCCACTTCCAGGGTGTGCAACTAAACAAACTTTTCATTCTGCCTGATGGTGTATTGGATTCACAGAAATGCTGGTGTGTTGGATTCCAGCATATGCTAATAGTACAGGTCTGACTAGTTGCTTGGCTTCATTGACGGCAATGCTAGTCAATGATGGAATGTGTCAAGCATAAGAGCGTGTGCGCACAGACTATGCATGGAATGTTAAGGTATTGCCATTTCTTTTACATTTTCATAGCTTTGTTGTTTACATAGCAGTGGTTGGCCATAAACTGTCTGTATTTAAAACAAACATTTCAAAATGCTGCTTTCCCAAAAACAATTGCAGCACTCAATTGCACGCGCCCCAGCCGGTCCACGCCTGCGCGGGGCGATCGTTGTAATGGCTGAGCCCCCCAGCAATCCGCGTGTTTCTAGCGGTCGCTCCTTCACGGATGATGGAAAGGCCGTGCCCCCCTCCTCAAGCAACCCCCAGCCACAACAGAGCCAACAACCAGGGCAGCCTCTCTATGCGGACGCCGCGCAGGTGGGCCGCTGAGCGCGCTAGGCCTTCGTACATTGTGGTTGGGGGCGCTGCGTCAAGGCACTGGCGCAATGGCAGGGGATGAGATATTTGAGCTCCTCAGCCTTGTGTGGCTGGTGCGCAGCAAGGCTGGAGTGCTCAAAAACTAAGCCACCTGACTTAGAGGCACCACTCTTTTTCTCCGAGCCTGATTTTCAAGCACGCTGCTAAGCCCGGTCGAGGTCCTGGTGGAAGCTGGCTGGTGGTAGGGAGCGCAAGGCGTGCTTGCTGGCTTGCTTGCAACACTAAGGCGCTGAGGTAAGCGCCCTGTCATCACTGAACACGCCTGTGGCAGGGCAAGAAGAAGCAAGATAACATGTCCATGGAGATGAAGAAGCGCTTGAGGGATGAGTACGTGGGCCTAGGAGGGACACCCAACAAGGTGAGCTGGATGGTGGATGACGGTAGCGACGGGTTTTCCACAGCTGGCCGGGCTGTCGGGCTGGGACTGATTCTTTTTGCTATTCTCTGAAATGTAAATGGGGTTTGAAAAGTATGGCCTGCCAACAACAGCAAAGGGCACAGAGAGACGCTTAGCAATGTCTGCTCGCCGCCCGCTCCTGTTGCGCAGGCCATGGGCAACAACTACTTCCTGTGGATCATTGTAGTTATATCTTCGCTGGCAGTGGCCAGTAAATTGTCAGGGGCGTTGTAAAGCTGCAGCAGCAAACTTGCGCCAGGGTATTGTGCCCTGCTCGGACATGTACATGAGAGAGGGGCTTGTTTGAAGCAAAGCAACCAATTTTGTAGACGTCTTCACTAGAAATAGATGCTTCAACCAGCCACATTTTTTGAATCTGGGGCTCAGGCACAACATGCTAGTGGAGTCATTGCTATCTGTGCACATAAGCTCTGGCCTGTAAACTCAATCAAATTCAGTATGTTTAGATGTCTTCAATTCTTCCTGTAAAGCATAAATAAGGTGCAGCATTAGTGGTGAAAGAAAGTAGGCCTTTTTAGGCCTGGTAGCAAGAAACTGGCTGTGCCTGCATTAAGGTAAGGCTTCCTATCTCTGATGGCTGAGTCAGGTTCCGAAGCTGTACCTTGCCAAATAGGGCAGCTCAGCTGAAACCAAGCGAGCCTGCAACCAAATTTCAGTCAACAAGCGAGGGCATGAGAAGCAAGGTGGTGTTCCAAAACCATGGGAAGCCCTGGCCTGCGCCAGCAGCCCCTGCTCCTGCTCCTCGTTACTGTACTGTATCTCCTTGTCCAAAGCCCCCTCGTAACTAGTTTTGCTCATAGCAATCCCACCAAGGTCGGGTTGCGCCCTCTCCTCTGTTATACAATACACATGTGCATTCCCAAAGCTCCCATTCTTTCCCAGTTTAAAGCGATTCAAGCACTTATGCACATGCCAAGCCAGTCCATAAATGGCCATTGAACTAAGTTCTCAGCTTGCTAAATCTACTATGGCCACTGGGTCATAAGGAAGAAAGAAAGAAAGACTACGCCAACAAGGTAACCCCTGTTTGCGTGAATTAAGGAAGAAATTTACTTCTGGTGCAAGGTCATAAGGAATTAGGGTTACTTCCAGAGCATACAAAGGAGCAATGCTCGAATCTTGGATGGCATGGTCAAGGACCTGCCTTCTTTAAGTGGCTTTATATTTGATCCCATAATGATCACAATTAAGTCATCTCCCACCACCTTCCTCAAGACACGAGGAGGAGAAAAGGGTCCTGCGAGTTGAGTGATCCCTTGCAACCCAGTAACGCTTTCATATTAGCTCGAACTGTGCACAGACTTCGTGAAGAGATTTTAGTTGTGAAAGTCGCTTGGCTTATTGCGCTGATTTTGAGTGCAACTATTTTTGCGATTGAAAGGCTATAAGGCTATACTGTGAATGGTGCCAAACATTTGGCATGTAAGACAGGTTGGTATGACATAAAATAGCCAAACATTTGGCATTGTTCTCTTCAACAGGTTGGTATGATATGAAAAATAGCTTTCAAGTTTGTCACGCTACCCTTGATGGTTGTTGTGCTGTATCACAAAATCAAGTATGGTTCCTTGCTGCTGTTTTCACAAGATTGCTTCCTTACCTCGCTGCTGCTGGAAGCAGGTGGTGGCAACCAGGCGCCGGCCAATGGTATTTGCAGCTGTTGTTGAAGATGAGGTCGAGGGACAAAGCAGCGCCCCCAGCACAAGCAGCGCACCTGCAGGAGAAGCTCTGCCCAAAAAGGGTCGCAGCAAATTTGTCATTGATGAGAATGAGGTAAAGTGATGGCAAGCGCATACGCAATGCACCTATCTTGTGAGATTATCAGATGCACCTCTCGTGCGTCGAGCACACACCACCTGGTTTGTGCTTGGAAATTTACGAGGCCCCATGTTGTGGTCCTGGGTAATGAGCACTTCCGGGACAGTTTGGGTGCCGATGCAGCAACAGCAATGTTGGGGGTTGGGCGGTGTTTGGTAGAGCGCCTGGTCCTGACGTGCCTGAAGCTATTTTGGCCTTGGTGTTGCTCTGTAGCACCCTGAAGCCAAGAAACCCACCGCACCAACCGCCTTCCTACACAGCTGACCTCGCCCTGAGCCTTGCGCCACCTCTTTCAAACTCCTCAGCATTCCCTGATCCAGATGACTAAGTGTCTGCATAATGTGCATGAGGGTGCCTTAGGTAACTGACTTCTGGGAGGTCGGCAAGGTCAGCGGTTTGCCCCGGCCCCCGACCATGTTGCTGCAGCTCGGAGCACAAGGCAAGCATGTTGCAGCGGGGTTCAGGCGCCCCGCAGATCGACATAGTCGCCAGTGACCCTGCTCTCACGCGCCTCGGCGATTGCCCCCCTGCTGCTGGCTGCGCAGCTCATGACGAGCACGCCCGAGCACCGGCTGTTCACCTTTGGGTCCATGGCCATCATGGGCGCCACCTTGGCTCAAGCCCTGCACCAAGCGGATGGCCTGAGTGACTGGGCTGGCGTCGGGGCGGCCATGACTGTGGCCTACATCCTGTCAGACCTTGGGACAGGTACGGCTACCAGAGCGGGCAGGGCCTGATGGCCGCCGGCCTGTGGGAACAGATGAGTGCGTTGCCTACGGCAGGGGGTCCCTTATTTAAAAGCTGCTGCTGGGCTGCGCAGCCGTGAGGTCTTCTGGTGGAAGGGTCCTTGCTCGCCCTCTATTTGATTTGGGGCAGGCGGGGGGTCCCATGCGGCAGGGGTCCGCCACACTCACTGGCACCAACCTTCGCTCGGGGGAAAGGCGGGTGCTTGGGAGGGGTCAGATGGTGCAGGTGGTTGCATTTGAGCTAGCGGTGAGGCCTGCTGATGGCCCCCCTGCTGCATGCAGCACAGGTGGCTCCAAGCAGAGGGAGCACTAGCACCGGGCGCTCAGTGTGCTGTGGCTTAGTGTTGCGGGTGAGATCTGCTTCCTTTTGTGGGATGACTTGCTGGCTTTGCAGTGCATTGTCTGCTTCCTCTTGTGGGGTTGCTTGCTGGCTTTGCAGCATTAGAGCACACTGGGTTCCATCACTACTTGGCTACTCGGCTGTGCACACACACACACACACACACACACACACACACACACACACACACACACACACACACACACA
>LKMJ01003749.1_pt1 | contig 14204 bp, 14 predicted proteins | sample 643391 | NCBI WGS metagenome assembly LKMJ01 (sample SAMN04112250, study PRJNA286221) | soda lake metagenome | biome: soda lake; feature: Kulunda Steppe; material: water; isolation source: sample PL-Br10 brine of Picturesque Lake | place: Russia: Kulunda steppe | collected 2010-07
AAAGGAAGTTCTCGGCGTGGCCCAGATCCTCGCGCGGTTCGATGGGCTCCTCACCGTTGCGGTACCGGTCGAAGGCGGCCAATACCGTCGGGATTTTCGCCGTGATACGCCGTCCTTTCCGGAGCGCCGCCTCGAGATCCTCCGGGTCCGCATCCGTTTCGGGATCCGACGCCGAGAGCATCGAGACCAGCGTCCGGAGTGCTGCCATCGGCTCCTCGTCCTGTGTGGCGAGCGTCTCGGCCATCTTGAGCACGCTCTCGTCGACGGGGCGTTCGCTCGCCATCTCTCCAACAAACTCCTGGTACTCCTCCTCGGTGGGGAGCGCTCCGTTCCAGAGGAGATAGAGAACCTCCTCGAAGTCGGCGTGGCGTGCCAGGTCCTCGATGCGGTAGCCGTGATACCGGAGCTCTCCGACTGATCCGTCGATGACGCTCAGTTCGGTTTCGTCGACAACGACACCCTCCAGTCCCCGATGGACTTCGGGTTTGGTCGCTTTCTTGAGTAAGTCTGCCATACCTGCAACATTGCGCTACCCACAAAAAACGTCATTGATTGTTGCCACAGGGTAGTAACGAACTGTGCCCCCCTGTTCGGCCGAAAAATCGACAGCGACCGTCAGTACTCTGGAATGCCAGACTGGACCACACCCGAGAGGATTTCGAGTTCGCTCGAAAGCAACACGAGGAAGTCGTCCATCGTGACGATTCCGGCCAGGTCGCCGTCCTCGACGACCGGGACGCGCCGGACGCCGTGGTCGTGCATCCCTTCGAGAACGTCGTAGAGACTCTCGTCTGGCTCGACGGTGAACAGGTCGGTCGTCATGACCTCCTCTGCGGTGATCTCCGAGGAGTCGAGCCCTTCGCCGATGACGTGCAACGCCAGGTCCCGGTCTGTGACGATACCAACTGGCGTTTGCTCCTCAGTGACGATGACGCTCCCGATGTTCGCTTCTTCCAGAGTGTTCGAAATACTGCGCGTCGTCGTCTCCGGATCGACGGTGACGACGTCCGACCGCGCCATATCTTTGATTGTCATTGGTTCGCACGTAGACCATACACCCGGCCGTAGGAAAAGCCTCCTATCCATTCCCAGTCTCTAGATTCTGCTCAATGCGCTCGGAGAACCTCAGGTCTCCTCGGTCCGGAGAGTGACGGTTGGGACCGGCGAGATACGGATAACTTTGTTGGCGACACTCCCGAGAAGAACCCGCCGGATGCCGCTTCGGCCGCGGGTTCCCATGACGATGCCGTCGACGTCGTGTTCGCGGGCATACCTGACGATTTCCGTCGCTGGCTCGCCCGAGAGAACGGTGGTTGTCGTGTCGATACCGCGCTCCCGTGCCACAGTGGCGAGTGATGTCACCCGCTCGTTCATCAGTTCGTCGCGTTCCCGTCGGGTCTCCTCGTCGGCGAACAGGTTCGGAATTCTGCGTTCGAGTGTCGTATCGGCGACGGTGAGAAAGTGAGCAGTCCCACCGAGCGACGCTGCGAGGTCGAGACCGCGACGAGCGGCGGCTTCGGCGTGTTCGCTTCCGTCTGTGGGAAACAAGAGAGTCTCGAAGGGGTCCGATCGCCCGTGTTCGTCAGTCGGTCTGGACGGAACTGTCACGACTGGCATCGGTGCGGTTCGAACCACCGAATCGGCGACGCTCCCGACGGCGAAGCGCTCGAAATCACCGCGGCCGTACGTTCCCATAACGATGCTGTCGATGTCGTGCTCGCGCGCGTACTCGACAATTTCGGTCGCGGGAACGCCGTCGCGGATATCGGCGACGACGGCGACGTTGTAGTCCGCTGCCGTCTCTTCGAGTGCCACAACCCGCTCTCTCGCCTGTTCGCGGAGTCGCTTTTCGACCCTGGATTTGCCACCTCTGGCTGTCGTGTGCTCTGTGAGTCGTGTATCGACGACTGACAGCAGATGGACAGTCGCGTCGAGCGATTCAGCGAGCGCGAACGCGCGATGGGCGGCCATCTCGGCCGGTTTGCTTCCGTCTGTCGGAACGAGAACTGTGTCGAACGCCATTGGTTCACCAGTACTTACTTCGCCGTTGACAGACGTAGCCATTCTGCGTATCTACTCCCCGCCTCTGGGCCACGACCTATCCAGATAGTTTCCCATCTCTGGCCAGTTCAGTCGCGCTCTCTTCCGTCCCGACTGCGTTCGATTTCGCGTGCAGCATCGAGAAGGACGTCGTGTGCGGTGCCGTTCGAGGCGACGATACCGCGGCTATCGTGGGTCCACTCCTCGCCGTCGAGGTCGGTGACAGTGCCACCAGCCCACTCGACCATCGCAGCACCGGCGACCGTATCCCAGGGGTTGGCGTCGACGTTCGTCAGAACGCCCTCAACACCACCACCGGCAACCAGCGAGAGGGCGGCCTGTGCCGACCCGAGACGGAGCAGGTCACCGAAGCGGTGGAGGATAGCGTCGGCGGCCGCGCTGTACTCGTCCCTGCGCTCTCGCGGCCACCAGATTATCGGGGCGACCCGGAACGTCTCGGGGTCGCTCCGGCCGTTGACGGTGACCGGTACGTCGTTGCGCTGGACACCATCGGGTGTCCCCATGTAGATATCCCCGAGCGCCGGGAGGTAGTTCACCGCGGCGACGGGCCGCCCGTCGACGAGACAGGCGACGCTGGTCGCCCACCGCCTGTTACCGGAGACATAGTTGTTCGTCCCGTCGATAGGGTCGACCAGCCACGCCATTCCCTCGACCGGAATCGACTGGTGTTGGTCGTCCTCTTCGCCGACGACGACGGCCTCAGGGTACGCCTGTTCGAGATGCTCGACGACGGCGTCCTGGGCCGCTTTGTCTGCGCGTGTAACGACATCGGTCTTGTCCTGTTTCGTGTCGACGTCGAGTTCGGTCCGGAACAGGTCCATCGCGACGTCACCGCCTGACTTGGCACTCTCCCGGGCCACGTCGAGGATAGCAGCCGTCTGAACGTCGGTCGTATCCATGAGTGAGTACTCCGTTCGTTGAGATACAGCCGGTAGCGTGGTTAGTGTTTTGTTCACAGCTGTCCCACAGACTCAGTCGTCGAGACCAGAGACTCCCTCGTTCTCGGGCTGTTCGAGCGTTCCGGTATCGTACCCACTCCAGTCGAAGCGGTCCTGAAAGTAGACGGCGACGTTGACCAGTGCGAGCAGGACGGGCACCTCGATGAGCGGGCCAATGACAGTGGCGAAGGCGACGCCGGAGCCGACGCCGAACACCGCGACGGCGACTGCGATAGCGAGCTCGAAATTGTTCGAGGCAGCGGTAAAGCCGATTGCTGTCGTCGTCGAGTAGTCCGCACCGATTCCCCGGCCCATCCCGAAGCTGACGAGAAACATCACGACGAAGTAGATAGTGAGCGGGATGGCAATCAGGACGACATCGGTCGGCTGGGCGACGATGTTGTCGCCCTGTGTGGCGAACATCACGACGACGGTGAACAGCAACGCGAGCAGTGTGAGCGGACTGATTGTCGGAACGAACTCCTCGTCGTACCACTCCACGCCCTTGCGGGACGTGCCGACGTAGCGCGTGAGAATTCCCGCAGCGAACGGAATACCGAGGAAGATAGCGATCGCCTCGAACACCTGCAAGACGGTGATATCGAATCCGGTTGCGACGCCGATATCCAGCCCCAGAGTTGGAGGGAGAAACAGTGCGAAAAACCAGATATAGACGCCGTAGGTGAGAATCTGGAAGACGCTGTTGAACGCGACCAGCCCCGCAGCGTACTCGTTCGAGCCCTCCGCGAGCTCGTTCCAGACGAGCACCATCGCGATACAGCGAGCCATCCCGATGAAGATGAGCCCGAGGAAGAACTCCGGACGGGCGGGAAGCCCGGGCGTGATGCCGCTGAAGAAGACAACGGCGAGGAGAAACATCAACGTCGGGCCGATGAGCCAGTTCTGGAGGAGGGAAAGCGAGAGGATACGCCACTTGCTGAACACGGTCGGCAACTGCCCGTAGTTGACCTTCGCCAGCGGCGGGTACATCATCAGGATGAGCCCGATTTCGACGAGATAAAGCTCCTGAATTGGTTCGGTCACTGACGGCGCCACGTAGCCCAGCCCGACACCGACCGCCATCGCGCCGAAAATCCAGACGGTGAGGTACTTGTCGAGAACGCTCATCGACCGCGGGTCACCGCAGTCCGGGCAGGCACAGTCCGGACCGTGTTCGTGGTCCCGGTTGCTCATCTCTGGCCCTCCCCGTCGCCGAACAGTTCGTCGAACAGCCCCTCGACGCGCTCTTGGACCTGTTCGCGTATCTCGCGCACGCGTTCGGGAGACGCCCCGTCGGGGTCCGGTAGCGCCCAGTCGCGAACGTCGATGTCGGCGTCGAGTTCGAGCGTCGAACAGCCCATCGTCGCGACGACGTCACACTGTTCGATTTCGGCCGTCGATACCTCGCGTGGTTCGCGCTCCGAGAGGTCGATACCGAGTTCTCCCGCCGTCTCGACTACCTCGGGGTGGACCGTCTCGGCAGGCCGTGTTCCGCCAGCGATAATCTCTACGTCCTCCAGCCCGCGTCGTTCGGCTTCGCGCTCGGCAAAGGCCGCCGACATCTGGGAGCGACCTGCGTTCTGGACGCAGACGAACGCGAGTTTCATGCCGACTCCTCCGTCGTATCGTCGACCGGAGTGCCGCCATCGTCGGATCGGGTTTCGTCGAGTGTAGACAGAATCGCCGACGCGCGGTCGGTCGCGTCGTAGTACCGCCATTTGCCGCGTTTCTCGCGGGTAACGAGTCCGACGTCGGTGAGGTCAGAGAGGGCGTGGCTCACCGCGCTCTCGCTCACGTCCGCGAGCGCTTCGAGCTCACAGACACAGAGCTCGCGGTCCGTGGCATCGAGATACCGGACGAGGCGAAGTCGCGTCTCGTTCCCGAGTGTTTTGAGCACGTCGCTGTCACGAGTGATGACCGGCTCCGTCTCCACAGCGAGGCTCTCGAGTGTCGATAGCCGGTTCTCGACGTCAGCCTCACAGCACACCCCGAGTTCGTCTTCGAGCAACCGTCGAACACGCTCGTGTGTCTGGCTCATACGAAACAGTTGAACGATTATTCATATGTATGTTTTGGTCCCTCTATCTACTGATATCAGTTACTTTGGAGAGTCAACAGTACGTCTCTGTACACGAATATAGTAGTATATATACCTACGTGGCGGTATACGGTTATCTATATACTTATTGTGTAGAGTATATATCTATTAGCAGACTACTTATACAGATCTCCGGAACGTTCAGGTGATGACCTCAAACGAGGCAGACACGGCGCGTACAGTCACACGACGAGGGACACTGGCGACACTCGGGGCAGGCAGCGTTGCGGCGGTGGCCGGTTGTCTCGACGCGATAGGACTCGGAAGTGGTGACGAAGACGACGGACCGATCGTCGCCTCGGGATCGAACACCGTACGACCCCTGACCGAAGCCGTCGGTGAAGAGTTCGAACGAGATCACGAGGATGACGTTCGCGTGGAAGTGAGCGGCCCGGGAACCAGCGCCGGCTTCCAGGAGTTCACGCAGGGTGATACGGATATCCAGAACGCGAGCAGGGACATCAGCGACGAAGAGCAAGATCGTGCCGAGGAAAACGAGATTGACTACACGAGGTTTACTGTCGGTCAGGACGCGTTGACTGTGTACCTTCATCCCGACAACGACTGGGTCGATTACCTCACCGTCGACGAGCTGCAGATGATCTACGACTTCGAGCCCGAGGCTGAGACCTGGAGCGACGTTCGATCGGAGTGGCCCGACGGGGAGATCGACGTCTGGAGCCGCGACACGGATTCTGGGACCTTCGACTTTTTCACCGAGGCAGTTAACGGCGAGGCGTCCAGGATAAGACAGGATGATATCACGATGCGCCAGGAAACGATTGCGGTCCTGGATGGTGTCGCCGAGAACCAGTTCGCAATTGGCTACGGCGGCTGGAGTTTCTGGCAGGAGAATCAAGAGAGAGTTGACGCGGCAGCGATTCAGGACCGCGGTGAAAACGAAGCGTTCGAGCCCATCACCGAGAACATCAACGCTGGCGATTACACCCCATTGACACGGCCGCTGTTTACCTTCTACACGCACGGTGCGATCGAACGCGATCTAGTTCGAGAGTTCGCGCGGTACTACTTCGACAACGTCCAGGAGATCGCACCGACCGTCGGATTCTTCGGGGCGGCTGATGAGGATCTCCAAGAGAGCCACGACACACTCGACAACCTCGAAGACCAGCTCGACCTGTGAGAACTCGGCATTGACTAATGAGCAACGAAACCAACCAGGAAATAACGTTCGGCGACGACAGCTCGGCCAAAAGCCATAAGCGGCGCAACAGGCTGGTTCGGCGAGGGCTGTTCGTCTGTGCCGGCATCACGGTGTTGACGACGCTTGCGATCTTCTGGGTGCTGTTCAACGAGGCGACACACTTCTTTTTTGACCGTCGCTTTACCGGCATCGTCTCCAGCCTCCTCTCGGGTGGAGACGTGGGCCAGCGGATCGCGTTCAGCGAGTTCTTCTTCGGCGGCGAGCGGTGGGACCCGACACACTCGATCAACCCCGGCTACTGGATCGTGCCGCTGGTGTGGGGGACCCTGCTGATCACAGTCGGGGCCGCGTTCGTCTCGATTCCAATTGGCACGCTGACGGCGCTGTACCTTTCGGAGTACGCCAGCGACCGCGTCCGGACCTACCTCAAACCGAGCCTCGAGGTGCTTGCGGGCGTCCCGACGATCGTCTACGGCTTCTTCGCGATCTCGTTCATCACGCCGTGGCTCATCCAGCCACTTGCGACACTGTTCGGACAGCAGACGCGGACGGCGAACGCCATTGCGGGTGCGATTGTCGTCGGGATCATGACGATTCCCATCGTGGCCTCGATAAGCGAGGACGCGATGAATTCGGTCCCCGACGAGCTGCGAAACGGCGCGTACGCGCTCGGGGCGACGCGCTACCAGGTTTCGACGCGAATCGTGCTCCCGGCGGCAGTCTCGGGCGTCTTCGCCGGCTACATCCTCGCCATCTCGCGTGCGGTCGGCGAGACGATGGCGGTCGTTCTCGCAGCCGGGTTCACCCCACAGATAACGCTGAACCCGTTCGACGAAATTCAAACTATGACCGCATACATGGTCGACGCTGCACGCGGCGAGGCAGTCATCGGTAGTATCCGGTACCAGAGTCTGTTCGCGGTTGGATTTGCACTATTTCTGATGACGCTCGCGTTGAACCTGCTCAACGACTGGGTCAAACAGCGATACCGGGAGGAGTACCAATGAGTACCGAAACCGACTCCGAACAGTTCAGCTTGCTGGAAGGTGCAGACCTCGGCCGCGAACACCTGAAAAACAGGCTCTTCCGCGGGCTGACCTTTCTGGCTTCCATCATCGGACTAGTGGCGCTCGGTTTCCTGCTCGCCGACGTGCTCTGGGAAGCGACCCGGGCGGTGACAGAGTTCGATACCAGTATCGTCCACTTCCTGACCGAAGTCGGCTCGACACAGGCTGAACACGCCGGGTTCTACGCGGCGATCGTCGGCTCGGTCTGGCTGATGATACTGACCGTGATATTTGCGCTGTTCGTCGGTGTCGGTGCGGCCATCTACCTCGAAGAGTACGCACCGGACAACCGGGCGACGCGGCTCATCGAGGCGAACCTGGCGAACCTGGCAGCAGTGCCGTCGGTTGTCTATGGCCTCGTCGTGCTCGGCTTGCTCGTCAACGGCCCACCCGATATCGGGCGGATCGTCCTCGCCGGTGGGGTCGCGCTCGCGCTGGTGGTGATGCCGATCATCATCGTCTCGTCTATCGAAGCGCTCCGTGCCGTCCCCGACAGCACTCGTGCGGGCTCACGGGCTACCGGTGCGACAAAGTGGCAGACGATCAGGAACGTCGTGCTGCCGGCAGCGGTTCCTGGCATCATGACCGGCACGATCCTCGCGCTCGCGCAGGCAATCGGCCAGACAGCCCCACTACTCATGGTCGGCGCGCTCATCGGCGGGAGGCACGTGCCCGCCGGCCCGTTCGACTCGCTGACGGCGATGACCGTGACCATCTTCGAGTGGGCGTTCCTGTTCGACGAGCACTTCCACGTGCTCGCGGCGCTTGGAATCGTCGTCCTGCTCGCACTCATGCTCAGCATGAACGCCGCGGCGATCTACATTCGCAACAAGTACGAGACGGAGGTATGACAATGGCAACGAAAGAGGAATCAGAAGCGCTCATTTCGACCGAGGTACAGACCGGCAACCAGCGTTCGTCCGGCCGACAGGAAACCGTTGTTGCGGCGTCGGACCTCGACGTCTACTACGGCGAGGAGCAGGCCCTCTCAGACGTCTCTATCCGGATTCCAGAACACCGCGTCACGGCAATTATCGGCCCCTCGGGCTGTGGCAAGTCGACGTTCCTGCGGTGTGTCAACCGCATGAACGACCAGATCAACTCGTGTCGCATCGACGGTAAACTCTCCTTCCACGGCAAGAACGTCTACGACGACGACGTCGACCCTGTCGCCCTCCGCCGGAAGATCGGGATGGTGTTCCAGAAACCCAACCCCTTCCCCAAGAGCATCTACGACAACGTCGCCTACGGCCTGCGTGTTCAGGGCAAAGACGACGACGTCGACCTCGACGAGGCGGTCGAACAGGCGCTAAAGGGAGCCGCACTGTGGGACGAGGTGAACGACCAACTGAACTCCTCGGGACTCGACCTCTCCGGCGGGCAACAACAGCGCCTCTGTATCGCCCGCGCCATCGCGACAGACCCCGAGGTCATCTTGATGGACGAACCGACCTCGGCGCTCGATCCGGTTGCGGCCTCGAAGATAGAGGACCTTATCGAGGACCTGGCCCGCGAGTACACGGTGCTCATCGTTACCCATAACATGCAACAGGCCGCCCGCATCTCCGACAAGACAGCCGTCTTCTTGACCGGCGGTGAACTCGTCGAGTTCGACGACACGGCGACAATCTTCGAGGACCCAGACGACCAGCGCGTCGAGGACTACATCACGGGGAAGTTCGGATAACATGGCTCGAAACACCTACCAGGATCGACTGGACGAGCTGCGAAGCGAAGTCGGCGCGATGGCCGACCTGACGCTAGAGCGCTACGAGGAAGCCGTCTCCGTGCTCGAAACCGGCGACGCCACCCTCGCCCAAGCGGTTATCGAGGGTGACGAGGAAATCAACCAGTGGTACCTGGACATCGAGGCGGAGTGTATCGAGCTCATTGCGCTCCAGCAACCGGTCGCCAGCGACCTCCGGTTTATCGCCTCCTCGTTCAAGATCGTCACCGACCTCGAACGGATCGGCGACCTCTCGACCAACCTCGCCACGTACGGACGGGCTGCTGACGGCGACCTGGGCATGGCGGTCGATATCTCGCCGATTGCCACGCAGGCTGGCGAGATGGTCGAGGATGCGATGGCCGCCTACGCGACTGGCGACGTGGACGCCGCGGCGGCTGTCGCCGCTCGCGACGAGGACCTCGACGAGCGGTGTAGACAGGCGAGTGAGACGGTCGTCCGCGAACTGCTGACTGTCGACACCGAATCGGGGGACATCGAGTCGACGCTCGAAGCGGTCTCGCGGGCGCTGTTGACCATCCGCGACCTCGAACGCGTAGGCGACCACGCGGTCAACATCTGTGCCCGCACGGTGTACATGGTCGAGAACGACGACAGCCTCATCTACTGATGAGAGACGACAAGAACCCAGAAAAACGAAAGGTACAGCTCACCGGCGGATCGACTTATACGGTATCTCTACCCAAAGAGTGGGCGGGAGAACAGGATATCGAGCCGGGGTGTTTCGTCAATCTCTACTCTCGGGAGAACCAGCTCGTGATGACCCGGGACCACACTGAGCCAGACGAGACACAACACGAGACGACGATCGACGCGAACAACCGCGACCCGGCGGCGCTCGCGCTGGCGGTCGCCTCCGCCTACGTCGCCGGCTGTGACGAGATTCACGTCGAACCCATCCACGACCGCGACCAGCGGCGGGCGATCACCCAGTCGATCCGGGGGTTCGTCGGGCTGGAGGTGATGACCGAGACCGAGCGGAGCCTCACCGCGCGGACGATGCTCGACGTCAGGGACCTCTCGCCCGAACAGACGCTCGCCCAGCTCGAACGGACGACCCTCGAAATGCACGAACAGGCAATCGAGGCAGTCGTCGCTGCCGAGGGGACGACGGGCGAGCAGATCGCCAGGCAGGACGACGACGTCGACAGGCTGTTCGCGCTCGTCTCCCGGGGATTCCAGCAGTCACTGGTCGACCCGGCCGTGACGATGGGCGACGGCAACCTGACGCCCTTCGAGTACTACATGGCGTCCCGACAGCTCGAACGCGTCGCGGACCACGCCGAGAAGATTGCGACGATTGCCGGACGCCTCGACGAGTCACCGCCCGATGACCTCGCCTCACAGCTTGTCTCGCTCGGCGATAGTTCCCGGGAGCTAGTCCGGCGCGCGCTGTCGGGGCTGCTTGACGAATCCGCGACGGACGGTGCCGATCTGGGTGCCGTCATCGCCGATGCAGAGACGCTCCTCTCGGATATCACCGCGATGGACGAACAGCTCTACGCCCGCGATGACCTCGACGACGGCTATCTCCTCGGGCTCGTTATCGACAGCATCACCCGGTCGACGCAGTACGGCGTCAACATCGCGGAGTCGGGGCTGCAGGCGCGCCACCGCGGCGGCGAGTAGGCCGTACTATCTTGACACAGCGAGAGAATCCCGGCGTTCACGCCGGGCGTGAATCGCGTCCGCTCTAGTGAGGAGTCATCATGTTCCTGCTGGATGCGAGTCTCCAACAGTCACCGAAAATTTCACTTTCACTCCGGCTGGCCGACATTTAGGATGTCCCAGACCCTACTGGAAAACATCGGTATGAAGCGTGCCAACACGTTCGCCGTTCGACCGCTCACCGACGACGATGAGCAGGTGCTACGGGACTTGTTGGACGCTTCTGCCGCTCTCTGGAACGAAATTAACTACCAGCGCCTCATGCGGTACTGAGCGGAGCAAAGCTCCGCGATGTCCGCAAATCTGCGATTTGCTTGACAACGGCGAAGACGGCTTTGAGGGCGACGTGTGGGACGCCGATACTGGCGCTCTCGAAGGCAAATACAAAGATGTTCTGGGCGCGTCCACCGCTCAAACTGTCCGGCGAGCAAACAGCGAAGCGTGGCGCGGATTCTTCGAGAACAAGAAGGCGTACCACGACGGCTCAAACACGTCGGTTACGGAACACCCAGAACCGCCGGGCTTCCGTGGTAACGAAGACGACGGGCGTATTCTCAAAGGCGTCGTCCGCAAGGACGCATACACCGTCGAGTGGGGCGACCGCTCCCGGCTTGAGATGGTCGTCGGAAAACAACTCCGCGACAGACATAACAGCCCGAAAAGCCGCCTCCGGCTGGAAATCGTTGGCGACCCGAACTGGCCTGACTACGAGGACCAAAGCCGGTTAGACCTGTGGTACGACGAGACTGATTGCACCTTCCGAGCTTCGCAACCCGTGGCTGTTTCTGACGATGGACGGGATACTCCACTGGCCGACGAGACGGCCGCTCTGGATATAGGTGCGAACAATCTCGTCGCCTGTACCACGACGACCGGCGAACAATACCTGTACGAAGGTCGCAAATTGTTCCAGCGATTCCGCGAGACAACGCGAGAAATTGCTCGGTTACAGTCCAAGCTGCGGGAAGGGCGATACAGTAGTGAGCGTATCCGGCAGCTGTACCGCAAACGGACACGTCGCCGCGACCACGCCCAAGAAGCACTGTGCCGTGACTTGCTAGAACGACTGTACGCCGAGGGCGTGGACACGGTGTATATCGGTGGTCTGACTGACGTGTTGGAGACACACTGGTCAGTCGAAACGAATGCCAAGACCCACAACTTCTGGGCGTTCAAGCAGTTCACCGAGCGGCTGGCGTGTACTGCCGAGGAATACGGCATTTCGGTGGAAGTCGGGTCGGAAGCGTGGACCAGCCAAGAGTGTCCGCAGTGTGGTTCGACAGACCGAACGACACGGCATCAGGACGCGCTCACCTGTCCATGTGGATTCGAGGGGCACGCCGACCTGACAGCCTCAGAGACGTTCTTAGAGCGGCACACAGAGAAAGCAGTCAGGCCGATGGCACGGCCCGTGCGGTTCGAGTGGGACGACCACAACTGGTCGGAGTTACCACGCTCTCAGGAAAGTCCCAAAGAACAGCGCATAGACCCGAGTACCGTCCAACGTGACGGGAATGTTGCGTCCGGGGAACCTTAGACCGGCTGAGACTCCCACGGAGGAAACCGCACCGTTCACGGCGCGGAGGATGTCATTCCTGGGTTTCGACAGTAACAGCAGGTTTCTCAAGCAGTTCGTCCGCCCGCTCGGCGGGACAGTCGGGCCGACCGACGAGTGTCGTAACTGTCTCGCCGGGGTCGACGACAGTCTCGTAGACCAGTTTGCCGTTCTCGACGCGCCAGCCATCGCCCATCGGACGCGAGTCGTCGTGGAAGTTGACGATCGGCTCGGTAAGGCGGACGCTGGCGGGCTCCTCACGGACGGACTGGATTTCGTAGACGAGCACCGGCGCGGACAGCGTCTCGCGGTCGAGATGTTTCGTCACGACGAAATCCTGTATCGCTGTCGTCTCCGACTCGGCCGCGCGGTCGACGACATCCTCGACGACAAGCGCCCAGAGCTGTGACTGCTGTGGGCGAGCGGACTCGGGCGGGTCGGATGGGGGCTGCTCGGGCGGGCCAGTTTGGGACTGTTCGGGCGGGGAGTCCGGGGGTTGCTCGCCGTCGCTCGTACTGGCGACAGCGCCGCCACTGTCCGCAGCACTCGACTCTCCGTCGCCGTACGTTTCGCTTGCGCTCTCGATGGGATCGAACACCCCTGCCCGGTTGAGTGCGTAGTACCCGCCCACGACGAGCGTCGCAAAGCCAACGATGCTCGCGGGGAGAAGCAGAAACTGGAAATCCCGGAGATCGGGGAGCGCGAACCCCGTCGAGCTATCGGCCTCGCCGTCACTGGCCGCCGTGGCGTCGTCTGCGTCGTCCTCGACTTCGGTCCCGTCGGTTGCGGGCGTCGCGAGGTCGTCTTCGAGTCCGTAAACGGTCCGGTCCTCGCCGCCGACGTAGACTGCCCCCTCGGTCACGGCAGGGGCCGCCGAGATGGGACGACCGGTGTCGAACGACCACAGCTCACCGCCCCCGGTATCGACGCCGAAGACCTCGTGGCTCTCGCTCGCGACGTAGACGGTGTCACCGGCGACGGCTGGCGAGGACGTGATCTGCCTGCCGGTGTCGAACGACCATTGCTCCTCACCCTCCTCGATGTCGATGGCGTAGAGTTCGTGGTTCCGGCTCCCGACGTAGACAGTATCCTCGTCGACTGCCGGTGAGGACGTAATCGACCCGCCGGTGAAAAACGACCACAGCCCCTCACCCTCCTCGGTGTCGATCGCGTAGACCGAGCCGTCCTGACTACCGACGTAGACCACGTCATCGACGACAGTTGGTGAGCCGGGGACTCTGTCCGCCGTGGAGAACGACCACAGTTCTTCGCCCGTCTCGACATCAATCGCGTAGACGTTCGTGTCGTCGCTACCGACGTAGACCACGCCGTCGGCGACTGCCGGCGAGGACTCCACCCAGAACTCGGTCTCGTACTGCCAGCGCTCGGTGCCGTTCTCGACGTTGATCGCGTAGACAGCGTTGTCCTGGCTGCCCACGTAGACCGTGTCGTCGACGACAGTCGGCGCAGAGAGAATCGATCCCTCGGTGCCAAAGCGCCACTGTTCGTCACCCGCCTCGGTATCGACGGCGTAGACGACACCGGCCTGAGTTCCGACGTAGAGCGTCCCGTCGACGACGGCCGGAGCCGACCGGACGTCACTTCCGGTGTCGAAGCGCCACTGTTCGTCCCCTGTCGAGGCCGAGAGTGCGTAGACGTTCCCGTCCCGACTCCCGATATAGACTGTGCCATCGACCACGGCAGGTGCGGCGCTGATCTGTCCGCCAGTGTCGAACTCCCAGGCGGAACCAACTGCCGACTGTGGCCCGGTCACATCGGGACTGTAACCGGTTTTCTGTGGATCTGCGCCGTACATCGGCCACGCGCTGTCCGGTTGCACGCGCGAACTGGCTGAAGATGCCTGCCTCGCGCTCACGTCGCCGACACTACTTGCGAGAGTTCCCG
>LKMJ01003750.1_pt1 | contig 14202 bp, 18 predicted proteins | sample 643391 | NCBI WGS metagenome assembly LKMJ01 (sample SAMN04112250, study PRJNA286221) | soda lake metagenome | biome: soda lake; feature: Kulunda Steppe; material: water; isolation source: sample PL-Br10 brine of Picturesque Lake | place: Russia: Kulunda steppe | collected 2010-07
CTTTTCACAACTTTGGTTTTAATGGTGCTTAGATGAAGCTATGCTGATGCATACAAAATAGAAGAGGGTTGTGGGAAACTGTTTATGAAATTTCAGGTTGTATACATGTATGCGGATTTCAGATACTGTATATTTGTATTTTTGGTATACATGTTTATTTTGGCTGGCGGATTTACAATTTGCCCAATTTGACGCAAAATAGGCATATTGTGTGAAGATACACATATATGTATATATGCTGTACATGTACAAGTACCAAGTGCCACTAAGGGAATGGCTTGGGGTTGCACTGGAGAAGAATGTGAAGCAAAAAGGCAATTTCTAACTGTGCTGCAGTTGAAAGATCGTATGGGAGGTCGTCCCCACCACTGGAACCCCACTTGCAGAGGCAAATCAGGGTCACTTGGGTTTCCAACCATCTAAGATGCCTCACTGCCTGCCCCAACCGCGCATGACATGTCTTAATGTCAAAAGCAGCTAGAATGTGTGAAAAACAAGAGTTTGGGGCGCTGTGTGTGCGGCATCGACCGTTACCCACCATTTTTCACCATTTTGACAGCAAAATGACACTTTCCCAAACTTGCTCCATTCCCTCCGCTCTCCTGAACTTAAAGCTGCTCTTACATGATGGATAAACGCTGCCAAGTCAGAATTGGGGAGGGAGTCCAGGAGATGTAAACCGTGGGTGACACTGTTGCAATGGGGAGTGGGTGTCTACACAGGAGATGCGATATCTTTGCAGCCACTGAACGGATTCATGTTGGAACAAAACTAACGATTGCGGCGGAAAATCAGGCATCTAATAAAAGAAGAATGAGGCCAATCGATGGTTTGAGCGTCAAGCGGATGCCAAAATATAAACCTGATGCAGGGTTTTTTTGAGCTCCCACAGCGAAGGCCAAACTTCTTGAACCCAAACTCCTTTATGTTTTGCGGGGTACAATTGGGATATTTTGGTGTATCAAGGTTCTGGTTTGGTTCAGTGTGCAGAGACAGTGTCCGTTTCCAGAAACCTGACAATCAAATTTTAGGCTTCACCCTACTGCGCCATATTCTACATTTTAGCACCATAAATGCACAAAACAATTAGCCATCCAATGGTGTGCTCAGATTGGCAAATGGTGCAGAGGCTGCAAAGTTATACCCAAACCTGCTTAGTGACCCTGCTAGGGAGGGTCCAGTGGTGGGAACAACCGGAAGAAAGTAGCATGACATCTGAAGACGTGCATATAGGTATTAACAGCAAGCGCATTGCAGGCTCGACGCATACTCAGGCTTTGCTAACCTTTTTATCATCATCAACGCCCTTCAAACCAAATCTTGGAGCTATGAGAATGCACACTCATTAGACTAGTATTGCCACAATTGGCTGTGGGATGCTCCATGGCACAAAGAGGTGTCTTTGACAAGTTGATCAGCGTCGGCAGTATATTGCATGCTGTCCTGCTAAGCATTAGCGCCATGAGTTGGCTTGATGTTTGATTGCTCTAATATTCAGTTGAATTTTGCCATCAAAGCTTGAAGTGCTTTTCTGAAGTTTATACATCAAACTAATTGACATCTTCATCTGTAGTAATAACAGTAATACAGTAATACAGCGCTACATTCCCATGCATTGCTACTCCGCGATCGTAATATAATCATGGCATTGGGTGCTACATTTCAATCCCTGCGTATGTGATCAAGCTGCATTGAGTACATGCATTTCGATGTATAACTTATGACATACCTATGCCGTCCAATGCCGCAAGATACTTGAACTGCAAGGAGAAAGCGCCAATAGTTCATAGAGTTCATGGATGTCTTGGCTAGCGTTTCAGTCTGACCTTGGGAATTGTGGCATGTGGATGATATGCCAAGCCTACCAGCATGAAGTATAAATTTTAAACTGGTTTGGACTGTAAACAAAAGTCGTAAAGTACACACCTTTGACCATTCTGCCATGGGCCAAAACATTTTGAACCCTCTTGATCTCTTGCCCCTCAGTGCTGCACCGCTTGCAAATACATCTAGCTCATCCGAGTGATTTACCATCAAGCTGGTCAATCGTGATCTAGGGCATCCATACCTTTTCCTGCATGCAGGCCAAGACATAATTCATCATACCTCAATTTGCAAGCTTCTCGGTTTACACTGTTACACGATTTACACTCTGATTCAAGCTCACATCGTCCCAAGTCATGAGCCAATACCACATTGCCAATGACAAGCCACAAGCAAAGCATACTTGTGTTGTGCAGTTTCGTGCACTCAACTTACAGTGGCCTAGATGAAGCAAATCATACAATACATTGTTGAGGAGCATCAAATATGGGAGGGAAGCAGGGCAAGGGGCCTCCTCCCTCTGCTTCATCGACTCCCAAGGAGGATATTCAGCTTGGCAATCCAATTTCTTCGAGCCTCATCCCTTTCCCCCCCAAGTCATATGCAGAGAAACTGATACAGAGCTAAAGGAGGCAGCACAGCAAGTAGAAAAAGAGACTGCAAGCAGTTGTTGAGGATCCAGTTTGCTAGAAAAGGGCAATATAAAAGCGCAGTCCTGGCAGGACCTTAAGAAGCCAAGCAACACTGATCATAATTGGCATCCATACCTTATCTACGGTTAGGTGGCTGCTAAAATTTCTTGGATTCCCCTGGGGTGAAGACTTCTTCAAAAATCGTTTTGGCAAATCACAGTGACATTGAATCATTACATGCATATCATCATAAAAACCAAGGTTGGGCCATACCTCCATTTGCCCAGACCGCCCAGACTTATGCGCGTATGATATTGGTCTGCACGTATGATTAACAATGGGCGTCAACTCCTCCACATTTAGGGGTCATTTTTGAGGGTAGAGGTTAGAGGGGGATAAGGGGGAGCTTGTGGGCCCCCAACTGCCCCCCAAACTACCTGTAACCACCCCAATACATCCTTTCATGTGTATATATTCAAATGCTATGAGAAAAGGGGTAGGAGTGGGATTATGTCGAGATCATTGAGCTGAAAGACAAGTTGCACTAGCACATGGTAGAGCGCAAGTACTACAAGCATGCCTTTTTAGCTGGTGCTCCCTGCATCAGGGAGCACTTTCCACCTGCACATTAATCCAGCTTGTGGGGGAGTAAAGTGCACTGCAAAAGAAGGAGACCTGCAGCCTGTCCTGGATGAGATGAGGGCCCGTCGATGCTCAGAGCAAGGCAGAAACAGCAGCAGCAATAGCGCAGTGCCAGCTTGACAGACAAACAGCAGCAACGCCTCGGCACTGCCAAGGATTGTAAGGGGGCAGTGAGCAATGCTGAGCAGGAACAAGGGACACGGTAGGCGGGGGGGGGTCCACATTGGACTTATTGGGGCTTCTCAACGCGCAAAATTAAGACACTTTAGGAATGCCATAATATGACCCAACCCTGCATGAAACAAAATTTTGCTCTACTGCTCCTTAAATAACGCGAGACCTACTTTTTGCGAGGTCCTCAAATGATTTCATTGATTTTCCCGCAAGTATTTGAATCAACATCAGATGTTCGCGAGGCCCCTACAAACAATATTTTCCACGTACTCATACTGCACTGGGTGCTACCTGATGCCTCTCGTGCTCCTCAACCCGGCGTGCAATGTCAAAATTCAAGCAAAATCAATGCTTCCTGAGCTGCCCATCGACCTTCTACAATGTGCATCAAAGTGTGTCTTGGCCCAAGAAAAAGCTGTAGAAAACCTGAACACTTAGCAGGCCTTGCAGAAAGATATAAGAACACGATAATCCAGATCTTTTTATTGTAGTTGCTTGCAATAACCCGAGGAGCAGTACAGTATGGAGCATTTATTTCATAAGTGAGGCATAACACCCAATGGATTTCAATGACAAGTTGTTGAGATTGCAAATTAAGCGTACTGTCTTCCTAGTTTGGTTGCAACTAGTGTTTTAATGGTATTCTAAGCAAGCACCAGGCCAAATTTGGGAGGAAGTGAGCCAGAGTAAGCCAATATGGCTTGGCCCATCCCAGGGTTTAAGGTGTAGCAGCAATTGTGCATTCTTGTAAAGTACTCAGTTCTTTACAAACCCATAAAACGGTATGGCGGAGGGTGCTGCAATTGCAGTTGAGGGCAGGAAGGCCCCAAAGTTGGAGGAAGTTGCATGGCCCCCACAAGCTTAAGAGTCCCTTAGACTTTGGTCAAACTACAAACTGCAGTGAGGACCAAAAAGAAATCGTATACAGCGTGAGTGGACTTTCCCTGTGCTTGCTGCCAATGGTCTGATCCGCATTGACTTGGACTTCAGCTTTTCACCCTTCAGACCAGGGTTGGAGGATTCGCCTGCTTTAAATTAACAGTATGCAAAAGAATAAAAAATTCAAACTACATTTGCCTGTGAGCATTCAAGAGGAGGGGGGGAGGGATAAACGCTAACTGACACCAACAAACCCTCCCTCCCAGCCCCCTAAATCCACACACATACATTTCAATCAAAACAGTTAAGTCTAGGGTGTTGACATGGGGCCATTCTAAGATGCCAAACGGAGCAAAACAGGTGCATCACAGGGCCTGTTTTGGGGAGGATCTGAAGATAAAATTAACAAAACAATGCATGGCAAATGTTTTGACAAAATTTGAATGCATACATGTTTTAAATTTCCAATTCCTCTATCCCCGGGGTTGTGAGGTAACGGTCCAAGCACACATCCATGCCGATGCAATTGTCATATCGTCCTCATATCTTTACTAATTTTCTTCTCTCCAAATACCATGCAGCATGCACATGCTATATGTTTAGAGCGCAACACATGGAATTCATGGCTTTTTATGAGTGTGATTGTGCAACATCCCCTGGCCCTTCCTGAGACCTGTCCACGCAACAATGCAAAGCTTGCCATGCATGCGCTTACAGAGCGGCAGGGCAAGGATCTGCAAGAATGCACACAAGCTGCTACTTTCAGGCACCCCACAGAATGGGCATGCTATGTCACGAGACACCTGACTACGCTTTCTCACATGTAACTGCACCAGGCCACGCCACGAAAGAAGAGCTTGGGTATCTTGGCATCCCAGGCTACAGGGCTCCTTGTGATGATACGCTTGCTAGACCATAGTGGGTCCCCTCGGCTGTGCATGCTGATGATTCTGGGGTGATGGGGATGTAAGGAAGGCGCCATGGAGTGGCCGGTGAACCTGCGCAGTTCAGTGGCATTCCATGCAGCGGCACAAGATTCAGCCATTATAGCTTAAAATCTTGGAGGAAAATGCAATTTTGAGTTTTTCAGCTAGTGCCTGTTCTTTCACCTTTTCCATGACACCATGTGCACACCGAGCCCACAACCTCCATGGCACCATGTGCACACAACCTCCATGGCCCACAACCTCCATGGCACCATGTGCACACCGAGCCCACAACCTTGCATGTGGCGATAGAATCAACAATACGCAGAGACTTCTGCGTGCATTGCATTTATCCTCATGCCCGAACCTGCTCTTCTTGCATTGTGCCTGCACAGTTGCTGTGGATCATTCTATAGCAGCCCAAGCATCGTAATTGTCTTTGCAGGGAATTACAAATTGTTTAAGGGTAGGGTTGGAGGGGAACCCTCGGCTGCCCTGTTTTCCTTTGAATCCATCTGCACAGCCTCATTCTTCCTCCAGCTCTTGCCAAAAAGTAAAAATGCACTGTAGCCAGAGCCTCTGAGCAGGAACATTGGAGGAATGCCAAGGACACCAACCTGAACAAGGGAGCAACAATGTCCCCCAGTCCTGTGGTCCTGTTGAACCGCCTGCCTTCCCTCCCATTATCAGGAAGAAGTGAAGCATTGTAGCCAATGACAGATATTGGAGGCACATGGGTGTAACCTTGACCTTCAAACAAGATCAAACATTAGGACCAATGTTGAGTCCATGACTTCAAGTGTGCAACCAGCAAATCCCTATTGAAATGATGCAGAGACGGATGACATAAGTGTTACACAGAGCAAACGAAGTTGAATAAGGTACGGTGCAAATATGAATTGCTGGGTTGCGACCATCTTGGCACACTGGTGCCTGCACACAACAAGAAATGTTGCAGGAGCCAAGAAGAACCTTAAAAAGACATGCCACATGCCAAATTGAATTTCGAGAAGGAGGGTGTATTCTTTTTTGAAACAGCCTGTTTCTACCTCAAACATTGCTCAATAAGTCTAAAATCTGACTACATACTTACATCGGTAGTATTTGTTGCACCTGCGGGCATAGCAAGCATTGATATACACCAGTCATGCATTCAAACACCAAGCAAGGCATGCCAACACTCAGCAGATAAAGTTTGATCTATTTCAAACTATGACCTTTTCCAGCAAGCTGAGAAGCATTTGGAGTCCGAATGCACACGGCAATGCAATAATCTACTGTTAGTCTTACGCACATTTCCCCCACTAGACTCTCATCCTTTGCCCTCCCTTCCTTGCTACAGAGCATGCATCCTCACATGGGCTGATCACCTCCGTTGTACATGAAAATAACATCAGGAAATTGTACGCCAGCCTCCATTGCCTCCTCAAGTGCAAGCCACATTGACTGCAAGGCATCAAAGCATGTGCAAAAACTAGGCTTTGTCAATTCATGTCTGCATCTTGCACATGCGTATCTACGTGGGTGTGTTTTTGTGTGCGTGTGTGTGTGTGTGTGTGTGTGTGTGTGAGTGCTGCATTTGGGTGCATATGCATGCATTTGCATGTGTGATTGCGCTGTGTGGTTATGCGTGTATATGTATGTGCATGAGCGTGTGCGTGCGAGCAGGGATGTCAAAGCAGCGCAAGGGTGGTTCCTTACCAGAAGGCTCCATTCTGCGGAATCCTTGTTTGGGAGGTGCTCTTGAGCCATCATGACTGGGTCCCACCTTGCGGGGCCATCCCTCATTGGCCTGAAAAGCTTGTTACCCTGCACTCCATTGTTTGCAAGTTTGCTTGCAAGCGTTCTGACAGTGAAAATGGCTGAACGCATTGAATCAACCCATTTTATTCAGCAACAATTTGAAACCTGAATCCATAGGTCGTCCCCACCACTGGGTCACCCCTATCTTAGGCAAAGGTGGTCAAGTAGGGTCTTCAAGGCACAACATTGCAGCCACCGCACGGTTCCCTTTTTTAAGCACACCATTGGATGGCTAAAATGTTTTTTTGATGAAATGGTGCCCTTGAAGATGAAACTTGCAGCGGTGGATGGAAGGAAATCTTGGGAAAACAAAACGTTAACGTGGAAAAGTACACTCCATTATCTGCTCAAAGCCCCAAATTCTGACCTTTAGATGCCTGCACAGGTGTAAAATTGGCCTGCATCTTCTGTGTAAACTTGGGCGTAGGAAGCTCTGCCGCTAAGCTGTGCGCTCGGGAGATGCAGATGTGAACACACATTTTGGCTCACCGCTTCCCACCCACACCCTTGATTGGCTTCATTACAGAATTTCTTGCAATTCATGATTGCCTGCAACCCCAGACTTGATCCGGCTTGAAAGCATGCAGGGGTTACGGAGATATCACATTTCCTGTGCCGGCACCCACATCCGGCAGCGACAGGGTCGACCCCGTAACACACCTACGTGACCCAATCCCTCAAATCAAACCTTACAGCATCAAATCATCATGCAAGTGCAACGCTGCACGCTCTCCTCGCAATTTTTCACAGCCTGACTACTTACAACATATGTGCACGTTATGCATGGCTGGGGCTGGCAATGGGGCAAGCATAGGGGCAGAAAAGCAGATTGGCCATGTTTTTGGAGGCCAATGGCGGGGACGACCCTTACATGCAGGATGCATTTCTACCTGCAGTAAGGCACAGAATTGGCCCTTGCTTGCATGGATACATTTCAGGCTTTTGCACACGCCTGACATTCATTGAATGTGTGCAATCAGTGTGCATAAGGTGGACTCCTTTAGCAGGGACACGCAGCTCTTTATCCTCCTTGCGTGGAAGCAATAGATTTGTGATCTTGAGGATGGAGAGGGGTAACTCCTTCGGACAACTATGAATAAATAAGCATGATGCAAGAAGCCGGCAACAAGGCAGTAATTCTTGACAAGCTAACTTTTATCTCCCTTCTTTGTTTGTTTGTACCTGTGCGCCCACTTCCTTTCCCTAGGATGGACCCTCAATGGAGCTGTTGGAGCCTGGCAGTCCAGGTCTTGTTTTGCACATGGTCCAAAGGAAGCACTTCAACCTAAGGTATGGAATTGATTTATGCCTTGCAGCATTGCCTCATCAGGCTAATTGCGGTTCTCATCAGTGTTGCAAGAAGCTTTTCCATGCTATATGAGAGCGTTCTTTTTGGCTGCATCAATCAGCCATATGATATGGCCCGTATCCCTTGCTGCCTGACTAACTTGCTGAGTCGACAACCCTTATGGAAGATCCAAGCTAGCAAGCGTTAAGACCTCCAAACGCCAATTACCTCCAACTCCAGACCACCCCTAAACGCAAAAAGCTGGGCTGTTCACCGCAAATTCCACACACACCATGCCACAAAGCTAACTGGCTATTTCCTTCCACACAGCTCTGGGAGAATCACTTGCCTTTATCCCCCAAAAACTTGCTGTTGGCTCCCCTGCATGCATCAGCAAATAAGAATAAAGGCCATGTTGGATTAATAATACTTTAATAATACTGGTAGTGATAATGCCATGGTTCATCCTTAATGCCAATGTATAAAAAGGTGTTTTCACAGCAACAATTACAAAATACCATATAAGATACAGAATTGAGGTCTGGGCACACACATGATGGATGTGTAGCATGTATGCGTGCGCACATACACTGTTCTACTTGTTGTAAGAATAGGAAGCAGACAACTCTCATCTTAACGCCTTGAGATGAGAAAACGCTACATGGATGCAGCGTTGAAACAGGGGGTTGCATCACTTTGCATCTACGGGAAGTGAGCATATCAAAGTTTAATGATCAAACGTATAATGTTTACGCTAAGAAAGCCTTCACTCGTCTTGCATGCATATAAAATGCCCCTATCCCCCCCAATGAAGATCCCCACCTGGACTCACACAAACCTCACTTTGCAATTGGTGAGCAGTCCTGAAAAACTGTTGCATGCTCAGCTTGCGGCCATGACTTCGTGCCATTTCATGCCACACGTTCAGGGTTGGCTCCAAGTTCTCTTGCACCAGCTTGGTCACCCTACGATAGAGAGAAGAGTAGGAGGAGGCACAGCCCAAAATAGAATGTCCCGCGCTTGATGCGCGCTCAGTCAGATTCAGGAAAACAGCACACACTTCGCCTTGAGCATTGGGAACGTCTATGACCTATGTCTGTTCGGGTTGCAATGGCACCTATCTGTGTTGGATCTTTCATTCTAGCTCATGAGATCACGCACGCCTTGGGACAAAGAGTTGCCATTCCAACATTGTCCCATCCAAGAAAACTTGTGGGGACATTCCTCCCCCTCTTTCCTCCATCAATCCCCCTTCTTACTTTGCCATGATGTCAGGTGTCTCCAGCCGGGAGAGCCTGGCCTCCCTTTGATAAGACCCCGCATCCAGAGTCTGCCCTTGGCAATTCAACAGTGAGACCAACAATGGGACCGTCAGCAGTGCAATGCTCATGACAAGAAAGGTGGCCTCATAATGCACACATGCACTGTCCTTCCAGTCCGCCTCATTCAGCACAAATGAATGCACTGTACAGTCCTTTCAGTCCGTCCAGGCCGATTTTCTTTGCATCGTACATACACTCTTTTTTATGAATGATGGATCAAGAGCGATGATCAAAATAATACGTGCCACACACTTTTTGGTTTCTTTCCCTTCACTCTACCTTATTTCTAATATCTTTCGATGGGGGACAAGGCTGCGACAGCTTGCTAGCAAGCAAAGAATATTCATGATAGGCTCAAGTGAGGAAGGCAGGATAAGCGGACGCAGGGATTCCAGAGCTAGCGATGCTTGAGCTCGCTAGGACAATAGAGCTGGGCGAACACTAGAGGGTGGCTAAAAGCCAGCAACGGCTTGATTGGACACAGCAGCACTCCTATGGCTTGCATGGAGCATTTATCTGGCTTAGCAGCATGCATGTGGACGCTATGAGCATCAGAAAGCAATCAACGAGGGTTGCTCGCACATTCTATCAGAGCTGAGAACCTGCCAAGGGCCTACTTTCTAGTAGGAGTAGCAAGCCCTCCTACGGAGGAAATGATGTAAGGAGGTCCAGCCGGAACTGCCAGAGGGGGCCACACATAAATCTTTTATCCAGCAAACGAGGTCCAGGAGCTCAAGGGCACAAGCAACGCAGGGGTCGGTGCTGCGGGCACCTTGCAGACCTGGAAAGCGTGTAGCCGTGGGTCAGGGGTGATGTGCATTGCTCAGCTCAGGGCGTCCTTCACATTAGAGAGCTCCCGCAGTGCTCACTGTGCCTTGTATCTTCTTAATTATGTCCTGCGTCTGTAAGAGCTGCACCAATGCTCACCCTTCCCCGACATTCACTTTGTCCAGCAGCTTCACAAGCTCTGGCACATCCTGCACAAAGCCTGTAGATGCCGACTACTCACCGTATCCTGCACTTTCAAGAGCTCCTGGCTAAACTGGCACCCGGAACTTACATTGGGCGCGTTTACGACGTTGGGTTAAGGCTAACTTCGTTAACCCACTTTGCAAGCTCGTCATTAACCCGGTTTAACTTTAAGGAATGGCTGCACATCCCCAACCCAGCAACACATCCACTAGAGGCAGCAGACTGGGTGTGCAACTCTGGCTTCACACACAGCCTAAGGTAGCTGAAGGAGGTTCAGGCAGCAGGCCTTGCCAGCCAATGGAGGTGGAGAGCGTGCCTGCTGGAGCATGCCCTGAAATGCATGGAAATCCTGGAGCTCCTTCCTGACACATCAAATCAGGTTAAGTGTTTATCATGCTCGAGCTCATGTGTTTTGTGATTCTGGCGTGCTTCATTCTGCACAATGTGTGCATGCTGAGGAGGGATCCAGCTCCAAATGATCCAAGATCAGGATTACCTGGCCAAGAAGGCTTGGTATGAGGAGAGAGTCGCTGAGAGTGCAGTTCGTGATGATGATGATGATGCTGATGATGATGATGATGCTGATGATGATGAAGCACCCTATAGCAGGATGGATGGGAGTGTGCGTGATGCACTGACTGTGTATGTGAACCGGCCAATTCCATAAACCACGCTGACTTCTTCAAGCCCTGACTTATTCAGAAGCTACACATAATGAGCGAGCTAAGGACTCTTACACGTGACTTCCTGTGTACGAACACGTTTGGATCAGAAGCAGAGATCTCTGTGCTGCTCAGTTTTGTTTGGTTTTCTTGCTGACTTGTTTTGATGTTTCATGTAATGAAGCGCATTCTCTGATACCTACGGTAGTTCAGCCAACTCATAGGCAGCTCCTCATAAACCAGAAGCGTGGAAAGTAAAGCACTGAATTTGACAAGGTACATGACTCTTGAGGAAAAGGTGAATTGTTATCAGTGGAAGATATTGAAAAACTCAGCACTGAGAGAACTAGTCCTGTGCTAGACACTTATTCGTTAAACGGGAAACTGGCGTCAGAATATAAAAAGCAAGCAGGTGGTTTAGAAGTTTAAAGTCATGCATGTACACTCATGCCCAACGCTGCATTCACACAACTTCACAAACAAAACAAAAGCAAAGACTGCCTGTCATTCCACCTAATTGCACGAAGGAAGTTGACAATAAATAAAATCGAAATACTTTATTTATTTATTATGATATTCCACAAGCAGATGTATTCATAGGTAATCAGAACCTAACCACACGTCATCTTGCAGCTTCACGTCCATTTTGTTAGCATCTGTGAAGCGCATCAACAGTATCAAATAGACTGACAGGGTGCGAGAGTGGTGAGCGAAGAGAGGGTTGGGAATGTCTTTAGGTTCCACTGAACGGGCGCCTGCTTCCACAGACAGTGTGGCTGGGACAAGTAGCACTACAAATGGTGCAAGGTGGGCATATTTTGCAGCTGGATTGCAGTAAAGATGCTCAAATCTTAGCACGGCCTTGCACAGTCGTGCAAGCAGAGTTAGGTCTTCTGGGAGAGAGCCATGCAGACGCTCTCACGGATTAAGTAGTCACAGTCATGGCCTAGACACAGCAGGAGCAAGGAGAAGGCTGACTGGAGCCTTTAAACTCAGGATCTCTCTTCCCTTCCCTTCACCTGGTTCTCGTACGCTCTTCCTTTTCATTGTCTGCTGGTTGGTTTGTCCTTCCTCCTTTGTTTGTATCCCTTCTGTGACCCCTGCCACTGCAAGTGCATGTGAACTTGTTTTGGCTGGTACTGTGCCTTGCTTGCCATGCTTTGAATCTTTGAATGTGGAGGTGGAGGCTTCGACACACTCATGTGTTCTGTGCTTTCCTTTCAGATCTTTGCAGCAAGAGTTGTTTCGCGACGGCTCATGGTTGTGTATCACCTTGAAGGAGGCTCGAAACCTCAGTGCTATGGACATGAACACCCAGAGTTCAGACACGTACGTGGGTGCTCCATGGATCTACAAGCAAATGCATCAGCGCGTACAAGCACGCATACATAAGCTCGTGTTCACAAGCGAGACTAAAATTGTGTTGTATGCCCGCAGATGCATGCACACATTGGGTCAACAAGCAAATGCGTAATGTGCTAGACCCTACGTTGATGCCCCTGATCTTGCAAACATGTGTGGCTTGCCATATTGTGTGACTTCCTGCCTTCAAGTCACCTGTCTCAACAGTATCTGTAAAACTTATCTAGTCCCCACTTGTGAAGGAGAGCAATATCATGCAAATCCCCTTGTCCCTTCATGAAATATACAGATTTGCAAAATTGAAGCTAGCTCTTCCTGGCGAGAGAGGCTCTGTTGTGGCTGAGGTAAGGAATGCCATCTTCAATGCCTTGCTTTTGCTCTACAGCTTTGAAGTGCTGTTACACTTATTCTATGCCACAAGTACCTAGATTTGTTGGTCTCAAGCATTTCAAATTTCAAAGAGTGGCCACTCACAAAATCCATACTCTGTGTCTATGCAGCACCGAACCCGTACCTTGCATCGCAACCTCCACCCAATGTATGAAGAGAGGTGAGTACTGAAGACGCGTTCATAATTCTTTTAAGGGCTGTTGCACATGCCTGGCATGTCAGGGTGTCAATGAATCTGGACAATTGTTGTTGAGAGATATTGCAAGGACAAGAAGAGCGCCCAAAAGTGAACCCCATTTTTGTCCGAGTCATGCTCAAGAAGCAGCACATAAGTGGTGGATGCAAGAAAGTGGTCAAATACTTGTTAATCATGCTCAGGCTACTCTGTCCGCTTGCCTACCTCAAGCCCTCTTGCACTTTCGAGTTACGGCTGTACGATGCCGATTGGCTGCGAAACGAGGTCATAGGGCAGCTCAAGGTGAGACTTGCACCAGCACGCAAAAGTGGTTTGAGCCCATTTGGAGCATTGAGGCTTCTTTGGAGTCTTAGAAGTCATCCAACTCCCACAGTTTGCTCTTGCTGCTCTCAAGCCGGTATCCATTGCGTAACCTTAGAAGTCCAAGAGATGCACGTTGGAACATGTCCCTGTAAGTACGAATCTGTAAAAAGACAGAGCTCCTTCTTGTATACCGCGCTTGCCAATCGATAGGGATATGGATCGTTGCATCCCCCCCTGTCTAGGTACGGACGTCCCGGCCGTAGCGGGGAGTCGGTCTTTATGCATCCTTGCCCAAGGGATGTCTAGGTCTGGTCGGGATTGGCATAGCGGGTCAGTTGGCGAGGATCGAACCCAAGCCCCAAGCGCGTTTGGTCTGGTCTGGTCTGGCGCTCAAGGATGCTTGGGCACCCCATCCGATACCAAATTGCAAAAAGACTGCTCCGTTTTGGATACCCCGTTTGCCAATCGATAGGGATATCCTTACAAAATCCAATAGAGGGCTTTCATCCAAATTTGGAACGCAATGCTCTCTCTCATTTATGGTGACTGGTGGCAGGATGTGTGCCAATGGGAAGCCCTGATTAGGTTTAGTATTTCCACCACTTGAACAAACGCTGCTTTTTGCGATGGCTTGTCCAGGATTTTTTTGCATCAAAAATCTGGTTCAAATGATGTTTGTGACCTGTGCATTCTGTGTGTATGATAAATGTAAGAGTTTACATAGTGATCAAGGATCACTTGCTCCCAGGTTGCCCAGCCTTGGGAGGTGAAGCATTTGAAGCTTCGTTGGCATCTCACATTGCCCCACCTGGTGCAGCTGAAGCCTC
>LKMJ01003751.1_pt1 | contig 14201 bp, 8 predicted proteins | sample 643391 | NCBI WGS metagenome assembly LKMJ01 (sample SAMN04112250, study PRJNA286221) | soda lake metagenome | biome: soda lake; feature: Kulunda Steppe; material: water; isolation source: sample PL-Br10 brine of Picturesque Lake | place: Russia: Kulunda steppe | collected 2010-07
TCCAGCGGATCGCCGCCGGAGAGGTCGTCGAACGACCGGCAAGCGTGGTGAAGGAGCTGGTGGAGAACGCCCTCGACGCCGGCGCGAGCCGCATCGCCGTCGCCGTCGAGGCGGGCGGCACCGAGGGCATTCGCGTCCGCGACGACGGCGTCGGGATCCCCGCCGACCAGCTCGAGGCGTCCGTCGCCGAGCACGCCACCTCGAAGATCGCCGACGTCGAGGACCTCGACCGGGGCGTCGTCACGCTGGGCTTCCGTGGCGAGGCGCTCTACACGGTGGGCGGCGTCTCCCGACTAACGGTTCGATCGCGACCGCCGGACGCCGAAGCCGGCGCGGAGATAATCGTCGAGGGCGGCGAAGTCGGCGAGGTGCGCCCGGCGGGCACCCCCGAGGGAACGACCGTCGAGGTCGAGGATCTGTTCTATAACACCCCCGCCCGAAAGAAGTTCCTCAAGCGGACGGCAACGGAGTTCGACCACGTGAACACGGTGGTGACCGGGTACGCGCTCGCGAATCCCGACGTCGCGGTCTCGCTCGAACACGACGGTCGCGAGACGTTCGCGACGGAGGGCAACGGCGACCTGCGATCGGCGGTGCTCGCCGTCTACGGCCGCGAGGTCGCGGAGGCGATGCGGGAAGTCGAGTGGCGGCCGGACGATGCGAATCGAGAGGGCGACGACGCGCCCGTCGCCCGCGTCTCGGGGCTCGTCTCGCATCCGGAGACGACCCGCGCGAGCCGGGACTACCTCGCGACCTACGTCAACGGACGATACGTGACGGCGAGCGCGCTCCGAGAGGCCGTCATCGAGGCGTACGGCGGCCAGCTCGCCCCCGATCGCTACCCTTTCGCGGTGTTGTTCGTCGAGGTGCCACCCGGCGACGTCGACGTGAACGTCCATCCCCGGAAGCTGGAGGTGCGCTTCGATCGCGAGCCGGCCGTCCGGCGGGCGGTCGAGGAGGCGGTGACCGGGGCGCTTCTCGACCACGGACTGATCCGATCGACGGCTCCCCGGGGACGCTCGGCGCCGGGAGAGACGGCCGTCACTCCTGAAGCGCCCGACGCGGAGGCGCTCGGCGGCGCCGGGACGCCTCACGAGCGAGCGGGTGCCAGCGACGACGAGCCTGCGGGCACCGCCGCCGCCGATGACGACTCCGGCGAGGACGGTGCGGCCGCAGCACGGGAACTGTCGCCGGACGACGCGGACGCGTGGGCGGTCGACGGTCTCGGGGGTGAGTCACCGACCGCCGAAGAGACGGTAAGCGGGGAGGGATCGACGGGTGGGGCGCCGCGACACGCGACCGAGAGATTCGATGCCGATCGTCCGTCCCCGCGAGCGTGGCAGTCTGATGATAGGTCGGCTGCTCCGGAGACGGATCTGACGGAGCCGACCATGGCGGAGTCGGGCGCGGGGGGGACGGTCGACGTCGACGCGGACGGGACCGATCCGACCGACGGCGACGCGGATGAAAAACGTCCCACGGCACGGAGCGATGCCGGGAGGAACCCGACGGTCGACGGCGAGGGGAACACCGAAGCGTCGACTGCAATGGGAGGCGAGCTCCCAAGCGCGACGAGCCAGCGAACCCTCGGCGGCGGAGAGACGAGCGACGAGCGCACCTATGACTCGCTGCCGCCGCTGCGCGTGCTCGGCCAGTTGCACGACACCTACGTCGTCACGGAGGCCCCGGACGGGCTGGTGTTGATCGACCAGCACGCCGCCGACGAACGGGTGAACTACGAACGGCTCCGGCGGGAGTTCGCCGACGGTGCCGCCGCACAGGCGCTTGCGACGCCCGTCACGGTCGAACTGACCGCACGGGAGGCCGCCCTGTTCGCCGATCTGGCGACGGAGCTCGAATCGATCGGGTTCCGGGCGACCCGGGCGGGCGAGCGCGAGGTTCACGTCGAGGCCGTTCCGGCGGTCTTCGACGCGGCACTGGAGCCGGAGCTCCTCCGTGACGTCCTCTCGGCGTTCGTCGGCGACGCCGCCGACGGCGACGAACCGGTGGCGAACGCGGTCGACGAGCTGCTCGCCGACCTGGCGTGTTACCCCTCGGTGACGGGGAACACGTCCCTGACCGAGGGGAGCGTCGTCGACCTGCTCGACCGACTCGACGCCTGTGAGAACCCCTACGCCTGCCCGCACGGACGGCCGGTCGTGATTCGACTCGACCGCGAGGAGATCGGCGACCGCTTCGAGCGGGATTATCCCGGCCACGCGGGTCGGCGAACGGAGTGATGGAGGAGCGACGGGGTGAGGAGAGCGACGGGGTGAGGAGAGCGACGGGGTGAGGAGAGCGACGGGGTGAGGAGAGCGACGAACGCGTGATCGATCGCCGACCCTTTTATATTCCCCCGCCGAGGGGTGCGTATGCGATCCGAATCGACGACGTCGACGGGGTGGTCGGCGTGACGGACCTCGTAACGTTCGGCGAGACCATGCTCCGGCTCTCCCCGCCGCGGGGCGAGCGACTGGAGACGGCCCGGGAGTTGGACGTCCAGACCGGCGGCGCCGAGAGCAACGTCGCCGTCGGCGCGGCGCGTCTCGGCGTCGACGCCGCGTGGCTCTCGAAGCTGCCCGACTCGCCGCTCGGTCGACGAATCGTCTCGGAGCTCCGGAGCCACGGCGTCCGCACGGGCGTCTCGTGGGCGGATCCAGACGGAACGCGGCTCGGAACTTACTATCTCGAACACGGCGGCGACCCACGTGGAACGAACGTGATCTACGACCGCGCCGACGCCGCGATCACGACCGTGACCCCCGAAGAGCTGCCGACCGGCGTCTTCGATTCCGCCGAGCGGTTCCACACGACGGGGATCACGCCCGCCCTCTCGGAGTCGGCCGCGGAGGCGACGCGAACGCTGTTGCGTGCGGCGGGCGAGGCCGGCGTGACGCGGTCGTTCGACCTCAACTATCGCTCGAAGCTCTGGACGCCCGCGGCGGCCCGGGCCGCCTACGAGGATCTCTTCGCGGACGTCGACCTCCTGTTCGTCCCGCAGCGTGACGCCCGCGAAGTGCTCGGTCGCGAGGGCGACGCGGTCGAGATCGCCCACGGGCTCGCCTCGGAGTTCGGCTTCGAATCGGTCGTCGTAACCCGGGGTGCGGAGGGTGCGATCGCGTTACGTGACGGCGAGGTACACGAGCAGGGCGTCTTCGAGGCGGAGACGTTCGACGCGATCGGAACGGGCGACGCCTTCGTCGCCGGCTTCCTCGCGAAGCGGCTCGACGGCGGCGACGTTCACGAGGCACTGGAGTGGGCGGCCGCGACCGCCGCCCTTAAACGGACCGTCGCCGGCGACCTCGCGGTCGTCACCCCCGAGGAGGTCGATGCGGTCGTCGACGGCGGCGGCGGGATCGACCGATAAACACGGCGCACAACCGGCGGGATCGACCAAGAAGCGCGGCGCGCGAGTTCGATGACCGACCTCCCTGCCGGCGTGAGCAACCCTTAGTAGCCCGAGGGCGTCGGGACGACCATGCACGTCGTCATCATCGGAGCGTACGGCAGCGCCGGCGCCGCCGTCGCCGGGGACCTCGCCCCACACGTCGGGGACGCCATCGACCGACTCACCCTCGTCGACAACGGGGAGCCCGGAGGCGGGCTCTGCATCCTCGAGGGGTGTATGCCGTCGAAGGAGCTACTCTCCGCGGCCGCCCACCGATTCGAGGGTCGCGACGACGGTCGGCTGACGGGCGAGCCGCATGAACTCGACTTAGAGCGGATCGTCGCCGAGAAGAACGATCGGACCCGGGGGTGGGCCGGCCACCGTCGTGACGCGATCCACGACCTCGCCGAACGCGACGGGGTCGAGTTTCACCACGAGCCCGCACGGTTCCTCGACGACCACGTCGTGGAGATCGGCGGCGGTCCGGCAGGTTCGGGTGACCCGGAGGTCGTCGAGGCGGACTACGTCGTGATCGCGACGGGGTCGTCGCCGAACGATCCCGATCTACCGGGCTACGACGACGTCTCCGACCTGATTTATAAAAGCGAGGACACGCTGCACGCAACCGAGCTTCCCGACTCCGGCGTCGTGATGGGCTTCGGCTACGTCGGCATGGAGATGGCGCCGTACCTCGCGGAGGCGGGCGTCGACCTCACCGTGATCGAACACGACGAGAGACCGCTGGACGAGGCGGACCCGGCGTTCGGGGACGAGCTGCTGAAGATCTATCGAGAGGAGTTCGGGATCGAGATCCGCACGGAGGTCTACGAGGAGTCGCTGGAGCGAACCGACGAGGGCGTCCGGCTCCACCTCGACGACGGGAGCCACGCCGACGCCGAGGCCGTCTTCCAGTTCACGGGGCGGACGCCGAATCTCGACCCGCTCGAACTGGAGCACACGTCGTTGGAGCCGGAGGACGGCTGGATCGACGCGACGATGCGCCCGCCGAACGACGACCGCACGTTCGTCGTCGGCGACGTCAACGGCCGCGAGCCGATCCTCCACGTCGCCAAAGAACAGGGCTTTCAGGCCGCCGAAAACGTCCTCCGTGACGTCGACGGGAAGCCGGCGAAGCCCTACACGAACGTCCACCATCACGTCGTCTTCTCGGGCGCCGGCGTCTACCCGTTCGCGCGCGTCGGCCACACGCCGCGGTCGGCCGTGGAGGCGGGCCACGCGACCGTGGTTGCGACGCGCACCGCCGACTCCGACGGCGTATTTAACTCAAAGAACGTCCCGCACGGGCTCGGCCGGCTCGTCGTCGACGCCGAGGACGGCACCGTGCTCGGCTGGCAGGGATTACACTATCACGCGGACACGATGGCGAAGACGTTCCAGATCGCCGTCGAGATGGAACTCGACGTCCGTGAAATTCCCGACCGGGCCTATCACCCGACGCTCCCCGAGAATCTCGACGGGTTAATTCGCGAATGTGCGGCCGGCGTCGAGGTCGAATAACGCCGGAGCTACCTACTACTCGATCACCGATTCAGCGAGACTTCGTTGAGCGCCGGGCGACGCTGGGAACCGTGCATTTCGAAGTTCTCGACCCAGTCGTACCAGTAGAGCTCCTCGATCGGATGCCAGAGCGGAAGCATCGACATGTCCTCCCAGTTCGCTCGCTCGATCTCGAGATACGCCTCCTCGCGGATCGCGAGGTTGTCGTCTCCGGGGAGCCGGTGGTCCTCGTAGCGCTCCCACGCGTCCGTCGCCTGCTGTGCGGCCTCCGTCATCTCCTCGTACTCGAAGTCGACGTCGGCGCCCCACCGCGACCACGCGAACTCGTTCGGGTAGGCGAACCGGAGCATGGCGTCGGCCTCGAGCCATTCCAGTGCGTTCCAGATGCCGAAGATGGTGATGTCACCCTCGAGAGCGCGGCTGACGAGCGTCGACGAGGGAGCTTCCTCGATCGACAGGTCGATGTGGACCGCTTCGGCGAGGTCACGAAGCAGGCTTGCGATGTCGCTCCATTCGGAGGCCTGCTGGTCGGAGGGATGCTGGAAGGTCGTTTCGTACATGTCGTCCTCGCCGTACCCGGCCGCCTCCATGATCTCGCGAGCGGACTCGAGATCGGACTCCGCATAGCCGTAGGGATACTCCGACTCGGCCATCTCCTGGTAGCCCTCCGGACCGCCGGGGAAGCCGCTCGGCGGCGAGAGCAGGTATGCCGGCTCGCCCTGGCCCCGCACGGCCGTCTCGGCGACCGACTCCTGGTTCAGGACGTACGCGATCGCCTGTCGTGCCGGCTTCTCCACGCGAAGCGTATTGAATATCAGATACTGCGTCCGCGGGAGCGCGGTCTCCCCGTAGTTGAGCACCTCGTCGTTCGCAACCGGACCGTAGCTTCCGAAGCGTCGGCCTCCTTCCGTCTCGTCGGTGACTTCCAGAAGCGACGGATCGAACTGCGAACGGGGGATGTCGAAAATATCGGCGTTCTGTTCGTTGACTGCGCGGGTGAATACGGCGTTCGGGTCCTCCAGGATCTGCGCGCGAACTCCATCGATGGTCGCGACCGTGCCGTGATAGTCGTCGTACCGCTCCATGACGATCTCGTTGCCGCGGTCCCAGCTCACGAAGTCGAACGGACCGGTTCCGGTGAGCTCCTCCGTCGACCACTCGTCGTACTCGAACTCGCCGTCGTACCCTTCGATGTCGCCGACGACCCCCTCAGGAATCACCGAGAGACGCGGGTCGGTCAGGTTCCCCAACGTGCCGTGGAACGGGGACTCAAGCGTCATCTCGAGGGTATAGTCGTCGATCGCTTCGAGCGCGAGCGAATCGGGGACGGTGTTGTCGTCGTCGTCGACTTCGTGTTCGACCGACATCGGCCCACGAACGATCCGGTCCTGGTGACCACGGTTGTTCTCGGATTCCGCGAGACGACGCCAGGAGTAGATCACGTCGTCCGCCGTCAGCTCCTCGCCGTTGTGGAAGGTGACGCCCTCCTGCAGCTCGAAGGTGTACGTCAGGTTGTCCTCGGAGACCTCGTAGTCGGTTGCGAGTGACGACGTGACGGGCGGCGTCCCGTCGTCGTACGTGAAGAGCTGTTCGTGAACCTGCCAGTTCGTCCACGCGTTGAGCGGCCCCGAGATCCCGATGGGATCGAGGGTCTGTCGCGGCGTCCGGATGAGCTGCAGCTGGTCCTCCTCGAGGTCTTCGCTCAAGTCGTCGTCTCCGCTCGTACCGTCGTCTCCGGTTCCATCCTCGATCGGATCTTCGTCATCGGCACATCCCGCGACGGCGACGGTCGACACGGCGCCGACGCTCGCCAAAAATCCTCTGCGGTCAAGCTCTGATTGCACATCCGTGTCTACGGACCGTCCGATAAAACACTTCGCTTAAGGAGGATCATATGTCAGTAAATACCATATCAACCCCTCGGGAACTCGATCATGCCGGCTTCTCCACGTCGGAGCACCATCACGAGATGAATCTTCGGGAGCCATCAGAGGAGCACCCCTGCACCGACGAACGCGACGAGATACGTCGTCGTCGCCGTCGGAAGGGCGATCCCGATCCGATAGGCGACGAGCGTTCGATCGAAGCCACGCTCCAGTCCCGTCGCAAGCCCCGTGAGTATGGCCGAGAGCAGGAGGACGTACGCGCCCACGATCCGTCCGAGTACGGGAACGGTCAGTCCGGTCATCCGTTCATCCGCCGACGCATCCTCGACGTTCGAGTCGGGAGGCCCCGCAGCCGAGGTCGGTTCGGTTGGCGTCCCGGCATTCGGATCGACGGCCGCCGGTTCACCTGCCAACGCTCCTGGGTCGGCGAGTCCACTGACGCCCGCACCGCCGACCGCACCCGCAGCGTCGATGCCCGTCGCGAGTGCGACCGTCGCGCCGCCGACGAGCGGCGCGAAGACGGCTGCCGTGTTCGTCAGCGTGCCCGTCACGGTCGCGAGCTGCCGACGCGACTCCCGCTCCAACTCACGGAGCCGTTCGAGCTGATCGGCGAGGTCGAGGATGACGTCGCCGGCCGGCTTTCCCTCACGCGCGGCGACCGAGAGGAGCGCGACCGCCCCCTGCACCCGCGGCGACGGGAGCGCCTTCGCCGGTCCACCACGTCCGACGAACGCCTCCCGGACGGAGACTCGAAGCGTTCGACTGCGACGGGCCGCATGCGTCAATATCGCTCCGGTTTCCCCTTCCAACCGCTCGCCTGCGTCCGCGACGGCACGTTCGACGGCAACCCCCTCGGCGACGTCACCGCCGATGACCGTCATCGCGTCGGGAAGCCCACGCTCGACGTCGCGGATGTCGGAGAGGACGCGACGGCGAGGACGGGAAACGACGAGCAATCCACTCCCCACTCCGACCCCGATCGCAGCTACCGGTGCGGCCCACGTCGCGACCATCGTCCACGCGATGAGTGCGGTCGCCGTCCCCGAAACGAGACCGACGGCGACGGCGGTCGCCCCACGGCGGGGCACGTCCGGGTGGTCGCCGTCGACGCTCGGCGGCGGGAAGGCGACCGGTCGGCGGGAGAGCAGCCACGCCGAGGCGGCAAGCAAGCCTGCCGGGAGCACGAGAAGGTAGACGACGGTGACGACGGAAGCGCCGATCGGTACGCCGGATGCTGCCGCCGCCGGCAGCAGGGCGATCAGCGCGAGCGGCAACAGTACCCCGAAGGCGTACAGCGCGGACACGGGCCCCCGCACGTCGCCGACGAACGAGGCGAGCCGATCCGTGGTTCCCGAGAGTACGGTATCAAGCGCGCGGTCGAGACACCGGTCCCGACGGTTCGGTGGCGCGGACGCCGCCGTCCGGACGAGTGCGACCGATCGATCCAGCGCCGGAAACCACGGCCGCCACTCACGGGCAAATCCTCGCAGGCCGCTCGTCGGACCGTCGGCACGGCGTCGTTCGTGTGCAGCGAGATCATCGGCAAGCGGTCCGTGACCGGTACGAGCGGCAAATCTAACCGCACGCTCGGCCGAGGGATCCAGTCGCATGCGTAAGACGAGTCGGCCGACGAGCCCGGGAGCGGCCCCGAGCGCGCGCGTCCGCCGGAGCGTGGCACACCACACCGGCAGCCGATGGACGCCGTGAACGGCGGCGAGTGCCACGGAGAGGCCGACGAGGACGCCCGGAAGCAGCCCGAATCGCCACGCCGTCGGAATCGTACAGATCGCCGCGACGACGGCGCCGATCCGATACCCGTCCTCGATGACGCGCTCGCGGGTCACGTCCCAGTCGAGAAACGTGAGTGCGCGGCGAAGTTCATCGGCCGCCTCCGGGTTCCGATCCACGGTGTATCCCGAGGCTCCCGGCGGTCGAGCCGTCACGCCCGCTGGAGCCACGTCAACGGACGACTGAGCTTCCGAAGACGACCCGACGTCCGTACCGCTCACCGGACCCCCTCCACGTATCGATCGGGATCGGTTCGACCGGTCTCGACCGCGCGATCGATGGCGCTTGCTCGGCTCGTAATGGCCTCACGTACCGAACCGTAATTGTCCTCGGAGCCCGCCAGAGACTCGACGAGGTGGCTCTCTCCACGGTCGATCCGGCCGGAGGCGACGAGGCCGTCTTCGGTCCGCTCGAAGAGCGGCTCGAATCCAACACCCGTTCCGTGATCAATCACCTCGGCTATCGTCTCGATCCGGTGATCGGCCAGCAGGACGATCAGATCGGTGGCGGCGAACGACGAGCGCGACACGCCGAGATCCGAGATGACGCGCTCCCGGACCGCATCGGGGTCCTCTCCATGTATCGTGCCGAGAACGGTTTCTCCGGCGGCACCGACGCGCATCGCCTCGTAGAGCGCCGCCGCCTCCTCGCCGCGGACTTCGCCGACGACGAGCGCGCCGCCGCCGAGTCGTAGTGCCGTTCGCACCGCTGCTCGAGGGGAGGGCTCGGCACCGTCCCCCACGCGGAGGCGCTGAACGTCGCGTCCGGCGTCGGAGAGGGATGCAACCGGGAGTTCCGGCGTGTCCTCGATCAGCAACGAACGAGTCTCCGCCGGCAGCTCCCAGAGAAGCGATCCGAGCGTCGTCGTCTTGCCGGCGCCGCGACCGCCGGCGACGAGGCCGCAGACGCCACGCTCGATCGCGACGGAGAGCAATCCCGCCGCACGTGCCGTGAACGTACCGGTGTCGACGAGCCGGGCAAGCGTCCATGCGTCCGGATCACCGCGTCGAAACGTGAACGAGAGCCCGTCGCTCGCGGGCGGAGTGGTCGCGGCGACGCGGACCGACCCGGACTCCGTCTCGAGGGTCGCATCGAGCGTCGGACTCGCACGGGAGAACGCCCGACCGCTCGTCCGCCGAAGTCGGGAGGCCAGGGTGGCAGCTCCCTCCGGCGGGAGCCGAACGTTGCTCCGGCAACGCTCCCCGTCGACGACGATCCGAAGCGGGTTCTCCGTCACCGGCGCGGTGAGGGTCGCGTCACTGACTCGATCGTCGGCGAAGACGTGTTCGAGAACGCCGTGGCCGCGGGTGTGCCGCGCCAGCGTCTCGGCGAGCGTCTCGACCGGATCATCCGCGGCCGCCACCGCACGCACGGCACGACCGGGAGCCCTGTCGCCGCCCGACGGATCGGCAAGCAGTCGATCCCGTGCGGCCGCAAGCGTCGCAAGGGCCTCGTCGTCGAGGTCGGCCGTCGGCGGCGTGAGGTGATACGTCCGGAGTTCGTCGGCTCCTTCATACAGTCGGACGGTCGCTCCCGTCTCGACTTCCCACCGATCGACCAGCGTCGCCGCCGCCGGCGGCTCGGCGGTCACCCGCGCGGCGGCGACGGTCGGTCCGACTCGAGCCCGGAACGCATCCGCGTCGTCGGCGATTCCGTCCACGATGGCCTCGAGTCCCGTCTCGGCCACGAGCCGTTTCGGGACGCCGGCCCGCCCGGCGGCCTCCCGTGTAGCCCCCACGGGATCTCGAAGCACCCGGTTTGCCAGCCGTTCCTCGTGGAACCGGATCCGCTCGCGGAATCGTCCGGCCGCGACGAGAAGCGCCGCCGATCGACCGGCATATCGTCGCTCACGGCCGCCAGCATGCGTTCGGATCACGTCGGCGTCACGGTCGGTGAGCGCACGGATCACGGACGCGCGGCATGCGGGGCTGCCCGCGAGGTCACCCCGCCCCGAACAGTCGTCGGCGTCGACGACGAGGACGATCCGGTCGTCGACGTCGGTGCCGACGGGTTCGTGAAACGACGGGGAACAGCCACAGTCGCCGGAGCCGTCGCCGACGAGTCCGAACGAGGAAAGTGCGGCCAACGCGACGTTTCCCCCGTCGACGTCCCCCGACAGACGGTCGTCGCCGAGGAACCCGACGGACGGAAACGAGAACGACGGCAGATCGAACGTCATGGAGACGGTGGTTCCGGCATCATATATAAACGTTCAGCCGACGCGGGCGATCCGGATCGTCGGGCCGTCGTCGTCGACGAGCATGAGCCGCAGTCGACTCTCGCCGCCCGTCCGCAACCTGATCGGCCCGTCGACGACGTCGAGCGTCGGAAGGGCAGACGACGAGAGCGGGACGACCCGTGGTTCGGAACCGGCGAGACGGTAGACGAGCGCGACGTCCGGCGATGACGTGTACTCGCTTGTCGGACCCGTCGCGTCGGTCGTGACGCCGTCCATCAGCGCCGGATCGCCGATGGCCGCTCGGTCAATCCGGCTGGCCGTGAGTCCGGTCGGTACTCGAACGACGACCGTCGTACGGGCCGCGAGCTCGGGCTCGTCGACGGCGACCGACTCGGTCGTCAACGCACCGAGCTGTCGGTCCAGCTTCTCGATTTCGGCGTCGAGACGTTCGATGGTCGTGTCGTTCCGGGCGTCGTCGAGTGCGGGCATCGCCACGGCGAGCAGCGCGACGGCAACGACGACCGCCATGACGGCGCGGATCACGTTCGACGAGCGAGCGGGTTGGGAGGTAGCTCGCGGATCGAACGGACGGTACGCACCTCACAACACCTCTCGAAGCCGATCGAGTGCGGCGGTGTCGATCGAGCGACTCGGCGACTCGCCCTCGGTTTCGGTCACATCAGCAGCGTCGATCGCGAGGTCTTGCTCGGCGCGGTCGTCGGGAAGCGCGGCGGCGACCGCGGGGTCGTCGATCGGGTTTCGGGGCGTATGTGAGCCGCCACGGTCGTCATCGCCGTCGTCCGCGGCATCGGTACGTGCCTCGGTTGCGGCCGCCAAGGCGAGGTCGGCCCGCCGTTCGACCTCACGGTTTACGGCGCGGATCGAGCCGACGTAGCCGCGAACGGCCTGCGTTGCGGCTTCCAACTCCTCGACGCGTGCCTCGAGGTCGTCGATCCGCTCCTCGAGGCGTTGCCGCTCGTCGGCTGCGGCTGCCGTCGACTCGAGATCGGCGACCGTACGTTGGTCGCCCGTCAGCGCGCGTTCGACCGCTCGTAGTCGTTCTCGGAGCCGGTCGTCGTCCGACGCACCGGTGGCGTTTCGTGTCTCGGCGCACACACCGTCGGCGCGCACACGGTCGTCGCGTCCACGGTCGCCTCGGTCGTCGCCTCCGCGTCCGCCGTGATCGTCGCCTCCGCGGTCGCCTCGATCGTCGCCCTCGAACATGGGCCTCCTGGCCGCGGTACCGTATATAAATCGTCGGGGAAGACATATAACGTATTACCGACAGGACCGGTGCATGAAGGCCGGACTCGTCGGCGTCGGTCAGGCCGGCGGCAAGCTCACGACGGCGCTCGCGGAGTTCGACTCCGTGATGGGGTTCGGGGCGGTTCACGACGCGCTCGCAGTCAACACCGCGAGCGCGGACCTCCGACCGCTTCCGATCGAGACGGCGTTGATCGGGCAGGCACGCGTGAACGGCCACGGCGTCGGCGGCGACAACGAACTCGGGGCGGCGGTGATGGACGAAAACGCCACCGAGGTGCTCGATGCGCTCGCGCCGAAGATGACCGCGGGAGTCGAGGCCGTGTTCGTCGTCGCCGGGCTCGGCGGCGGAACCGGGTCCGGCGGCGCCCCGGTCCTCGTTCGCGAGCTGAGCCGCGTCTACGACGTGCCCGTCTACGCGCTCGGCGTGCTCCCCGGCCGGGACGAGGGAGCGATCTATCAGATGAACGCCGGACGCTCGCTGAAGACGCTGGTTCGAGAGGCTGAGGCGACCGTGCTGCTCGACAACGACGCCTGGCGGTCGACCGGCGAGAGCCTCGGGGGCGGCTACGCCGAGATCAACGAGTCGATGGCACGACGCGTCGGACTGCTGTTGGCGGCCGGCGAGGCAGTCGAGGGCGTCGGCGAGTCCGTCGTCGACACGAGCGAGGTTATCAACACCCTTCGGGCCGGCGGGATGGCCGCCGTCGGGTTCGCGTCCGCCCCGGCAGCCCCGGAGGCCGGCGAGAACCTCACCACCGTGACGAGCACGACGCGGAGCGCGGTGATGACGGGCCTCTCGCTGCCGGACGCCACCGACGCCGACGCCGCGCTCGTCGCGATCGCGGGCGATCCGGACCGGATCTCACGAAAGGGCGCCGAAAAAGCTCGACGCTGGGTACAGGAGGAGACCGGGTCCATGCAGGTCCGCGGCGGCGACTTTCCGCTCGATTCCGATCGGATCGCGTCGCTCGTCTTGCTCGCCGGCGTCGAGCGCTCTCCGCGGGTCGAGGCGTTCCTCGAACGCGCACGTCAGGCGGTTCGGGACGAACGCGAGGAGACGCCGGATCCGGTCGCCGCCTTCGACAACGACGAGATCGACGATCTGTTGTGAGCGTCAATCTTCCGTGGGCGACGACCAGCCGTGAACGGCTACCCGCGTCCGGTCGATGCCGCACGGCAGTTCACTCCGCGAGCTGTTCGCGCCCCGGCGCGACGAGCCGGTCGAGGTACGCCGCGAGCGACCCCTTCGCGTCGGCGGGATGGAGCTCGCCGGACTCGAGGTCGGCTTCGAGCCGGTCGTACGCCTCGTAGACGAGGTCGCCGCCGTACTTCTCGGGGCGTTCGACGACGACCTCGTCGAACCGCGGGAAGACGTGATACTCGAAGATCTGGAGGACGGGGTTCTCCCGTTCGATCCCGTCGTCGGTCGGCTCGGGATCGGCGGTCGGCGGGCAGTACGCCCCCTCGACTTTCGAGTCGATCTCCTCGCGGGAGTCCTCCATCGAGATGGTGACGCCCGTACTGGAGGACATCTTCCCCTCGCCCGAGGCCAGATCGGCGATGAGCGGCGTATGGAGGCTCGTCGGCGGCTCCCGATCGATGCTGGGCAGCACGTCGCGGGCGAGCATGTGGACCTTGCGCTGTTCCATCCCGCCGACCGCGAGGTCGACGCCGAGATACGGGATGTCGAGCGCCTGCATGAGGGGGTAGACCGCCTGTGAGACCTTCACCGAGTCGCCCGACTTGATCTCGGCCATGGCGCGCTCGGCGCGCGCGAGCGTCGTCTCCAGCTCCAGCGCGTGCAGGTCGAGCGTGTAGTCGTCGTCGAGCTGGAAGTCGGAGCCGAGGACGAACTGGGTGCGCGACTCCTCCAGTCCGTAGGCGATGAACTGGTCGCGCATCCGCTCGGCCGTCCGGCGGATCTCCTCGAAGGAGCCCTTGTCGTTGAGGTAGGCGTGGACGTCGGCGAGCAGGACGGTCACCTCGAAGCCCGCCTCCTGGAGGTCGATGAGCTTGTTCGCGGTGAGCATGTGACCGATGTGAAGGACTCCCGAGGGCTCGTAGCCGACGTACGCCCGCTTGCCGTCGGGGTCGTCGGCCAGCGCCTCGATCTCCTCCTCGGTGACCACCTCGGCCGCGTTCCGGGTGATCAGCTCGTGGGCATCCATACGTCCGA